>OFHK01000076.1_pt1 | contig 30084 bp, 28 predicted proteins | sample 1521951 | NCBI WGS metagenome assembly OFHK01 (sample SAMEA2468436, study PRJEB22500) | soil metagenome | biome: Glassland; feature: Farmland; material: Clay | place: Australia | collected 2013-01-31 | depth 0.55 m
GCGCAACTGCCCTCGTTTTTGTGGCGAACGCCGGCAACGCCGCCCCTTGTCTTCGGCTGGCGCGTCGCTGGCGCCGCTTTCGTCATCGCCATGTTCGCCTGGGGCGTCGGATTCTCCGGCCCCTCGGTCTTTCTGGAGGCGCTCCATCTCGACCGTGGGTGGTCCGTGTCCGTGATTTCCGCAGCGGTTACATTCCACTTTCTGATCAGTGCCGGCGTGGTCGCTCGGCTGCCGATGCTGCATCGCCGATTTGGCGTTGGAGCCGGGACGCGGGCCGGCGGGAACCGGGGGGCCGGACGCCCGGGCCACCGCCGCAGCGCCGGTGGCGCGCGACGCCGGGCAAGTCCGGGCTGTCGCCGCCGGCGCCGGCAGCCTGACCGAGCTGGAGGCAAGGCAGTCGGTCTGCCGGGCCTGCCCGCGGCTTGTGGAGTGGCGGGAACTGGTGGCTGAGACCAGGCGCGCCTCGACTCGCGCCGAGCAGTACTGGGGCCGTCCGGTTCCCGGCTGGGGTGACCAGCAGCCGGGGTTGCTGATCGTCGGCCTGGCCCCGGCCGCGCACGGCGGCAACCGCACCGGCCGGATCTTCACCGGCGACCGCAGCGGCGATGTCCTGTTCGCATCCCTGCACCGGTGCGGGCTCGCTGCCCTGCCGACGTCGGTGGTGGCCGGGGACGGCCAGCGGCTGACTGGCGCGCGCATGGCCGCGGCGGTCCGGTGCGCGCCACCGGCCAACAAGCCGACGGTGATCGAGCGCGACACCTGCGCCCCCTGGCTTTCGGCAGAGTTTTCCCTGGTTGCGGGGTCGGTCCGGGTTGTCGTGTGCCTCGGCGGGTTCGCCTGGCAGGCGATGTGGCCAGTGCTGCGTTCGGCCGGGTTCGCACTTCCCCGGCCACGCCCGGCGTTCGCGCATGGTGCCGAGGTCGTGCTTCGATCCGCTGGCGCTGGCCCGCGGGGCCGCGAGCTGACGCTGATCGGCTGCTACCACCCCAGCCAGCAGAACACGTTCACCGGGCGGGTGACGCCTCCAATGCTGGATGCCGTGTTCCGTCGTGCCCAGGCGCTGGCCCGCCCGCCCTCTGGCGGGACGCGCCACCGAGTGTGATTACTCTCTGTATACAATCCTTCCAAAAAAACGTAAAATTGTAACGCTGCGCATTCGACGAAGATGATAGAAATGTATATGTGCACCTCAGGGAATCTTTCTCCTCCCATTCGACCGGCCTCGAATCAATCGGCCTCGCCGGGGTATCATTACCCAGCCCCCGTAGCCCAAGGGAAGAGGCCGGCCCCCTAAAAGGGTCCCCAGTGTCGGTTCGACTCCGACCGGGGGCACAACGCCGTACGGACCCTGTACCTGCGAAGACCCAGGCCCGCAGGGCAATGTGCCAGCTCAGCCCGCCAGTGGCGCAGCCGCCAGTGGCGCAGCCCGGGCGGGAACAGATAAACCGCCATTCGGGGATGGCCGCTGATCACGTTCGCGTAACTAGCGAGCCGGTCAATAGATAATCCCAGTTTCGGCGTCCTGAGCAGGTAACCTGCAATCTACTAAGTGGCTTCGGGATCCCCGGGTGCGCTCAGCCAATCGGCCGCGAGCGAGGGTGCATCCACACGTGCGGGCCACTGGCCGCGGGTCAGCCGCTGGTATCGGGGCCTGCCCGGGTCAGGGTGACCCGGAGGATCACCCGCTGCTCACGTTCCATTGCCGCCCGGTAGTCGTCCCAGTCGGGGTGCTCACCAGCGATCAGCCGGTAGTACTCGACGAGGAGTTCCATCGCGTCAGGCAGGGAGATGATCTCCGCGTCGCCCTCGGCCTGCACCCACTCGCCGAAGAAACCGTCGGTGAGGGCGCACAGCGACGCCCGGGGATCGCGGCGCAGGTTCCTGGTCTTGATCGCGGTCTGCCGGGTGCTGATCAGCACCCGGCCCTTCTCGTCCACCGCGCACAGGATGGGAGACAGTTGCGGCCTTCCATCCTTCCTGGACGTGGCCAGCACTGCCCGGTGATGGGCACGCAGAAACCCGCGGGCCAGGTCCAGGTCCATCTCAGGCGAAGTTCAGCCTGAGCCGCCGCCGCCGCTCGTACTCGTGCACGATGGCACTGGCATAGCCGTGCGAGAGCCCATGCTCATCGGACAGCCAGTGGGCTCGCTCCTCACAGCGCAGGAAGGGAGGCCCAAGTTCCAGCCTTCTGAACCACTCAGGGAGGTCGCGTCCGGTGACGGACGGGATTCGCGCGATCAGATTCTTATGCGTCTCCGGGGAGTGGTTCAGTGTCACGGGCACCTCCAGGGCGGACCGACTCCTTGCTGCTGAGCCTGCACCACGCGGGCGTCCCTGACAACCCCCCCGGCCGGGGCCGTCATGAAAACCTGGATGTGCCCCGGCTCGCGCGAGCCGGGGCACCGCACACCGTCCGGGCAAGCCGCCGCGACAGCCGGGCAAGCGGGCGGCTTGCCAGATCGGGACGTCAGCGGGCAGGAGATGGCCGCCAGCGAGGGGCCCGCTAGCACGGGGCGGGCCTGATCAGGACAGGCGTTCGACGATCATAGCCATGCCCTGGCCGCCGCCCACGCACATGGTTTCCAGCCCGAACGTCTTGTCGTGGAACTGGAGGCTGTTCAGCAGCGTGCTGGTGATCCTTGCCCCGGTCATGCCGAACGGGTGGCCGACGGCAATCGCCCCGCCGTTCACGTTCAGCTTCTCGATGTCTATCCCGAGGTCACGGTAGGAGGGGATGACCTGGGCCGCGAACGCCTCGTTGATCTCGACCAGGTCGATGTCGCCGATGGTCATGCCGGCCCGCGCCAGCGCCTGCCGGGAGGCCTCGACCGGGCCCAGTCCCATGATCTCCGGGGAGAGCGCGGAAACGCCGGTGGACACGATCCGGGCCAGCGGGGTGATGCCGAGGTCGGCAGCCTTGCGGTCACTCATGATCACTACCGCCGCCGCGCCGTCATTGAGCGGGCAGCAGTTGCCCGCGGTGACCGTTCCATCCGGGCGGAACACCGGCTGGAGCGTGGCCACCTTGTCCAGCGTGGTGCCCGGGCGCGGGCCGTCATCGGCGGTCACCTCGGTCCCGTCCGGCAGCGTGGCCGCCATGATGTCGCGCTGCCAGAATCCATTGGCGAGCGCCTTCTCAGCCAGGTTCTGCGAGCGCACGCCGAACTCGTCCTGCTCGGCGCGGCTGATCCCGCGCAGCTGGGCGACGTTCTCAGCGGTCTGCCCCATCGCGACGTAGATGTCGGGCAGCGTGCCATCCTCGCGCGGGTCGTGCCAGGGCTCGGCCCCTTCGGCCGAGTGGGCCACGGACCGGGCCTCGGCGTCGGCGAAGACCGGGTTCTTGGTGTCGGGCCAGCTGTCGCTGCTGCCCTTGGCGAAGCGGCTCACGCACTCCACGCCGGCCGAGATGAACGCATCACCCTCGCCGGCCTTGATCGCGTGGAAGGCCATCCGGGTGGTCTGCAGCGAGGACGAGCAGTAGCGGGTGACCGTCGTGCCGGGCAGGTGATCGAAACCGAGCATGACCGCGACCACCCGCGCCATGTTGTAACCCTGCTCGCCGCCGGGCAGGCCGCAGCCGAGCATGAGGTCGGCGATGTCGGCTGGGTCAAGCTGCGGGACCTTGGCCAGGGCAGCGGCCACCATCTGCCGGGTCAGGTCGTCGGGCCGGATGGTGGTGAGGGATCCCTTGAACGCTCGCCCGATCGGTGAGCGGGCAGTGGCGACGATGACGGCCTCGGTCATGGGGCACTCCCTGCGTGATCGATAATTACCCGTTAGTAGCTTATGACAGCGTGATCCTGGGTTTACAGGTACCAGTGATCCCGGCATCCGCCCTCATTCTTCCCCTGCCGGGCCATGATCACGGTGCCGGGAGACCGGGAACAGTGGGTGGGATAGCGTCGGTGACACGGAGCCAGGCGCGGGCCCGGCCGCAACGGCGCGACCGCATGCCCAGCCGGCCTGGGGGAGGGTTTGCTGATGCAGGTCCATGAATCACTGATCGAACTGGTCGGCAATACCCCGCTGGTCAGGTTGCGGGCCGTGACCCGCGGGCTGGGCACCCCGGGCCGCGACGCGCCCACCGTTGCGGCCAAGGTGGAGTACTTCAACCCCGGCGGTTCGGTGAAGGACCGGATCGCGCTGCGCATGATCGAGGCGGCCGAAGCCGCCGGCGCACTGCGGCCCGGCGGCACCATCATCGAGCCGACCTCCGGTAACACCGGGGTGGGGCTGGCCATTGTCGCGGCCGAGAAGGGGTACCGCTGCCTGTTCGTCTGCCCGGACAAGGTGGCGCAGGACAAGATCAGCGTGCTGCGCGCCTACGGGGCGGAGGTCGTGGTCTGCCCCGGCACGGTGTCGCCCGATCACCCCGATTCCTACTACTCGGTCTCCACCCGGCTGGCGCGGGAGACCCCGGGCGGATGGAAACCCGACCAGTACTCCAACCCGGAAAACCCGGCCTCTCACTATGCGTCCACCGGGCCGGAGATCTGGGAGCAGACGGATGGGAAGGTCACGCACTTCGTCGCCGGGATCGGCACCGGTGGGACGATCACCGGTACTGGCCGCTACCTGAAGGAGGTCTCCGGAGGCCGGGTGAAGGTCATCGGCGCCGACCCGGAGGGCTCGGTGTACTCAGGCGGGACGGGCCGCCCCTACCTGGTGGAGGGTGTGGGGGAGGACATCTGGCCGCAGACCTATGACCCCGGCATCTGCGACCAGGTGATCGCGGTCAGCGACGCGCAGTCGTTCGGCATGACCCGCAGGCTGGCACGCGAGGAAGCGTTGCTGGTAGGCGGCTCGTGCGGGCTCGCCGTGGTCGCTGCGCTGCGGGTCGCCGCCACGGCCGCGCCCAGCGACCTGATCGTGGTGCTGCTGCCCGATGGCGGTCGCGGCTACCTGTCGAAGATCTTCAACGACGAATGGATGGCCGACTACGGCTTCCTGACCGCACAGACCGCAGAACCCAAGATCGGTGACGTCCTGGCGCGCAAGCAGGCCGGGTTGCCGGCGTTCGTCCACGTCCACCCGGCCGAGACGGTCACCGCCACGATCGGGATCCTGCGTGAGTACAACGTGTCGCAGATGCCGGTGATGAACACCGAACCGCCGGTGATGGCCGCCGAGGTGATCGGCTCGGTGGTGGAACGTGACCTGCTGGACGCGCTGGTTTCCGGGCGGGCGGACCCGAAGGACCCGATCGGCCAGCACATGTCGCCGCCACTGCCGATGGTCGGCTCGGGCGAGCAGGTCACCCGCGCGGTGGAGGCACTGGAGAAGGCAGGCGCGGCAGTGGTGCTGGTGGACGGCCGCCCGGCCGCGATGATCACCCGCCAGGACGTGCTTGCCTTCCTGGCGGGGGCCAGCGCATGAGCGGGCCCGGGTTCGAGACGCTGGCGATCCATGCCGGGCAGGAACCGGATCCCCGGACGGGGGCGGTGGTCCCGCCCATCTACCAGGTATCCACCTACGCCCAGGACGGGGTCGGCGGGCTGCGCGGCGGCTACGAGTACTCGCGGACGGCCAACCCGACCCGTACCGCGCTGGAGGAGTGCCTGGCCGCACTGGAGGGCGGGACGCGCGCGCTGGCGTTCGCCTCCGGCATGGCGGCCGAGGACTGCCTGCTGCGCACCGTGTGCCAGCCGGGCGACCATGTGCTGATCGGCCATGACGCCTACGGCGGCACATACCGGCTGTTCGACAAGATCCTCACCCGCTGGCAGGTGAGCTATCAGCCGGTGCCGATGTCCGACGCCGGTGCTGTCCGCCAGGCACTGGCCGAGCGCCCGGCGCGGGTGGTCTGGGTGGAGACACCCACCAACCCACTGCTGTCCATCGTGGACCTGGCCGCCCTCGCCCAGGCCTGCCGGGAGGCGGGCGCGCTGCTGGTGGTGGACAACACGTTCGCCTCGCCCTACCTGCAGAATCCGCTGGCACTCGGTGCCGACGTGGTGGTCCACTCCACCACCAAGTACCTGGGCGGCCACTCCGACGTGGTCGGCGGCGCGGTGGTGGTCGCTGACCCCGCACTCGGCGAGCGCCTCGCCTTCTCCCGGAACGCCACGGGCGCGGTGGCGGGTCCGTTCGACGCGTGGCTGACGTTGCGCGGGATCAAGACCCTGGCGGTCAGGATGGACCGCCACAGCCAGAACGCCGCGCGGGTCGCTGGTGTACTCGCCACGCATCCGGCGGTGACGGCGGTGCTCTATCCCGGCCTGCCCAGCCATCCCGGCCACGAGGTGGCGGCCAAGCAGATGCGGGGATTCGGCGGCATGGTGTCATTCCGGGTCCGCGGTGACGAGGAGGCGGCGGTCGCCGTCTGCGGGCGGACCCGGTTGTTCACGCTGGGCGAGTCGCTCGGCGGGGTGGAGTCCCTGATCGAGCATCCGGCCCGGATGACGCACGCGTCGGCCGCCGGGTCGCCGCTGGCGGTCCCGGGCGACCTGGTCCGGCTGTCGGTCGGTATCGAGTCCGGCGACGACCTGCTGGAAGACCTGACCCAGGCGCTGGCCGGCTGATCGGCCAGCGTGCGCGGGCGGTGCCCGGGCCGGCCGTTAAGGCGAGCGCGGGAGCAGTTATCGCGGCGGTCACGAGCCGCCGGGGGAAGGACACCATCAGACACGCTCCGGGGGGCCGATTCCGGCATGAGGTAATGCATCAGTAAATGGGGGGCAAAGTAATAGCCGGGGCTGGCGGAACGCCCGGATGAGATTACTGCAAAGGGCGCCTGGCAAATATCCGCTTTGGGGTGAATCGCAGCCCGCCGGCCTCACCGCCCCCGCGGGGCCCGCAGGCTCAGGTGTTCCAGACCATGAGCACGAGGATGACCAGCCAGATCAGGCTGACCACGCCGGCCATCGAGGCGATCCGGCCCCGCTCCACGCTCGCGATGTGCGCGGCCGCCGCGGCTCCGGCCGTGGCAGGCTGCCCGGGGCTGGCCTCTTCATCTGTCCCGGACTCGTCCCCGGCCGGGGCGCTCAGATCGTGGTCACCGGCCTGGCCGGCCGGAGCGCTGGCGGCTTCTTCCTTGCCTGCCGCTTCCAGCGCTGCGGCCGCCCGGCGCTGGTCGCGCATGATGAGCACCAGCAGCACCAGTGCGACCACGAACAGGGTCATGGACGCGGTCAGCCAGGCTTTGCCCATGTCCTTCAGCTGCTGCCCGAGGACGATGCCGAAGATCAGGACACCCAGGGCCGCGACCGTGAAGATCCGGGTCATCCGCAGGTGATGCCGCAGGACGCTGGCGTTGCGGTTGCGGATGGCCCGGGGGCTCGACATCGTCGCGATGGTGACCGGCCCGATCGCGAAGATCACGAAGGCGACATGAAACCAGAGCACCAACCGGTCGGTGAAAGACATGCAGTGATCCTAGTCTTCGGTGCGGCTGGAGCGGCACCACTGCCGGCCGAGCCCGGAGGCCGCACGCGCCGGGAGAGGGCACGGTTACCGGGACCGCGACCGAAGCGATCCCCTGGCACCGGGTGCCAGGGGATCGCTTCGGTGTCATGCTGGCCCCGGCGAGGCTGGTGTGATGGCGAGGGCTTACTTGCTGACTTCCGCGGGAGCCGACGAGCCGGCGTCCGCCGCAGCCTTGCTGCCCTTGTTCACATACCAGCCTGCCGCCAGGCAGACGATGCCGACGACGAGCGCCGTCGCCATCCGCACGGTGTGGTGGCCGCTCGCCGGCTTGGTGGCACCCATGAAGGCGGGCAGCGAACCGGCCGGCACGGCCAGGTAGACGATGCCGACGATGATGGCCAGGGCGCCGATGATGCCGAGCACCAGCGCGATCATCCGCTTGTTGGACTGGCCGCCCGCGTTGTCGACAGAACTCACGTAGTCCTCCTTGAAAAGATGTGCCGGGCCTCGCTCCGCCTGCCGTTGTCCGGCCCGCTCATCGCTGTGACTGCCGAACGCTACTACGAGAAGGGAACGTGCGTGGCGAGGTCGCAAAATGCGTTATGGGTAAATCTAGCGCCTGGCCTGCCGCCGGGTGCGGAGGAAGTCCCTCACAACATACTCCCCGAGCCGCTCGGGCTGTGCATGCAGCACCCGGCCGCCATTGCGCCGGGCGACTTCGTCGACAAAGGCGGTCAGCCTTTCGTCCTCGGCCAGCATGAAGATGTTGAGCGCGGCGCGGCGCCTGGTCATCTTGTCCACCTCGGCCAGGGTGAGTTCCAGTGTCTCCGGCGCGGGCGGCCAGTCGAACCAGGACTGCCCGTCCCGCCGCAGGTGGGCGGTGGGTTCACCGTCGGTCACGATGAGCACGACCGGATCGTGCTCGGGGCGGCGGTCGAGGTAACGCCCGGCCAGCACCAGCGCATGGTGCAGGTTGGTGCCCTGCACCATGTCCCAGCCCAGCCCGGCGAGTTCGGTTTCCTGCAGCTCGCGGGCGTAGTTGGAGAAGCCGATCACCTGGACGCTGTCCTGCGGGAACCGGCTGCGGATCAGGGCGTGCAGAGCCAGTGCGGTCTGCTTGGCCACCCCCCACGTGCCACGGATGGCCATCGAGTAGGACAGGTCCACCAGCAGGCACACCGCGGCACTGGCCCGGCGCTGGGTCTCGCCCACCTCGAAGTCGGCGGCGGTCAGGCGGACCCGGGGCGGGTTCCCCTCCCAGTGCTCCGGATCCTGGCCGGGTCCGCGCCGGAACGCGGCGGCGTCGCGCAGCAGCGCGTTGCGCACGGTGGTCGGCGCGTCGATGGCCTGCTCGTCCCCGAACTCCCAGGGCCGGGTGGCGCCGGTGTACTCCCCTGCCTGCCCCGCGTCCCGCTGTTCATGATCCCCGTAGCCGCCCTCGGGCAGGTCGGCGAAGACCCGCCGCAGCGCCGTCTCACCCAGCCGGCGCACCGCCTTCGGGGTGAGCTCCAGCTTGCCCGCGCTGCGCTGCAGGTACCCCTGCTGCTCAAGTTCGCGCTCGGTCCGCCGCAGCGCTTCCATGTCGTCGACGGCCTGGCGTCCCAGTGCCCGCCGGACCGCGTCCTCGTCGATGTCGTCCAGCCGGGCGCCGGGATAGTCCTGGCGCAGCGCCGTCTCCAGTTCGGCCAGGTCGGCAAGGTCGGCCAGGGCGGTGGTCGCGTCCCCCAGGCCGAGCGGCTCATCGCCGGTCATCGACTCGGCCGGCCACTGCGCCATGTCCAGTTCCGGCCGGCGTGCCCGCAGCGCGTCGCTGAGCCGGGCCATCTCCGCCGCCAGTCCCGCGTCGGCGAGAGTCTGCTGCAGCAGCCCGGCCAGTTCGTCCCGCTGGTCCGGGCTGAGCGAACTCATCAGCCGCTGGGCGGCCATCGCCCGCCGGACCAGCGCGTCGACCAGTTCTTCCAGGTTGGCCGGCCGGTCGGGGAAGAAGTCCCCGTAGCGGCTCATGAACGCCTCGAAGTCCTCCGGCGTGTGCTCGCCCCTGGCGTCGGCCGCCAGCATCTGGTTCAGTTCCGCCAGCATGTCCTTGACCCGCTGCATCGCCTCCGGGTCAGGGTTCTCCAGCACGTCTTTCATGCCGCGGAACTGGCTGTCCAGCACCTCCTGCCGGAGCAGGTCCTTGAGCTTGCCGAAGGTCTCCCGCGCCTGCGCGGAGCGCCAGGAGTAGTCGGCCAGCCGCCGGATCGCCTGGGCGGTGTCGGACGGCAGCGCGTCGAGTTCGTCCTCGCGCATCCGCGCCTCGTCGCTGGGGTCGGGGAACAACTCCGCCCGTTCCTGCCCGATCGCCGTGTCGAGCAGGGCACGGGCCTGTTCCAGGATGCCGTCGAGGCGGCCGCGGCGGCGCACCTCCTGCTGGCGCTCCCGCACCCGGCGCAGCATGCCGTCCAGGCCCCGCTGGCCCCGCAGGCCGCGGCGCAGGAGGTCGCGCAGGGCAGCGGCCGGGTCGGCCCCACTCAGTACCGCGTCCCCCATCTCGTCGAGCGCCTGCCTGGCGTCGTAGGGCGGCGCGAGCGGGTCGGGCCCGTCGCGGTACTGGCCGTACCGGTAACCGGTCACCTCACCGCTCCCCTCTGATCTGAGGCGGCGCTGCCGCCGCGAGGCCGCTTTACGTGCCGGTTACGTGCGGTAGACGGCACCGCCGTCGACGACGTCCTTGGACAGGCGGCGCATGAGGTACAGGCCCTCCAGCGCGAACTCCAGCGCCGCCGCCGCGTGCCCGGGAGACTCGCTGCCGTCCATGCCGAGCCGCTCCATGATCCTGGCCAGTCCCGGCACCTCCCCGATCCGCGCCAGCAGGTCGGTGGCGGGGACCAGATCGCCGGTTTCGACGCTGGCGCCGCCCTCGAAGGCGGCCAGCACCCCGCTCAGGTCCGTGCTGCCCAGATGCGCGCGGAAGGTGTCCGCGGTGGCCCGGCGCAGCAGGTGGTCGAGCACCTCGTGCTCCCTGCCCTCCTCGCTGACCTCGAATTCGACCTTGCCGCGCAGCGTGCTCACGGTGGCAGGCAGATCGCAGATCCGGGCCACTGCCTGCTCCTCACCGGACAGGGCCGCGCGGCGCACCGCCGAGGCCGCCGCGGACTCGGCCGCGGCGATCGAGAACCGGGCCGACACGCCGGAGCGGGAGTCGATCGCGGGCGAGGCACGGACCAGCCGGGTGAACCGGGCGATGACCTCCACCAGGTGCGTGGGCAGCGCGGCTCCCGGGTTCCCTGCCTGCCAGGAGATCTCCGCCTCCTGCTCGATGAGCGCGAGTTCATCGGCGAGGGCCGCCGGGTAGTGGGTGCGGATCTCGGCCCCGAACCGGTCCTTCAGCGGCGTGATGATCCGGCCCCGGTTGGTGTAGTCCTCCGGGTTGGCGCTCGCGACGAGGACCAGATCCAGTGGCAGCCGGAGCGCGTATCCGCGCACCCCGATATCCCGCTCCTCCAGGACGTTCAGCAATGACACCTGGATCCGTTCGGCCAGATCGGGAAGTTCGTTCAGGCAGAACACGCCCCGGTTGGTGCGCGGGACCAGCCCGAAGTGGATCGTCTCCGGGTCGCCCAGGGTACGGCCCTCGGCGACCTTCACCGGGTCGATGTCCCCGATCAGGTCACCCACGCTGGTGTCGGGGGTGGCCAGTTTCTCCCCGTAGCGCTCGCTGCGGTGCCGCCAGGTGACAGGCAGGTCGTCGCCCTGCTCGCTGGCCAGACGGCGGCAGCGGGCACAGGCGGGTGCGAAGGGATGGTCGTTGATCTCGCACCCGGCCACCGTGGGCGTCCATTCGTCGAGCAGCCCGGGCAGAGTCCTGATCAGGCGGGTCTTGCCTTGGCCGCGCTCACCAAGCAGGATCGTGTCGTGCCCTGCCAGCAGGGCTCGCTCCAGGTGCGGGAGAACGGTCTGGCCGAACCCGATGATCCCGGGGAACCTGTCCTCACCCGCGCGCATCCGTGCCATCAGGTTGCGCCGGAGTTCGTCTTTGACCGTCAGGTAGGTGTGGCCGCTCGCCCGCAACTCCCGCACTGTCGTGATCGCGGGACTGGGGGAACGTACGGCGTCAGAACTGGCGTGGCTGTGTGAGTGCACCATTCGACACTATGTCCAAGCCGGCCGGGTTCGCATCATGGCCGGGCAGGTCGGCCGGGACCACGGGCACAGGAGGCGGAACATGGCAGCAGCCGCTCCGGCGCTGGCTATCGACATCGGTGGCACGAAATTCGCGGCCGGGCTGGTCACGCCAGGCGGGCGGGTGACCTCCTGGGAGCGGACAGCGACCCCCCAGGAACTGGACGCCGAGCAGTTGTGGCGCACCCTGGACGCGCTGGTCACCCGGGTGCTGGACGAGGCGCACGTAATGAGCCCCAGCGGGCTGGCGGGGGTGGGGTGCGGCTGCGGCGGCCCGATGGAATGGCCCGAAGGCAGGGTCTCACCGCTGAACATCCCTGCCTGGCGGTCGTTCCCGCTGCGGGAACGGCTCAGTGATCGGTTCGGTGGGTTGCCGGTGCGGCTGCACAACGATGCGATCTGCCTGGCCGTGGGTGAGCACTGGCGGGGCGCGGGCCGGGGATGCAGGGACCTGCTCGGGATCGTGGTCTCAACCGGCGTGGGCGGCGGGCTGGTGCTCGACGGCCGGCTCATCAACGGCGCGACCGGGAACGCCGGTCACATCGGCCACGTGGTGGCCGATCCGGACGGGCCGCCGTGCGTGTGTGGCGGGCAGGGCTGTGTGGAGGCGATCGCGCGTGGGCCCGCCCTGGCCGCCTGGGCCCAGGCCGAGGGCTGGCGGCCAGGGCAGCCACAGGTCACAGCCAAAGACCTGGCCGACGACGCCGCGCACGGGCACCCGATCGGGCTGGCCGCCATGCGGCGGGCCGGCGTGGCACTCGGTATCGCCATCGCTTCCGCGACCCACCTGTGCGACCTGGAGGTGGTCACTGTCGGTGGCGGGCTCGCGCAGGCCGGCTCGTTGCTGTTCGATCCGCTGGAAGAGACACTGCGCAGGCATGCCGGGCTCGACTACGCGCGGGATGTGCGGGTGGTGCCGGCCGCGCTCGGGCAGAGTGCGGGGCTGGTCGGGGCGGCTGGCCTGCTGTTCGCCGCCGATCGCTACTGGGCCGGGGAGTAGGGGCGCACCGGGCCCGCTCCAGTGCCGGGCATGGTGCCAGACTTGCTGGCATGACGATGACGTCACCGCAGGTCCGGCCTGCGGATGTGGCCGCCGCGCGGGAGGTGCTGCGCGGGGTCATCTCACCTACGCCGGTGCTCCACTCCCGGGTGCTGTCCGAGCGGCTCGCGGGCCCTGTCTACCTCAAGTGCGAGAACCTTCAGCGGACCGGGTCGTTCAAGGCACGCGGCGCCTACCTGAGGATCAGCCGCCTGACCGAGGCGGAGCGGGGCCGTGGCGTGGTGGCGGCGAGCGCAGGCAACCATGCGCAGGGCGTGGCCTTCGCCGCTGCCCTGCTGGGCGCCAAGGCGACCGTGGTCATGCCGGTGGGCGCCCCGCTGCCCAAGGTCGAGGCGACCCGGGGATACGGGGCACAGGTCATCTCGCAGGGCGAGTCGATGGAGGACGCGCTGTCCGCCGCGCTGGCCTATGCGCAGGAGCACGGCTCGATCTTCATCCACCCCTACGACCACCCCGACGTGGTGGCCGGCCAGGGCACTGTCGGGCTGGAGATCATCGAGCAGTGCCCGCAGGTGCGCACCATCGCCGTGCCGGTGGGCGGAGGGGGACTCGCATCCGGGATCGCGGTGGCAGTCAAGGATGCGGACCCGGGCATCCGGCTGATCGGCGTGCAGGCCGAGGCGGTGGCACCCTTCCCGGCCTCGCTGGCGGCCGGTCATCCGGTGCGGATCGAGCCGGGCGTGACCATGGCTGACGGCATCGCGGTCGCCCGGCCCGGCGACATCGGTTATGCCATCTTGTCGCGGCTGGCCGACGGGGTTGTCACCGTCTCCGAGGAGACCCTGTCGCAGGCGCTGCTGGTCTGCCTGGAGCGGGCCAAGCAGGTCGTCGAACCGGCCGGCGCCGCCGGGGTGGCCGCCCTGCTTGAGCACCCTGATGCGTTCGAACCCCCGGTGGCGGTCCTGCTCTCCGGCGGCAACATCGATCCGCTGCTGCTCGCCAAGGTGCTGCGGCATGGCCTGTCCGCAGCCGGCCGCTACCTGATGTTCCGGTGCCGGATACCGGACCGGCCGGGCGCACTGGCGACACTGCTGGGCCAGCTGGCGGGGCTGGGCGCCAACGTGCTCGATGTGGTGCACGAACGGGTGGCCCCCCGGCTGCGGGTGGACGAGGTCGAGGTGCTGCTGCAGGTGGAGACCCGCGGGCCCGCCCACTGCCAGGAAGTCATCGGGCAGTTGCGCCAGGCCGGCTACACGCTGCTCTTCGGCTGAACGGCATCCGCGCCGCCGGACACCCGGCCGGTGCCGGCCGGGTCCTGGCTGCTCAGCCCTGGTAGGGGGTGACCGGCTGCGGGGCGGCCTGGGGCGTGGCGGCCTGGGCGGCCAGCATGCTCTTCTTGGCCACCACCGTGCCGGCGGCCTTGTCGTGCAGGCACTGCCGCTGCGTGTCCCAGGTCAGCCACAGCTCGTTGATCAGCGCGAAAAGCCCGCCTATGTAGGGCACGCCGGATGGCAGAGCGAAAACCGCCGCGCGGCGGCAGGCGGCACCACCCGAGATCGGCGTCCGGGTGTCCGCGGTGACCACCTTGGTTCCCATCACCCGCTTGCCGAGGGTCTGGCCCCACAGCCCGTGCTGAAGCCAGTCATAGGCGAAGTAGACGAGCGCGGCGAGGACGCCGAGCAGCAGGAAGACGCCGATCATGCCGGCCACCGCCTGGTTCATGCTGTTGCTGAACGCCTGCTGGGTGCCGGGCTGGCTGAGGTCGGGGTACTGGTTGGCGACGTTCTGGATACGGTGCACCAGCGCCAGGACCGTGACGACCCAGACCGGGCTGATGAAGATGGACACGATGATCCCGTCGATGATGCGGGCCAGCAGGCGCTGCCACCATTCGGCCAGCACCGGGTCCTTCGGCGGCTTGTAGACGGTACCGGCGGGTGAACCGGGATAGGGCTGGTAACCACCGTAGGGCTGGCCGGGCGCGGCTCCGTAGGGCTGGCCGGGCGCGCCGCCGGGCTGGCCGGGCGCGGCTCCGTAGGGCTGGCCGGGGGCGGCTCCGTAGGGCTGGCCGGGGGCGGCTCCGTACGGCTGGCCGGGCGCGCCGCCGGGCTGGCCGGGGGCGGCATCGGTTGGCTGGCCGGGAGGCTGCCACGGGCTTCCCTGCGGGGGCTGGCTCGGCGCGCTGAAGGGCTGTAGCGGCGGGGTGCCTTGTGGCTCGTGATCGTCGGGTGGCTGGGTCACGCCGCCATGATGCACCCTCTGTCCATGCCCGCCTAGCCCTTTACGGTTATGGGCATTCCCGCGGCCGGTCAGAGCTGGTCACAGGTTGCCGCGGCGCGCCTGCTCACGCTCGATGGCCTCGAACAGGGCCTTGAAGTTGCCCTTGCCGAACCCCTGGGAGCCGTGCCGCTCGATCAACTCGAAGAACACCGTCGGACGGTCCTGCACTGGCTTGGTGAAAATCTGCAGCAGGTAGCCGTCTTCGTCCCGGTCAGCCAGGATGCCCAGTTCCCTGAGTGTCTGCACAGGGATGTGCGTCTCGCCGAGCCAGGCTCCCAGTGCGTCGTAGTAGCTGCCAGGGGTGCCGAGGAACTCCACGCCGGCCGCCCTCATCGCGGTCACGGCGGCGGCGATGTCGTCGGTGGCCAGCGCGATGTGCTGGACACCCGGTCCGCCGTAGAACTCCAGGTACTCATCGATCTGGGACCTCTTCTTCCCCGGCGCCGGCTCGTTGATCGGGAACTTGACCTTGCGCGACCCGTCGGCGACCACCTTGCTCATCAGCGCGGAATACTCGGTGGCGATGTCGTCGCCGACGAACTCCTTCATGTTCGTGAAGCCCATGACCTGGTGATAGAAGCCCACCCACTCATCCATCCGGCCGAGTTCGACATTGCCGACGCAATGGTCGATCTCGGTGAAGAATGGACGCGGCGGCGGGTTGCCGATCGGGCCCGCCGCGACGTAGCCAGGCAGGTACGGACCGGAGTAGCTCGATCGTTCCACCAGCGTGTGGGTGGTCTCGCCGTACGTGGCGATGGTGGCCAGGACCGCCTTGCCGTGATCGTCCTCGACCATGCGAGGGGCAGCCAGGCCGCGTGCGCCGTGCGCAAGGGCGTATCCGTAGGCCGCTTCGGCGGACGGGACCCCGATGGACAGGTCGATCACACCGTCGCCATGGGCTGCCACATGCCTGCCGAGGCTGGTGCCCGGCCGGACGGGCCCGCGCAGCACGAACCGCGCCTGGCCCGATTCGAGCACGTAGGCGGCCTCGTCCCGGCATCCGGTCTCGGGGCCGCGGTAGGCGACGCACTGCATGCCGAATGCGGAGGAGTAGTAGTGGGCTGCCTGGCGGGCGTTGCCGACACCGAAGACCACCGCGTCCATGCCTGTGACGGGGAAGAGGTCCCGGGGTGCCTGTACGCCGTGCGCTGCCATCGTCGCGCTCCTTTGCGTGCTTTGGATACCGGGTTAGGTGGCAGCATCCGTCTTGCAAGCAAGATGTGCAACACTTGGTTACTCAGCTATACAACTTGTAAAGCAAATAGCGAGGACTGTGGGCAGGGTTGGACAGCCTGTGCTGGTTTCGCCGGCCTGGCCCGGCAGGAGGGTGGCTGACATGGCTGACGGGGCCGGATCGATCGACCGGCTGGATGGGCTGCTGATCGAGTTGCTCGCGGCGGAGCCCCGGGTCGGGGTGCTGGAGGCGTCCCGGCGGCTGGGGGTGGCGCGCGGCACGGTGCAGGCGCGGCTGGACCGGCTGCACGCGCGGGGGGTGGTGACCGGTTACGGGCCCGACGTCGACCCGGTCGCGCTCGGTCATCGCGTGACCGCGTTCGTGACCGTGGAGATCCGGCAGGCGGGCGGGCACGATCCGGTCGCGGAACGGCTGTCCGGCATCCCCGAGGTGCTGGAGGTGCACACCATCACCGGCCCGGGCGACATGCTGTGCCGGGTGGTCGCGCGGACCAACGCCGACCTGCAGCGGGTGATCGACGCCATCGTGGACGTCCCGGGCGTCATGCGCGCCTCCACCGTCATCGCGCTCGCCACCCCGGTGCCCTACCGGATCCTCCCCCTGGTGCGTGCCTCGGCCGCCGCCTCGTAACGCCACCGCCGCCAGATGCCGCTGCCGGCTCACATTTCACGGCTCCGGCACTCACATAGCGGACGAACCGGACGCAGAAGTGGGCACAAGCCGTGAAATGTCGCTCCCGATGGCCGGCCCGGGGGACTGTCAGGGGGCCGGGGCGTTGGCCAGGTCGCAGGCGACGCCGAGCACGGCGTCATGCAGTTCCGCGGGGCTGGCCGCCTCACGCTGGAACAGCAGCGAACTCATGCCGATGCAGATCACCGACATGGCCGCCCGCACCCGCTCGGGCAGCGTGGCCCCCGGTGGCGTGAGCAGGTCGGAAAGGGTCGTGAACTGCTCGCGGAACAGCTTCTTGCGCTGGGCGCCGTCCGACATCAGGGTGTGCATGGCGGCCTGGTTCTGCTCCATGAACCGGATGACCGCCAGGCGGCGGCTGACGATGTCGGCGTAGCGGGCGAGAATCTCGGTCCTGGTCGCGGGGGTGGGCGGCTGGGCGGCGCCCCAGGCGATGACCGCCTCGAGTTCAGCCCGGTAGTCCTCGGTGAAGCTGCGGACGATGTCCTCTTTGGACTTGAAGTGGTAGTACAGCGCCGCCTTGGTGACGCCGAGCCGCTCCGCGATCTCCCGCAGGGACGTCTTCTCGTAGCCCTGCTCCGCGAACAGGTCAAGCGCGATCGCCTGGATCTGCTCCCGGGTGTCGCGACGTGGGGGGTCGTGCTGCACGAGCCCGGTGCGGCTCCGGTCCCGGGCACGGCTCCGGTCCCGGCTCCGGTCCCGGCTGCGGTCCCGGCTGCGGCTCACGCCGGTGGCCGGGCTCACGCCGGTGGCCGGGCTCACGCCGGTGGCCGGGCTCACGCCGGTGGCCGGGCTCACGCCGGTGGCCGGGCTCACGCCGCGTATGGTGGCGGGTGTCGCCTCATCCATCGTGCCGCGCCTCGTGCTCTCTCGGCGAAACTTACTTGACGACCGGTTAGTAGTCGATCTAGCGTAACCCCGGGACCACATACTAACCGGTCGGCAAGTAGATTAGCGAGTAATCTGCTGCGGGGCGCGGTCGGCTCAAGAAGGCGGCGGGGCCGGGGGAACCGGGGCGACCCGGACCGGGGTCCAGCTGATTAGGCCAGTGGCGGAGGGAGCCGGAGTAATGGCAGCCAGCGAGGCAGCGGCCACCCGGGAGACGGTAACGACGGGGCCCCGGCGGGAAATCCTGATCATCCTGCCCGGCCTGCTGCTGGCCATCATGCTCGCCATGCTCGACCAGCTGGTCGTCTCCACCGCGCTGCCACGCATCGTCGGTGACCTGGGCGGGGTAACCCACCTGTCCTGGGTGGTCACCGCCTACGTGCTCGCCTCCACGGTGACCACGCCGCTGTACGGGAAGCTGGGCGACCTCTACGGCCGCAAGCGCCTGCTCATGGCCGCGATCGTGCTGTTCCTGGTCGGCTCGGCGCTGTCGGGGATGTCGCATTCGATGGATCAGCTCATCGCGTTCCGCGCCCTGCAGGGCCTGGGTGCGGGCGGGCTGCTGGTCGGGGCGATCGCGACCATCGGTGACCTGGTGTCGCCACGGGAGCGGGGCCAGTACATGGGCTACATGATGGCGGCGATGACGCTGGCCATGGTCGCCGGCCCGCTGGTCGGCGGGTATATCACCGACAGCCTGTCCTGGCGCTGGATCTTCTACATCAACATGCCGATCGGCGGCGCGGCGCTGCTCTACCTGGCCGCGACGCTGCACATGCCGCGACGCAAGATCCAGCACAAGATCGACTATCTGGGCGCGGTGCTGCTCGCCATAGCCACCACCTCGATCGTGCTGCTGACCACCTGGGGCGGCACACAGTACGCCTGGGGATCGGCGCAGATCCTCGGCCTGGGGGCGATCGCGGTGGCCACCACGGCGGCCTTCATCGCCGTGGAGGCGCGGGCAACTGAGCCCATCCTGCCGCTGCATGTGTTCCGTAACCGGAATTTCTCGCTGGTCTCGGCGATGAGCTTCCTGCTCGGCATGGCGATGCTGGGCGGTCTCACTTTCCTGCCGCTCTACCAGCAGACGGTGCAGCACCTGTCGGCTACCGGCAGCGGGCTCATGCTCATCCCGCTGATGCTCGGCTCGACTGTCACCGCACTGATCGCCGGGCGGGTGACGACCAAGACCGGCCGGTACAAGGCGCTGCCGATCATCGGCGCCGGGATCATGGCGGTCGCCATGTACCTGCTCACCAGGCTGGGCGTCGACACCTCCAAGCTCACCACCGGCCTGTACTTCGTGGTGCTCGGCGTGGGCATGGGCTTCCTCATGCAGATCACCACGCTCGTCGCGCAGAACAGCGTCGAGCAGCGCGACATCGGCGTCGCCAGCAGCTCCCGGACGTTCTTCCAGCAGATCGGCGGGTCGATCGGGGTGGCCGCGTTCGGCGCGATCTTCGCTCACCGGCTGACCGGGGTGCTGAGCACCCAGCTGCCAGGTGCGCGCCTGGGTTCGGGTGGCCCTCAGCTCAACCCGGTCATGCTCAGGCACCTGCCGGCGGCGTTCCAGCACGTGGTATTCGGTGCGATCACGCAGGCGGTGCAGACCGTCTTCTTCTGGGCAGCGCCGACCGCGCTGGTCGTGTTCGCCCTGGCCTGGCTGATCAAGGAAGTGCCCCTGCGCGGCAGGACCACACCCGCGGCCGAGCAGACCGAACCGGAGCTGGTCGGCTGACCCGGCGCCCCTCCTCAAGCACCGCGGTGCGCCATGCCCCTGGACGGGGCCGGGCGCACCGCGCAGGCGCTGCGGGTCAGAACTCTCCGTACGGGACCGCTTCGAGGATCTCGACCGTCGCCGAGCGCCCGTTCGGCATGGTGTAGGTAGCGGTCTCGCCGACCTTCTTGCCGGAGATCGCGCTGCCCAGCGGGGAACGCGGCGAGTACACGTCGATCGGTGACCCGCTCTCCTCACGCGAGGCAAGCAGGAACGTGACCTCGTCGTCGTCGCCGCCGAAGCGGACTGTGACGGTCATGCCGGGGCCGACGACCCCGTCGGTCCGGGGCGGCTCCCCGACGTGGGCGCTCTGCAGGATGTGCTGGATCTGGTGGATGCGGGCCTCCTGCTTGCCCTGTTCCTCCTTGGCGGCGTGGTAGCCGCCGTTCTCGCGCAAGTCGCCCTCGTCCCTGGCCGCCTCGATCTTTTTCGCGATCTCCACCCGTCCCGGCCCCGAGAGATGGTCCAGTTCAGCCTTCAGACGGTCGTAGGCCTCCTGGGTAAGCCAGGTGACGTGGTCGTCGCGTGTCTCGGTCACGGGTACTCCTTGGCTGCAGTGCGGACCTGACGTCCGGAGCCCTGCGCGGCTCCTCGGGGTAATTCTTTGAGGCTAACAAGGCTTAACGTATGAGTCGCATCAGTCAATAGCCGGCGCAGCAACTCTATGCGGGGAATGACGTCCCCTCACCAGCGTGTTGTGGTGCACGATGATTCTCCGGCGCTGCCGCACGGACTCTATGGGGGTTGTCCGACGGCGCGCCTGACATTGTCCGCCCACAGTGCCGAGGGGACCCTGCTGTGCCTGCAATGCCTGATGATTCCGCCACTGCCGGCGGTCGCCCGGTGAGTGCCAGCCCCACGGGGCCGGCCTGCCAGCCAGCGCCGTTGCGGCTCATGGCGGTGCACGCGCACCCGGATGACGAGTCGAGCAAGGGTGCGGCGACCATGGTGCATTATGTCCGGTCAGGTGCTGATGTCATGGTCTGTACCCTCACCGGGGGTGAGCGCGGGGACATACTGAACAAGGCGATGGACAAGCCCGAGGTACGCGCCGGCCTGACCCGTATCCGCCGTGAGGAGATGGCCCGGGCCCGGGAGATCCTGGGCGTCCGGCAGCAATTCCTTGGTTTCACAGATTCCGGCCTGCCGGAGGGCGATCCGCCGCCTCCGCTGCCGGAGGGCTGCTTCGCGCTGGTGGACCTGGCGGACGCGGCCGAGCCACTGGTCCGCGCGGTGCGGGAGTTCCGCCCGCACGTGATCCTGACGTACGACGAGAACGGCGGCTACCCACACCCCGACCACGTCAAGACCCATCAGGTGACTGTCGAAGCGTTCGAGGCGGCCGCCGACCCCGACCGTTACCCGGGCTCCGGGGATCCCTGGCAGCCGCTCAAGCTGTACTACTTCGTCAGCTTCCACAAGGAGCGGTTCACCGCGCTGCACGAGGAGATGGAGCGGCGCGGCCTCGAGTCGCCCTACGCGGAGTGGTTCGCGCGCTGGGAGGAGCGGGCCGCCGGCCGCCGGGAGTGGGAGATCACCACCCGGGTCCCGTGCGCTGACCACTTCGAGGTCCGCGACCAGGCACTGCTCGCACACGCCACGCAGATCGACCCGGCAGGCTCGTGGTTCGCCTGCCCGCTGGAGGTGCAGCAGGCGGCCTGGCCGACCGAGGATTATCACCTGGCCAGGTCGGTGGTGGATACTGAACTTCCGGAGGACGACCTGTTCGCTGGCATTTGGGAGAGGGTGAGCTTGTGACGGATCTGGCCGCCGCTGCGGCACCCAACAACGTGGTCACAGGCGTCCTCGGGTTCCTCGTCGTTGCCGCGCTGGCCCTGGCGCTGTTCTTTCTGCTGCGTTCGATGAACAAGCAGCTCCGCAAGGTGGTTACCACCCCGAAGTGGCGTGAGAACGGCCAGGACCCCGAGCCCGGGGCCACCGCCATCCAGGATGCCGGGCCGAACGGATCCGGCCGGTCCTGACCCGGGGCGGGGCCGGCCGCTTGCGGCCCCTGCTGGAGAGGAGCCATGGTGGGCGGCGTGCCCGAGGGCAGGTCATTCGCGCGCAGGCGCTGGCTGCTGCCCACGGGGCTGGTAGCCGTCGCCGCGCTCATCGGGTTCGGTGTGCTGGGTCCGGCGGTCAGGGCCAGGCACGGGGCGCCCAGGGTGGCCACCTGTCCCAGGATCTCGGTCCGCCTCGGCCTGCACTACCCGTACAGCAACTACCCGGAAAACTCTCTCGCCGCGATCAACGCGGCCCACCGCCTGGGTGTCGGCAAGGTCGAGGTGGATGTGTGGTTCAGCAAGGACAGCATCCCGGTCGAAATCCATGACTGGACCGTCGACCGCACGACCGCTTACACCGGCAAGGTGAGCAGCTATACAGCGGCGCAACTGGAGGCCATGCGGCTGAAGGTCAAGGGCGTCCCCGGGGACCGTGAGATGAGCAGCCAGCACCTGCCGGCCCTGCAAAGCGCGCTGGAACGCGCCGCCGCCGATGGCATGGCTGTCAGTGTCGAGATGAAGCCGCACCGGCTGACCTCTGAGCAGGCCAGCGCGGTGCTGCGGCTCATCAGGATGGTCAACGACAAGGCTGGGACGGACGTCCGCAGCTTCTATCCCCGGGTGCTCTCGGAGATGCGCAAGGCCGGGTACCGGGGGCACCTGACGCTGATCACGACCAGCTACCGGGCGCTGCCGAAGTCCTCGGGCTACTGGATGGAGAGCATCAACTACGGCAGCAACGGCACGCACATCACCGCCGCCGAGGTGGCCGCCCTGCATGCCGCAGGCGTGCTGGTGGATGCCTGGACACCGGACACCGCCGCTGAAGTCGCCACCGTGCCCGCCGGCGTCGATCAGGTCACCACCAACAACGTGCGGGGGTACCGGGCGGACACCGGCTGCTGATCCGCCCACCCGGGCGAACGGGTCAGGGTGCCAGGACCAGGCCGTAGGCGAGCAGGATCTCACCCGGTCCGGGCGACCAGTCCCGGTCCGGGAGGCGGCTGAACCCCGCCTCGGCGTACAGGTGATGCGCAACGTGCATGTCGGGCAGCGTCAGCAGCAGCAGATGCCGGACCTGGCGCTCGGAGGCCCGATCCATGATCGCAGCGACCAGTGCCCGGCCGATGCCGTGGCCGCGCGCGTGCGGGGCGGCCGCTGCCGCATTCCGCCGCGTGCCTGGGTACCCTGGCGGGCAGATGCCGGCTGGCCATGCCGGAGGCGATACGCGCGGAGGACAGATGAGTCAGGGCCAGGCGGTGCACCATGTGCCCGCGGCCGAGGTACCCGCTGACGCGTTCCTGCTGGACGTGCGGGAACCCGATGAGTGGGCCGCTGGTCACGTGCCGGGTGCAGTGCATATCCCGCTCGGCGAACTGGGTGCCCGCTACCTGGAAATCGACCGCGACCGCGAGCTTTACGTCATCTGCCGGTCAGGGGCACGCTCCGCCCATGCCGCCCGGGCGCTGGCCGGTGTGGGCTGGCAGGCGCGGAACATCGCGGACGGGATGATCGGCTGGCACGCCGCGGGCCGCCCGATGACCAGCGAGTCCGGCTCACCCTTCGTAGCCTGACCGGCGCTCAGCCGCCGTCGAGCTGCTGGGGCGAGACGCCATTGGCTGCTGCTGGCCGGAGGGGTGGCGGCCGGCGCCGGCGCGGGTGCTGCGCCCGGTTTCGCGGTAGCCCTTGCGGCAGTGGCCATGCTGGCCGGCTGGCGGCTGCTGCGCGGCGCCGCCGCCCTCGCCGGCCGGCCGGACCGCGGCCAGCGGAGCACGGCGCTCCCGCCCTGCCACCCACCCGGCCACATCGCGGGCATGGATGTAATCTTCATTACACAGAAGAGTCCGATGACCCGGCGATGATGAGGTGAGCATGGACTACGTCAACCTTGGCGCGACGGGCATGCGCGTATCGCGTGTCTGCCTCGGGATGATGAGCTTCGGGGACAACAGCGAACGGCCGTGGGTACTGGACGAGGACGCGGCCGAGCCGATCGTCGCCGCGGCGGCCGAAGGCGGGGTCATCTTCTTCGACACGGCGAACGTCTACTCCGCCGGAGCCAGCGAGGTGGCCACCGGGCGGCTGCTCGGCAAGCTGTTCCGCCGCGAGGACGTGGTCGTGGCCACCAAGGTGTTCATGCCGATGGGCGAGGGTGAGAATGCCCGGGGCCTGTCGCGCAAGCACATCCTGGCCGCGATCGACGACTCACTGCGGCGGCTGGACATGGACTACGTGGATCTGTACCAGATCCACCGGTGGGACCCGCGGACGCCGATCGAGGAGACCATGGAGGCACTGCACGACGTGGTCCGGGCTGGCAAGGCCCGCTACATCGGGGCGAGCAGCATGTTCGCCTGGCAGTTCGCCAAGGCGCAGCACGTGGCGGAGCGGCATGGCTGGACCCGGTTCGTGTCGATGCAGAACCACTACAACCTGCTCTACCGCGAGGAGGAGCGGGAGATGATCCCGCAGTGCATCGACCAGGGCGTCGCGGTGATCCCATGGAGCCCGCTCGCCCGCGGCGTGCTGGCCGGCAACCGCACCCGGGCCGGCCAGCGGCGCACCACCCGGTCGAATTCCGACCCCTTCGGCGACAGCCTCTACACCCAGCCGGCCGACTTCGACGTGGTCGACGCCGTCGCCGCGGTGGCCGCCGAGCGGGGTGTCCCGCCCGCCCAGATCGCGCTGGCCTGGCTGCTGCAGCGGCCCGGCGTGACCGCCCCCATCGTGGGCGCCACGAAACTCGGCCACATCGAGGACGCCCTCGCCGCCGAGAAACTGGAACTGACCCAGGACGAGATCCGCCGCCTGGAGGAGCACTACATCCCCCACCGCGTCCTCGGCCACCAGTAGCGGGCCGGGCCCGGTGCTGTCATGTGGCTGGGTACTCCAGGCCGACGAGGCCGGCTAGTTCGGCGAGGGTGATCTCGAACATGGCCGACGGGTCTTCGAGGGCGAAGTGCAGGTGGCCGAACACTTCGAGGGCGACCATCCCGTAGAGGCGGACCCAGCAGCGCAGGAAGGTGAGGCCCGCCCCGAGCGGCAGGTCGATCCCGAGGCCCTCGCGGTACCGGGCCAGCTGCTCGCGCAGGCCAGGGTCGATGTCCCCGTCGGCGGGGATCGGGAACGGGCGCTTGTGCCACAGTTCCAGGAACAGGGTGAAGAACGTGCCGCTGAACTTCTGCGCGCACTCGTCGATCACCTCGTCCTGCGCCGCCTCCAGGGCCGGCAGCGGGGTCCCGAAGAGCAGGCCGAACTCGTCCTTGTGAGCGAGTGACCAGCGGCGGAACTCGCCGCACGCGGCCACCAGTTTCGCCGTCATGTCGCCGCCACTGGCCTCAGCGGCTGCGGCGATCGCGGCGTGGATGTCGCCCGCGATCTCATCGAAGATGTCGGCGACGACGTGCTTGATCAGATCCTCGTGACTGCCGAAGTACCGGTAGAGGGCGGGGGCGGTCATGCCCATCTCGCGGGCGATCGCCCGCAGCGAGACCGCCTGCGGTCCCTCGGCCACCAGGATCCGCCGCGCGGTCTGCTTGATCTCGCCGGTGGTCGCGGCCCGGACGCGGTCGCGGCGGCTTGGTGCCTGAACCACGCCGGCCTCCCTCCTGAACGGGCTTGACAGTAGTGAACGACGTATGCGAAGTTAACACTGTTTGCAGTTTACACTGTTCACCAATGTGAACGGTGGCTACCAGTCTAATGGCGGAGGGGCCGATGTTCGAGGGATGGGGACGTTTCGTATACCGCCGCCGGCGGCTGGTCCTGCTGGTAGCGGCGGTAGCGATGGCGGGCGCGGCGGTGTGGGGAACGGGTGTGTTCGCCAAGCTGCAATCCGGCGGTGGCTTCACCGCCCCCGGCAGCCAGAGCCAGCAGGCCAGCGATCTGGCGACACGGGCGTTCGGCCGGGACACGGCCGACGTGGTGGTGCTCTACCGCAGTGCCAGCCAGACGGTGCGCGATCCCGGCTACCGGGCCGCGGTCACAGCCACGCTGGCCGCGCTGCCCAGAGCCAAAGTCGAGTCCTACCAGACGTACTGGTCCACCGGGTCGCCGCAGTTCGTCGGCGCGGGCGGGCACGAGACCTATGCCGTGCTCCGGCTGGCCGGCGCCACCGACGCCGCGAGGATCAAGACGTTCGAGGCCATCAGCGGCAAGCTCGCCGCCCCCGGCCTGGCCGAGCACGCGGGCGGGCAGATCCCGGCCGAGCAGGCCATCAACAAGCAGGTCACCAGCGACATCGGGCGGGCCGAGGGCATCTCCATGCCGGTGCTGCTCATCCTGCTGCTGGTGATCTTCGGCAGCCTGGCCGCCGCCAGTCTGCCACTGGCCATCGGCGGCATCGGGATCCTGGGCTCGTTCACCGCCCTGCGGCTGCTCACCCTGGTCACCGGCGTGTCCATCTACTCGGTCAACATCACCACCATCCTCGGCCTGGGCCTGGCCATCGACTACGGGCTGTTCATGGTGGCCCGGTTCCGGGAGGAACTGCGCAGCCAGCCGGGCGTGGAGGATGCCCTCGCCCGGACGGTGGCCACCGCCGGGCGGACCGTCGCGGTGTCGGGTGTCACCGTCGCGATCGCCCTGGCCAGCCTGATGCTCTTCCCGGAGATGTTCCTGCGCTCGATGGGTTACGGCGGTGTCGCGACCGTCGCGGTGGACATGCTGGCCGCGCTGACCGTGATGCCCGCCCTGCTCGCGGTGCTCGGCCACCGGGTCAACGCACTGCGGATCCGCCGGTCAGTGCGCCGGCCACCGGTGCAGGAGGCCAGCGGCGCCTGGTACCGGATCGCCCGCAGCGTCATGCGCCGCCCGGTCGCCTACATAGCGGTGATAGTGATCGCGCTGCTCGCGCTCGGCTCGCCGTTCCGCCACATCACCTGGGGCGGCACCGACGCCCGCGTGCTGCCCGCCAGCGCGGCGCCGCGGGTGGTGGCCGACGCACTGGCCCGCGACTTCCCCGCCAACGCCACCAGCCCCATCGAGGCCGTGATCAAGTTCGCCGGGCCTGCGGGGGCCCCGGCGCAGCGGGCCGCGGTCGCCAGCTACCTGACCCGTCTGGACCACGTCCCTGGGGTCGTCGCCGGGCAGGTGACCGGCGTGGCGGGCAGTGTCGCGCGGGTGGACCTGCGTTATGCCGGGAATCCTGAATCCGCGGCGGCGCGGGCGCTGGTGTCGCGGGTGCGCGCGGTGCCACCGCCGGCCGGGGCGCGGGTGTACGTGGGTGGCGCCACCGCGCAACTGGTGGACGAACTGACCAGCCTGGGCCACACGCTGCCCTGGATGGCACTGGTGGTCGCACTCGCCACGTTCGTGCTGCTGTTCCTCGCGTTCGGGTCGGTCGTGCTGCCGGTCAAGGCCATCGCGGCGAACGCGCTGTCGCTGACGGCGACGTTCGGCGCGATCGTGTGGATCTTCCAGGAGGGTCACCTGTCCGGGCTGCTGCACTTCACCCCGACCGGCACCATCGACCCGACCATGCCTATCCTCATGCTGGCGATCATCTTCGGGCTGTCCATGGACTACGAGGTGTTCCTGCTGTCGCGGGTCCGCGAACGGTACGACGTCACCGGCGACAACACCGCGGCGGTGGCCGGCGGGCTCCAGCGCACCGGCGGGATCATCACCAGCCTGGCGCTGCTGCTGGTGATCGTCGTCGGCGCGTTCTCGGCGTCCGGGATCACGTTCATCAAACTGATGGGCGTTGGCATGATCATCGCCCTGGTGGTGGACGCCACCATCATCCGGGTGCTGCTGGTGCCGGCCACCATGCGGCTGCTGGGGAGGGTGAACTGGTGGGCGCCGCGCCCACTGCGCCGGCTGTACGCGCGCTACGGCATCCGCGAGGAAGGCGCGCCGCCGCTGTCAGCCGGGCCGGCCAGGCTGCCCGAGCGGGTAGGCGACCCCGGGTAAGGGCCTAGGCCAGCTACCCCTCATGATCGGCATGGAATTGCTTACTGCACGTCAGGGCAGGTCAGGGGCTTATCTTCCCGGGGTTCGCTGGACTCCGCTTTGGTTGTTGGCTCTGCTGCCTTTGCTGCTCTTGCTGAAGACTGGAAGCGAACGGCGTATGGAGGCAGGGGATCTTCTAGCCGGAGCTACCCGACAAGGGCGTCTACCGGTCGTCCTCCCTCCTCAGCTAACGTCAGACAACGAAGACGAAGACCGACTTCTGAGTTAATGCGCTTTTCGGCCTGAGACGTTTACCCTGCTGCATCGTGGCAAGCAAGGCACCGGGGAAGGTTTGGGTCCAAGACTCCATGCCCGGGGGAGACAGACTAACGATCCTGCGCAGAGCCTGGGCATAGCCAAACGTGACGGTAGACACGCTGCGTAGCTTGCTTGCACCGTGAGCTAGGGACGTTGGTCCCTAGCGAACGTTATCTAAGGTCGTGAGCCTTGATCGTGAAGCGATAGTCCTGGAGCTTGGGGATAGGCACCACCTCCCGCCACCCCGGTTTGCCTAGGGATTGTCGTCATAGGGGGCGAGGGGCCGTCGGCGGGGACTGGCGGCCCCTCTCCTAATGTAAGGGTCAAGCATGAGTAACGACTTGGCCGCACCGCGACTCAGCCATGAAAGACAGCAAGCGCGCACGTCGCCCAAGATCGAAGCCAGCCCAGGTCACCAAGGTTGACCCGGAGGTGTGGCGCGTTGCGCTCGACCTCGCGGGCGGTGATGTGGGGCGACTCAAGGTGATCGACAGTCAGACCATACTCGTGATGAATCGGCCGAGGCGTCAGCGCTAGTGTCAACCGGCAAAGCGCCTCTGTATGGCCTCAGGACAAGGATGGCCGCCAATGGGCAGCCGCGTTACGCTTTCCTTGCGTTGTGCTCGCGGGGAGGTGCCGGTGACTGCAGGGCCGGGAGACCAGATGGCAGGCGTGGGCTGCGGCCATCTCAGGGCGTCTCACGCCGACCGCGAGTACGTGGTCAACACGCTCAAGGCCGCGTTCGTGCAGGGCAGGCTGACCAAGGACGAGCTGGTCATGCGGGTGGGCCAGGCGTTCGCGTCGCGGACCTATGCGGACCTGGCCGCGCTCACCACCGACCTCCCCGCCGGGCCGATCGGAGCCCAGCCTGTGCGCAAGGCCGCCCGGGCGCAGGCCCGGCCGTCGGCGAGCACAGACGTCAGGACGGGCGTCCGTGTGATCATTGCGGCAACCATGCTGGGGGCACCCCTGTGGGCGGTCGCGCTCTTCACCCCGGCCGAAAGCTACGGGATGCACCCCGGCCTGGACTACTTCATGACCTGGGTGGTATTCGTCCTGACCGTCGGAGCCACCATCACCTTTGCGCTGGGCTCGGTACTAACCGGGGTCTCGGTGCTCGCCTCACGGCATCAGAAGCGCTCCGGCGGGCAGCTACCGCCGCGCCCAATGCAGGGGAGCCAGGCACTTGAAGGTGAGCAGGACGGCAGACCTGGCGATGATCGGATTCTCTGCGATGCCCCCAGGGATGCCCGTGCCCGTCACATGCCCGATCACAGAGGTGCCCAGCGCACCTGGCGGTCACTGACGGTACGTCGAGACCAGCACCGGCCTGCGAACCTGCAAGTCACGGCCGATGCGTAGCCCTGCACAGCGATCCGCCAGGGCTCCGGAAGCCCTGCCTCAATTGTGGCCAACTGATCATGGCTAGCGTGCTCGGTCGGCGTGACTGCACCGTTTGCTGATGCTGGCCATCGTGGTCACCCCCCGCCAGTTGCAGCATCGTTGGGGATCTCGGTGGGGCCAGGGCCCGGCAGGAGCCGGGCCACATGCCTGCTGACCTGCATGACTACATCAGGGCAGGCTAGATTCCCACATCACCACGATCATGGCCTGCGGCGGGCGGCCTGCGGCGGGCGGCCTGCGGCGGGCCAAGCCGGGCGGGGGGACCTGGCTAGTGGTAGCGGAGGCCGTCGCGGAACCGGCGGAACAGGCCGCCTTCGGGGGCCAGCGGCGGGCCGGGCGGCGGTGCTTCCGCGCGCTCGCGCGCGATGGGCTGGTCGTAGTCGGTACGGGCGATGGCGTCGATCACCTGCTCCTCGGTGAAGTCATCCGAGCCCTCGATCTCGGGTACGTAGCCGACGAGGTCACCGTCCTGCATGACCTGGGCCTCAAGTCCGGCGGTTCCGTCGGTGTCCCATTCCGCCACGCGGCCGCCCGGCAGCGATACCCGGACGCCGAACTGGTAGGTGCCGACCTCGGCGAAGTGTGCGTTGATGCCGCGGGCGCGAAGTGCGTCAGCGACCCGCCGGGCCCGGTTCTCTTCCATCGCCCCAAAATATCCGCTGCCGTGAGCGGGTCGCCCACCTCTGCCGTGACCGGGTCAGCCACCCAGCGGGTGGGCACGCAGGAATGCGGTGATCACCTCACCGAGCCGCTCCCCGGCGTCCTCCTGGAGGAAGTGACCGGCCCCGCCGATCACCGGATGCTCGATGCCGGCCGCGCCAGGAATCGCGCGCTTCAGGATGGGGGCCATGCCGCCGGTGATCGGGTCCCGGTCGCTGAAGGCCACCAGGACCGGCTTGTCCCAGGCGGCCAGCCGCTGCCAGGCCGCCCGGTTGGCCGGGGCCGCCGGGTCGTCCGGGGAGGTCGGTACCAGCCCGGGCATCGCACGCGGCCCGGCCGGGAAGCTCTCGTCGGGGAACGGTGCGGCGTCGGCGGCGGGCACGGCCACGGGCAGCCCCGGCTGGCCACCCGCCTGCACCAGGCGGGAACCGCCCAGCCCCGGCGCGGG
>OFHK01000077.1_pt1 | contig 29994 bp, 19 predicted proteins | sample 1521951 | NCBI WGS metagenome assembly OFHK01 (sample SAMEA2468436, study PRJEB22500) | soil metagenome | biome: Glassland; feature: Farmland; material: Clay | place: Australia | collected 2013-01-31 | depth 0.55 m
CTGCTACCGGCTCCGTTGCGGCCGCAGCAGGTCGGCGGATGGGCCGTTGCCGGTATCTGCCTCATTCGCCTTGGCCAGATCCGGCCTGCCTGGGTGCCCCACGGGCCCGGTCTGCGCAGCGAGAACGCCGCCCATCGCATTGCCGTCCGATGGGATGGGCCGCGGGCCACTCACACCGCTGTGTTCATACCGCGCCGGGACACCGGCTCAACGCTCACCGTGCTCGCTGGCGGTCGCCTGTTTCCCGGGTTGCACCACCAGGCATGTTTCGACGTGCGCGAAACACCGGGCGAGCTGCATGTCGCCTACGCGAGCCGCGACGGCTCGACGCGAGTCAGCGTGGATACCCAGATGGCTGCGCAGTTCGAGGGGAGCACGCTCTTCGCCAACCTGGAGGAGGCATCGAAGTTCTTCCAGAAAGACTCAGCAGGCTACTCCGCCACCCGTGACAGGCACCGCCTCGACGGGCTCAGGCTCACCACCAGTTCATGGCAGGTGCAACCTGTCCACGTCCGTGCCGCCCACTCCTCGTTCTTCGATGACCTACATCGATTCCCGCCCGGTAGCGCAACACTCGACTGCGCGCTACTGATGCGTGACGTCCCGGTGACCTGGAGCCCCCTCGCGCCAATGCTGGTACCAGAAGTACCGCTTCCCCTGCCGGCCGGGAATACTGCACGCTCCGAATAAGTGCTCCCCACCAGTAGGCAGGGCCACCTGGCGCACCGACAGCACCTACAGCCCCTGCCCCCGCGCCGAAGCCGGGCACTACCTGTCCTTCCTGGCCAGCCTGGGTTATCACCTGACGCCGATCGAGCAGGCTGTCGCGGACGGTCGCCCCTACACCGGCGACGATCCCGAGGACCAGCTCACCGCCGAGAACGGCGAGGGGGCCGTGTGCCCGGAGCCCGGCCCTGCTGACCCCAAGAGAGCGGGACCGGAAGAGGCCAACTCCGGCGACGCCGAGAACGGCGTGAGCCCGGCTGCCGCCTGACCACCAACCACCGGAGGGCCGCCTGCGCACCTGTCGGCGGCCCTCCGGCTTGGCTTCGGCGCGGCTGCTGGCGCTGGCTATCCGGCGTTCACGGAGCGGAGCCGGATTCGCGCATGCTCCGGACCAGTTGCGGGCGCTGCCGGAGGGGCGATCGCGGCACGTGGCACGCAGCACGACCGGCGCCAAGCTGGCGTGGGCCGTCTCACCGGATGCGCCCGATGAGCAGGTAGAGGAGGCCCAGCGGGCGCGAGAGTTCGCCGACCACAACGAGTACGTCTATGGGCGCCGCCCGTCTGTGACCGCGGCCCGGGCGGCGATCACAGACGCGGGAGGGTGTGTGGCTGTCCGGCCCCGGTCGAGGAGATGGGCCCGGTGTTCCGTGCGCAGCCGTGCCGTTCCCGGTCATCACCGACGTGGCGGCGCTGCTGCCAGACAGCACCGTCATCACGCAGCGCCCGCAGTAGGCACCATGAGCACCCGTCGGCGCCCGTAGTGGTCGCAGCCCGGCCGTTCCAGCCCGCGCCTGAGAAGAAGAAGTGGTCCCACCGAGACCTGCTACGTCATCACCTCGCTGACCGCTCTGGCGCATATTGTCCTGATCGGCCCATTGAAAAGCGACGGCACGTGGCTCGGGCCGGGTTGAATTGCCGGGTATTCATTGACAGACTCGGACGAGTCCGTGGTCGACGTTCTCAGGGACGGGGGGAGGACGGTTGGAAGGACCGCGGGGCGAATCGAGAGGCGACGAGGGCGGCCTCACGACCCTCGCCGCTGACCGGAAAAGATGCCCCTGTGAGCTCACTCACGAGGAACCGCGGAGCCCGCGGACTTGCCCGCTCCGGGGGACAGACGTCGGTCGTCATCCGGGCGACCTGGCGGAGGCTCGCCCATCGCTCGATCACCCCACGCTCGCCGGTCGTGCGGGTTGCACTGGTGCCGCTGTTTCTCTGCGCCGTGCTCCCGCTCGTGCTGCTCGGCGCGCTCGCGGTCGCTCTCATACTCGTCGTATCGATCGTCGCGATGGCCGGCTTGGCGGTCGCGAGCCTCTTCTCGCCGCGTGTGCGAAACACGCAGCGAGCCACCATCCACGTAACGCGCCGGCGTCCTTAGCCGGCGACCCGCGAGCCCGGGCGGTGAGGTAGGCGTGCAGGCTACCGGCGTGCCGCGGCTGGATCCGGGCGCCGAAGGCATCCACCTCCTCTGGACGTGGCCAGACGTCCTGCCGCTCTCGATCGACGGCTACGACATCCAGCGCATCGACGCAAAGGAGCAGCGCTGGGTGCCGCACTGCGAGAACATCGACAAGGGCTTGATCGCGTACCTCAGGATGCGGGGCGAGTACCCGGCTCCGCTCGGGCCGCTACGAATGCGCACGGGGTTGAAGTTCGATCCGATCACGGATCCGACGCTGCTCTCGCCCTCCGAACCTGCCGAAGATCATCCGCAGGGGTTCGGGGATCCCACAACGGGCGCAATCACCAAGAGCCTGACCGCAGCGCTCGCACGTTCAGCCGTGGCGCTGAGCGCCGTCTCCGGCGAACTCGACGTCTTCATCCAGGAACTGCCGGAGCCGGTCGAGCGCGCGTCGGTCGAGGTCACGGGCCGCTACGCGATCGCGATAGCCATGAGCGGTGGCAAGGCGGTACAGGTGGCTCCCGGCGGCGTGCTCCCTGCCACGCTGCAGCTCCAGGCACCCTCGATCGACACGATCGTCGTCTACGTCTTCTCCCCGTTAAGCCTTCGGATCTGCGTCTTCGTCCGTCCCGACCCGAAGGGCGACCAGACGTGGGCCACGGCCCCCTACATCGCGAAGGGGCTCACGCTCCCGATCCACCAGGCCGACCCAGCCCTGACCACACCGGCGCAGGAATATGGGATGGCGATGAGTCGGCTGATCGGAGGGGAGGCGCTGAGCAACGGCGACTTCGCCCGGATGTCACGCACGCTGCGCGATCCCACCGCAGGCGCGACGCTCGGACGTAGCGGCGAGCGCATCGTGCTCGTGCGTGCGGACGCGACGCAGAGTTACGAGGAGCTGCCCTTCGACACCCAGCTCGGAGGGCTGGTGCTGCATCCGAAGGCACGACGCGTTCTCGGGTTCGGGTTCCGCGACCACAAGGGACTGGTCGCGGGCCGGAGCTACATGTACCGGGTCACGGGACGGTTCCGCGCGGAGGACCTGACCGACACGATCTACGACGTCCACCGCGTCCCCACCTCGACGACGTTGCCGGCGGCGTTTTCGATCCGCGATCTCAGCCTGCGCTTCCAGACGCCGGTGAAGGTCGTCCTCGATCCGGCCCCGTCCGCGACCGCACTCCACGCCGCCACCCGGCGCGGGATCTGGATCGACACCACGGGCTACGACGACTCGTGGTTCCTGCCGTCGTTCGGGCCGTGGAGCGCGATCATCGGGCTGCCGCGGCCGGTCACGAAGGTGGTCCTTGAGGTAGCCCCCGGGCACAGCTTCGAGTACGCGGGCGGGTTGCCGTGGTCGTTCGGTTCGCCGCCTGGGACTCCCGTGCCCGCGGGACCGGTCGCGGAGCTCATGTTCCCGTCCCCCATCATGGAACTCCGCCTCGCCGGGACCGGAACGCTGTTCGCGCTCCGCCTCCCGTCCGGGGCGACCGGGGTCGTCGAGGTGCACGCGTACACGGGCTCGATCACGTACGCGCCCGAGCCGCTCCCACAGCCGCCGGTCGTGCTCACGGCGTACAACCTCCAGCAGCCGCCGGCGACGCTCAGTGGCCCGATCGACGAGTCGACGCCGATCTCGCAGCGACCGCCCGTCGGCTTCAAGCTCAATTGGCTCCCGGCCACGGTGGCCGGGATCGGTGTCTGGCCGGGTGATCTCGATGCCGGACCGCCGCTCGACGCGCTTGCCTACAAGATCCAGCACCGCCGCGTCACGCCGCCCTCGACCTTCGGCCCCTGGGAACCGATCGCAGGTGACGACAACCTCACCGTGGGCTCACGCGACGATACCGCCCCGGCGGTGCGTCTCGAGTTCGGCTGTGACCTCGACGCGCTGTTCCCGGCCGTCCGGCCACGGTCGCCCGACGCCGGCTACGCCCTCCACCTGAGTGACGTCTTCGGCGAGAAGGATCCCGCGACCGGCCACCTCCTGCGTCCGGCCCAGCCGCTCGGCTCGTACCACCAGTACGAGATCCAATCGATGGACGCCGTCGGTCGCGTCAGTGCGGCGCCCACGCTGTCGAACATCGCGCGGCTCGAGAAGCACGTCCCGCCGCCGCTGCCTGTCGGACCGCAGCCCGGGCCGCCGCTCGACGACGGTCGCCTCACGGCGCCGCCGGGACCGCGTGCCCGTGCGATCGTTGCGGGCGCCCCAGGCCTCACGGCGGAGGACATCGCCCTGCTCGGCGGACATGACAACGCGATCCTGCTCGAGTGGGGCTGGCGGCAGGCCGAGCGCGACCTCGATCCGGCGACGGAGGAGTTCCGCGTCTATGTCACAACGCCTGCGGACGTCGTCGAGGGCGTCATTACCGCGGTCGCGTCGGCCGCACCGAACTGGCGCATCTGGCTGACGACGAACGTGCCGCTCGCGGCTGACGAGCTCGTCTCTCAGTGGATCACGAGCGGCGGCTACCCGTTCCAGATCGCCCAGAACGACGCCGGCACGACGCCTAGCATTCTCGTCAAGGTATCAACCCTGCACCCGCTCCTCCAGCCCGTGCCTGGTCCGGTGACGTTCGGCCGGCCGCTGCAGCCGACACACCAGCGGCCCGCAGGGTGGGACGAGCGGACCGCCGTCTACCCGCTGACCACCGACGACACGTACCGGCACGTGTTCTACGACGTGCTCAACCTGTCCGTCTCGCACCCACGGGACTCGCTCTGGGTGGGCGTGTCGGCCGCAGACGCCCAGCCCTATGTGCCGGACGAGCGCACGACCGGAGCGTTCTCCAACCATCCGGGCAACGAGAGCGGGATCGTGGTGTGCGCGGTCACCGCCCGCTACCGCGGCCAGCCGACGTTCAGCATTCCGCCGCCGCTCGGCGACGTGCCAGAGCTTGTCACCGACGAGCCCACCGGCCGGCAAGTCCTCGTGTCACTCGACCTCGACGCCTTGCTCGGGGGCGCGCTTGCCGCGGGGTCGCCATGCGTGCTCGAGCGGTGCCCGGCGGACGAGGTCATCTCCCGCACCTCGGTTTCCGGCGGGAACGTCGTCCTCACACATCCCGACGGCACGCAGGAGAACATCGCCTTCCCGAACCCGGGCGACCACGCGGCAGTGATCGCGATGCTGAGCTCGGACACTCCGCAGCGGCTCGCGAACAAGTACCTCCTGCACCTCGTCGTCGCGTCGAGCGATCCGGCGATGTTCTTCGAGCGGATCAGCGACGACATCCTCCAGGTGGGCGCGGTGGACGACCGGCTCGCGCCGAAGCCCGGCCGGTACATGTACCTCGTTCGCGCCGCCGACGCGCTGGGCCATGTCTCCGCAGGAACTGGGATCTTGCCCCTCATCGTCCGCGTCCCGTCCACGGCCGGCGCGGCCACGCCGCGGAAGCGCGCCCTCACGACGACCGACATGGACGTGACGCTCACTGTCGCGATCACGGGCGCCGATCCCGACACGAGGGCAGCCCTGCTTTTCGCGGCGATCGCGCCGCCCGGCAGCGATCCACCGGTGCAAGGCGTGGCGGAGTTCCTTCGCATCCCCAACCGGCGCGACCTCTATCCGAACGAAGGCCTCCGCCTGCAGCTCTCCGACGGAACGCTCCTCGCCCCCGCCATGGTAAAGGACCTCGCCGACCCCGACGTCACGGTCGAGGCCGACGGCACCCGCGTCGCGGCGCTCACGACGGCCGCGGCGAAGGGCTCCTGGGTCACGCTGTGGTGCTACGCGCTGACCCGCGACGGCCTGCCGTCCTTCCGCTGCGGCCCCTTCGGGATGGGGGTGCGGGCATGAGCACGTTCGCGACGCCGGTCGTCCACGGCACGGCGCTGACCCGCGTCACGCCGTCGAGCCCCGTCCCCGATCTGCGGTTCAAAGCCGACCGCCTGATGTGGATCGGCGTCCCCGCCGCCGCGACGATCTCGGCCTTCGCCACCGGCGCGATCGCGAGGGCCCAGGGTGCGAGCGACGGCATCCCGGGTAACAGCGGCGCAGCATGGACGCTTTTCCAGCTCTCCCCGCTGCCACAGATGAACCCGGCCGCCTTTAAGCTCGTTCCCGGCGGGCTCCCCGTCCAGCTCGTGCTCGTCGAAGGCACTGCGGGGCCAACCCCGGCCGCCGACGACTGCCTCGTCGCCGGCTCGGCGCTGACCACGGCTCCGGCAGGCGGGGCCTTCCTCGCCTTTGGCTTCCAGGACCGGCTATGCCGTGACCCGCTCACGTGGGCGGAGGCGATCGCCGCGAGCGGCGACTGCGACGCGAGCTGGGCGCAGTTCGTCACCGACCTCGCTGCGCTGCCGAACGCGCGCAACCTTCGCGTCCTCGACCATCTCGGCGCGCCAGTGAACCCTCCGGGCGCGACCCCGGTCGCCGGCAGCGTCGCGGTGTCGATCGACGGCGGCGCAGCGACCAACGTCGCCTTCGGCAATGGGATGGATGGCGACACGGGCAAGACCGTCGCCTCGACGTCCCGGGCGACGGTCTCGTTCGCGAGCGCGGCCCATCCCATCGTCGCCTCCGGCGACGCCGACACGGGCGCGTTCGAGGGCGGGGGCCTGCAGCTCGCGGTCGGCGGGCGGATGGCGCAGCTCCTCGACGCTGACGTCTGGTTGGCCACTCCCGACAACGGCGTGCAGGTAAACCGCTGGAACGCCGGCAGCTTCCTCGATCCGATCCAGGAGGGAACCCCGTACTTCGGGCGGCTCGTCGACGATCTTCGCGCCGCGAAGCCCAACGGCAAGGCTGAGCTCGCCGGCTGGGCATTCGTCAAGGGGAGCCAGGCAGACCCCACGATCGACTGGCCGCTCGTCCCCGGCGACCCGCAGTCGACGCTGCTCAACCTGGTTCACGACCTGAGCGACAACGGCGTGCAAGTGCAGATGCTCGTCAACCAGTTCCTGCGCTTCGACTCCCCAACGCTCGACGACTTCCCCGAGCTTGGGCCGATCCTCTTCGCCCTCTACGCGTCGTTGAGCCCGCTGCAGGCCCTGCTGAAGATCCAGACCGACCCGGCCGGCTACGTGATCGGGATGCTCGCGATCGCGGCGCTCGAGATCGTCCTCGCCTCGAGCGCCACGCTTGACGGGATCAAGGGCTTCGCCGAGTACTCGAAGCCGTTCATGGATGCGCTGAACGACCCGACGATCGCAACGTGGACGCCGTACGACGCAGCCTTCTCCGACAACCCGCTCGTGACGCCGCCGCCCTTCAAGATCCTCGGCCACACGATCGACGACATCAGCCACCTTGGCGTCTATCACCAGAAGTACGTCAATATCCACCGCGCCGACGGCAACTACGTCTCATACCTCGGCGGGATCGACATCAACAGCGACCGCCCGGACACGACCATCCACCGGGCGCTGCACCCGTTCCACGACGTCCAGGCGCGGATCACAGGGCCCGCCGTGATCGACGTCATCCGCTCCTTCAAAGAGCGCGCCAAGCACCACGGGGTCGACCCACCCGCGATCGATCCCGGTTCCGCCGGCCCTATCGGCAGCACCGGCTCGCACCTCGTGCAGATCGCGCGCACGTACTTCAAGCCCCGGCCGGGGAGCGCCACCGCAGCGCTCGACTTCGCGCCCAACGGCGAGACAACCCCGGTGCGGTCGATCAAGAACGCGATCGGCCAGGCAAGGGACTACATCTACATCGAGGATCAGTACTTCACGCCGCCCGACGACTACGTGCAGGCGCTGATCGCCGCCGCTGGCTCGGGTGTGCGCGCCCTGATAGTCACCATGCCGTACCAGACCGATCAGCCCTTCGGCGGCAGGCGGCGAGCCGACGTGCTCAATGCGCTCCAGACCGCGTGGGGCGACCGTCTCTACGCGGGCACGCCGCTACGTCGCTTCCTCCACGAGACGCCCGCCCTGACGACGAACCTCGGCCGGATGCGGCTCGCGAACACGCTGATCGCCGGCGCGGCCCAGTGCGATCTCTCGCCCCTCGCGCATATCCCGCCGCCGCCCTTCTGGGCGTTCATCGGCGGCGAACTCGCCCTGGCGCACGCACCGGTCGGTGGGCCTTCGGGAACCGGCAGCAGCGCGTTCCAGACGGTCGAGATCGTGCGCGCCGCGCCGTCGACCTGGGGCGCGACTCCCGTGGAGCATCCGGCCGGAACCCCTGTGCTCGCGGTGCAAATCCCCGGCATCTACGTGCACGCGAAGGTCATGATCGTCGATGACACCTTCCTGTTCGTGGGCTCCTCGAACATCAACCGGCGCGGGCTCTACCACGACGGGGAGATGAACTCGTTCACGATCCCGCAGCACCTCAGGGGGGACCCGGCGAACCCGGCGCGAATCCTCCGCGCGCGGCTGATGGCCGAGCACGCAGGGATCTCGGCCGAGATGGGCCAGGCCCTCTTCGCCGACCCGATCGCCGCGCTCCACTACTTCGTGTCCCGCTCGTGGTACCAAGGGGCGCCTCGCCAGCCCCTCGGCTTCTTCGGGCCCATGCCGACGGACGTCAACCTCGGGACGAGCGACACGATCGGCGGCTGGCTCTTGCACGTCCTGATCGGCTCGCTCGAGCAGGCCGCCGAACCCGACGCGTGGCCGCTGCTCGTCGACCCGACCACGTCCCTCGACCCGTCACCTGCGAAGGGTCCCCACTACCCGTGAACGTCAGCTTCTACGACCTGCTCGGGGTCGACCCCAACGCCGCCGACCGCGCCGGCGCGGCGCACACCCTGCTATCGTCATTGCTCGGCCCGACCGGCCTCGTGTCGCTGACGCAGGGGGTCAGCCTCTCGGACGACTCCGTCGCTATCATCGGGATGCTCCAGCAGGGGCTCGTCTTCACGAATGTGAACCCCGGCGTGGACGCGCACGCAGCCCTCGGCGCCGGCCCAGCGGGACAGGTCGGCTTCGCCGCCGAGATGGCGGTCGTTGGGCCGCTGCTCACCTCGCAACCTTTCTACCTGCGCTCGCTGCCCGACCACGGGATTCAGCTCGTCCCCACCGACCCGCTCCATCCGGCACATGTCTTCTTCGTCTCCGACGGGCGCGGCCATGAGCTGATCGTCGACGGGCTCCCGGCCAAGATCTTCCTCAAGTCCGAGCTCGCGAAGGTGATCTCGGGCTCGCCGGCGCCCGTCGGCACGTTCGATAAGACGAAGATCGACAGCTTCGCCTACACACTCGGCGACGACATCAATCCGACCGAGATCGACTGCTTCGTCCGGCTCCGCCTGACACCTGAGAACGACGTCATCCTCGAGCCGTCGGTGCCGATCTCGTTCGGCCCCATCCGCTGGATGGGGCTGCCGGCGATGAACGTGTACGACGTCCAACTGATTCCGTCGCCGAACCGCCGCGAGTACCTCGAGTGGGCGCACAACGACGTCGGCTCCTTCGTCTCCAATCCGCCCGCGGCCGGCGCGCTCGCCTTCCGCAGCATCGACGTCGACTTCACACAGCCGCCGTTCTCCGATCTGCGCGCCCGCTGCCAGCAGGGCGCGGTGCACATCGACAACCTCGAGCTCGTCCTCGAAGACGTGGTCGTCCCGGTCAGTGTCCCGATCCTCCCGATTCCATCGCACGGAACGTTCGGCTTCCGCCGCAAGATCACGGACCGCACCGACATCAGCCAGGCGTACTCGCTCTCGGGAGCGCCTGTGCAGATCCCCATGTACAGCTCCGGCCAGTCGGGAGGCAACGGCGGCACGTCCCTGACGCTGCAGATCGAGGAGTTCTTCTTCCGGACCGGCGACATCCATGCGATGGACCCCGCCGACCAGCCGCAGGTCCAGTTCCAGGCGGAGCTCATCTTCCAGACGGCCACGGGTCAGAAGGTCGGCCCGACGATGGGCATCGACGCCGAGTGGACGTTCACCGCCGGGATGGTCCTCGATATCGCGACGACGCCGCTGAAGATGACGATCGCCGACACGACGATCGGCCTTGTCGGCTTCAAATTCGGCGTCTCCGTCGGCAGGCTCAGCAAGGGCCTGCCGTTCAAGGAGAGCTTCGAGTTGCTCGGCGACCTCTACCTCACGGCGGTCGCGACCGGCTCCGACACGGCCGTCTTCAAGATCCGCTCGCTGAACGGCAAGCAGCTCAGCGTCGTCATCAAGGACCTCGGCTGGAAGCTTGGCCACTTCTCGCTCGACGGCCTGCAGTTCCCCGACGGGATGCAGCTCATCTTCGCGAACACCGTCCGGATCATCATCGAGGAGATGGGGTGGGTCGAGGAGCCGAACGGCACCCCGTACTTCTCCTTCAGCGGCGGCGTTGCGATCGGCTTCGGGGGCGGCAACGCAGTCAAGCCGAACGGCAGCGCCGGCGACGACCAGGGCAACGGCTTCGGCATCCGCGTGCGGCGGCTCCGCTTCCGCCTCAACGACGACGCGAGCCAGCCGCTGTTCAAGCTCGACGGCGCGTTCCTCAAGCTGAAGTACGGCACGATCGACATTGAGGGCTTCGGCTATATCAGCGACTACTCGGACAGCGGGTGGGCGATCAAGGAGTGGGGCTTCGGCGTCAAGGTCGTGCTCAGCGCGATCGCGATGACGTTCTCCGTCTCCGCCGAGTTCATCAAGGGGAACCGGAGGAACCTCGGCGACCCGACGCAGCATTTCGACTACTTTCTCGCTGCGGCGAGCCTCGGGTTCCTGCCTGCGGGCCCGATCGGGCTGTACGACATGCGCGCGCTCGTCGCCGACAACATGGCGCCGAACCTCGATGCGACGTTCCCCGACGGCGAGGGGATGGCGCTGCTCAAGTGGCACCAGACCCATGACCAGGCGCTTACATTGCCGGCGAACCGCGCGCTCGCTGACTGGATCCCCGAGGACAGCGCGTTCGCCGCGGGAATCGGGTGCGGCTTTTCACTGAACGGGTGCGGCTCGGCCGCTCACATCGACATCTTCATCTTCTTCGCCAAGAGCCAAGCCGACACCGGCCTGCTGATCGTCGGCGACCTCTTCCTGCTGAAGAACCCGAAGCCGATCGCCTTCGTCGCGATCGAGTACGACATCGACAAGGAAAAGTTCGGAGTGATGGTCGGCGTGAACCTCACGCTGGCCGACTTCGCCTCCGGCAGCGCGCCCGACTGGCTCGCGGGGATCGCGTCGCTCAGCGGAAATCTGTACTTCGGCAATCAGCCGTGGGAGTTCGCGATCGGGCAGCTCGCCGATCAGAGCACCTGGCTCGCGCTCAAGATCGACTGGCACATCTGGATCACCGTGAAGTTCATGGTCGGCGTCGGCCTGCAGGTCGTCGACGGCGGGCCGAAGGGATTCGGGTTCGTCCTCACGTTGAGCGCAGGCGCCGACTGGGGTATCGGGTCGTTCGTCCTGTGGGGCTCCTTCGGCTTCATCATCGGAACCTGGAAGACGGGCTCGGACTCGACCGGCGCCGAGGTCTGGATCCAGCTCGGCTTCAAGATCAACCTTTTCTGGATCTTCAGCTTCGGTGCCGAGATCGGCATGAAGATCACGTACCTCGGCAAGCACCCGTGGTACCTCACGCTCCACGCCGAGATCAGGATCGACACGCCGTGGTTCCTGCCCGACGTGACATTCACGATCGACAAGACGTGGCAGGAGGCGCTGCCGTTCGACACCTCCACGATCACGCAGTGCCTCTCGAGCGCGTCCGGGCTCGATCCGACTGCGCAGCAGGCGCAGCCACTGCTCACTCCAGGAATGGCGGGCGCGCTCGGCGATGCCGGCTTCCTTTACACGTTCAACCAGCTCAACGGGCTGAACGGGATCCGGATTGCCGACACGCACCTCCGGGACGACATCCCGGTTGTCTCGGTCGACTCGACCATCGCGATCAACCTGTCGCAGCCTTCGTCGAACGACTCGCTCGTCGCCACGTCGACCTACGACGGGACGACGGACACAGGCGTCCAGAAGGTCCAGGACATCACCGTCCGCTATGGATTCGAGTCGATCGCCGTCCGTCGCGCCCCGCGCTTCGGCCCGACTGCCGGCACCTGGACCGACTTCGTCACCGACGCGCAGACCGGCTTCTCGATCGGCGGCGTCGCGCCCGAGTCCCTCACCTTCACGTGGGACGCGGACTCCCGCGCCGACGGCAAGCTCGCTCCGAAGCGGCTACTCGTCAACAGCTCGTCGCCGTACTCGTTCGCCACGCAGGCAGCGCAGAACGACGAGCAGGCGGCGTCCAACGACATGGACTTCCCGTGCTGCGACCCGAAGGAGGGGCGGCGCGCCTTCCCGCGCCCGCACGTGCTCGAGTTCAGCGCGATCCAGTTCGGCGCGCGCACGCCGCGCAACGAGCAGTTCAGCGGCGCCGGCGGCTGGTGGACGTGGGCGCTCGCGACGACCCCGGTCGTCACCGACGGAGCCCCCACGTATCCCAGCGCCCACGTCGCCCGGATGTCTCCGCAGGCCTCGACGTTGCTCGGCGCCGTCGACCTCCTCGATCCCGCGGCGAACGCCCAGCTCGACCTGGCCTGGGACAGCTTTCCCGGCACGCTGTACTTCGAGGCATACGATGGACCGCAGCTCGTCGCGCAGCAGTCCGCCAACCTGCGAACCGCCGGGAGCACGACGCTCCTGCTGAGCATGTCGGCGGCGAGCCGCGGGATCTCGCGGTTGCTTGTCCGCGTGGAGACGGACGCGAAGCACATGTCCCCCGTAGCCCACGTCACGGGCTTCGCCTCCACCGGCTTCCTGCCGGTCCCCGGCATCGCGCTCTATCGCATGAGCTACGTCTCGCTCGCCGACGTGATCCGGTACACCGGCGGGACGAAGCGCTGCCACAACGGCGGGAACATCGGGCCACCCGGGTCGGACGCTTCGGGCAAGCTCGCCTTCCTGCCGAACCACGGCTACGAGATCGTGGTCACGTCGAGCATCGCGGTCGGCACAAAGGACCAGGGCACACGCACGCTGCAGCTGTCGGAAGCGCTCTACTTCCGGACGAAGGGCCTCCCCGGGCTCAACGCCTGCCCGAACGTCGGCGACGACATCCGCCGGCACGTCGATACGACCTATCCGGTACGCCGCGCGACGCCCCTGTACCGACAGGAGCCGTGCGTCCTCGCGTTCGAGAACTCGCTGAGCTCGATCCTTCCGATCGACCGCACGCCCGGCCCGACCGACCCGCCCGAGAAGGCCCAGATGTTCCCGCTGGAGCTGAACATCGACCGCGTGAGCTCGTTGAACGGGATGAAGCGTCTCACCGTCCCGAGCTACGACTGGATCCTCGCCCACCGGGCGAACCCGTATCCACCCATCTACTACCTGGCGGAGCCCGCCTATGCGAACAGCAAGGTGCGGCTCGCCCGGTCGAACGACCCGCTCGTGCTCCGTCACGAGACGGTCAAACTGGCGGTCGGCACGTGCGGCCCGCCGAAGCTCGACCACGCCAGTCAGGTGCTCCTTCACGAGCCGATCGACGAGAACGGGGCGCCCGGTCTGTGGGAGGTGACTACCGGCTATCGGGCGACCGTCCGGCAGGAGGGAGGCCCGTTCACCGAGCGCTCGGGCTTCGACATCTACGACCTCGGCGCGTTCATCATGCAGGCCGACGGCAGCGCCCACGCGACGCTCTGGTCCGTGGACGGAGACGCGAATCTCGTCGGGCCGAAGGGAGCAGGCGGCCGCCACTACGCGAGCTGCGGCGAGCTGAGCTGGGACCACCTCCAGGTCCACTCGCGGATCGATCTCGCGGGCGCGAGCGCGGCGGGGATCGCGGTCGGCGTCAGCGACGGCACGCCCGTCCCCCAGGCGGTGCTCGCGACGGTCGAGCCCGACGGCGCCGGACACAGCCTCGTCGTGCGAATTCGCGACGGTGCCGGTGAGCGCGAGCTCGGCCGGGCCGCCGTCACCCTCAGCGGGCCGTTCCTCCTCAGCGTCGTCGCCTACGACGACGTCGTCCGCGCCTCAGTCGGCACGGTCTCCGTCGACGGACCCCGCGGTGCAGTCCGCGAAGGCCGCATCGCCCTCGTGGCGGCCGGCGCGGCGAAGTTTGCGGGGATCTCAGTCGCCGCGCTCGACATCTACTCGTTCGACTTCCTCACGAGCAAGTACGCCTCGTTCGGCGAGCACATCGACTCATACGACGGAAGCCTGCCAACCCTCGCCGCGGGTGCGCTCGGCGGGACGCCGGCTCCGATCGCGGCCGTCCTCGCGAGCAACGCGGCCGAGCTGGCCCAGGTGATGGCGGCGACGGCGGACCCGCAGGAGCGCCAGAGGCTCTTCGACACGATCGTCAGTGCGCTCGGCATCGGATTGCGCAAGGACTCGACAGCGGTGACGATCACGCGGCTCACCGACGCGGGCGGGACGTTCGGGCACGTGTGCGAGTCGCCGGAGCCGATCTCCGTCACACGCGACGTCACCGTACGGCTGACGAAGCACATCCGCGTCTGGGTGCCAGGACCGTTTCCCGTCGCGCCGCCGCTGCCGCCTCTCACACTGGAGGCGATCGCGGCCGAGGCGCTCGCGTCGCCCGGTCCTGTTGAGAGCAACACCCTCCAGCAGGCGCTCGCGAACGTCACCTTCGGCGAGCAGCAGGTCAGCGCATCCGAGGCGCCGTCGGCGTTTTCGCCGGAGGACCAGATCGCGCGGGTCGTCGCCACGCCGGAGGGCAACCGAGTCGAGCTGTACGACCCTCCGGCCGACGGCGCCGCTGGTGCAGCGATAGGCGCCCTTCGCAAGACGATGACGCCGGCGGAGGCGGCGCTTCAGCCGGACTACGCGGGCGCTGCGCGGCTCGCGCCCGGGTCGATCGCCGTCGTGAAGCCGGGCGGCGTGATCGGGCCGATCGTGTACGGCCACTGGGAGGACGAGGAGATCGTCGTTGCCGTCACGACGCTGACCAACGGTGACGAGACGAAGATCCTCCTTCTCAGCGGCATGCCGCTGACCGCCGGGAAGTACACGCTCTACCTGACCCTCGACCGCGACCGCTGGTCGATCTCGACCGGGTCGGATCCCGAGCAGCACTACCACGACGAGCGCGCGATCCCGCTCGAGTGGTAAAGCGAGAGCCGCAGGCTCAGGGGCTCGAGTTAAGCTACGCGCGAGCGTCGGGCCGGCGAGCCTGGCGTGCGGACCGGGCAGCAGCGCTGCCTCCCCGGCCAGCGCCTGCTCGTAGTCGACCAGGGACATCATCTGGCAAGCCGAGTGCCTGCTGTTGATGTTGTAGTTCTGGATCCAGCTGCTGACCTGGCCCGGCTGCTGCTCTGGTGGCGAGTGCTCCACCGAGCAGAACTCGAACTCCAGGGCGGAGCCGGGCCGGTGAGCCGCGAATCTCGTCCGCGATGCCGCGCGAGTCCAGCCACCAGGCCATGGCCAGAACGAGCGGGACGCAGCCCCGATGGTTCTCTCTGCGCAGCAATTCGTGGCATGTCGTCTGTGGCACCTGCACTGCGGGTTGTCCTATCCCGGCTTGGCCAGGTTGCGCCGCTCGTCGGTTCCCGCAACCGGCCTCTCGCTGCGCTCGCCCGGGCAGGCCACAGATCTTTCCCCGGGCCGCGGGCACTTCCGGGTGTCGGCTGCGCCGGCGCAGTCCTTCTTGATGGCCCGCTGGGGAAACATCTTGGCCCGCCCGGCCGGCCGGTGTGACGGTCCCCTTCCTGCGCGGCGTGACCACTAGGCCGCCGGGAAGGACCCCACAGTCCCAGGCCGCCACCCAAGGCAGCCAGTCCTCCCGGCCCGCGCACCCAGGGAGGATGCCATGAACCCAATCTCGATCACTGTCACCGGCCGGCTCGGCGATGACCCTCGCACCTTCTCGACGGCACCGACGGCGTCGAGTTGCGGCTCGCCCTTGACCTGCCCGCCCGCGGCTCGGGTGAGGGGGTCACCCGGTGGGTGAAGGTCACCGCCTACGGGCTGCTGGCCACACGCACTGCCGAGTCGGTGGGCAAGGGTGACCGGGTCACCGTGATCGCCGATGACATGATCGCCGAAGCCTGGACCGCGACCGGCAGCGGTGAGCCGCGCGCCCGGGTCACCCTCCGCGCCAGGGAGATCGCCGCATCGATGGCGTTCGACTCGCTGCGCACCAGCTACGCCGCCCGCAAGGCCGCCCGCAAGGCAGCCCGCGCCGCCGCCACCGGCCAGGACAGCGACCTGGCCGCTGGTGAGCAGGCCGAGGTCCGGGTCCTGCGTGGCGTCACCACCACCTGAACCCCACCGGCCAGGAGCCGGGGCCGGGCACCACGCCCGCCCCGGCTCCTTCCCTGTCTGCCCTGCATCCCCTCGTCTGGAAGGACCCTGCGATGACTACCTCTTCTGGCCGGCCGCCGGTGCGGATCAGCACCCCGGCGAGCCTGCTCGCTGTGATCCCGTTCCTGCTCGGGTTCACCCCCACCGACAGCCTGGTGGTGATCGGGTCCGCGAACCCGCTGGGCCGGATCCGGGTCGCGCTGCGTTACGACCTGCCCGACCCGCCCGACGCCGAACTCGCGGGAGAGATCGCCGCGCACGCCACCGCCGTGCTGGCCCGCCAGCACGCCACCAGCGCCGTGATAACCGGCTATGGCCCGGGGCGGCTGGTCACGCCGGTCGCTGACGCCGTCCGGCAGGCCGCCGCCCGTACCGGGGTGATATTGCGCGACGTGCTACGGGTGGAGGGCGGCCGTTACTGGTCGTATCTGTGCCGTGAGCCCTCGTGCTGCCCGTCCGATGGTGTCCCGTTCGACGCGGCCGGGCATCCGGCGGCCAGGCTGCTGACGGGGGTCGGGCTGGCGGTCCTGTCCGGCCGGGCCGAGCTGGCCGCCACCATCGCGCCGGTCACCGGTGCCGAGGCCGAGGCGATGGCGGAGGCGACCCGGCGGGCCGAGCGGGCTGGGACCAGGCTGATCGCCGGGGGTGGTCCTGCCGCGCTGGACGCGCCGGGGCTGGCGGCGGTGCGCTCGGCGATCGAGGTCTACCGGCGCGGCGGGTCGGTTACCGCGGCGGTCGGTCACGCGTGGCTGGCGCTGGTGCTGACCCGGCTGCGCATCCGCGACGACGCCTGGGCGCGGATGGACCCGGCCCATCACCGTGAGCACGGCCGCCTGTGGACCGGCCTGGTGCGCCGCGCTCAGCCCGGGTACGTCGCTGCCCCGGCCTGCCTGCTCGCGGTTACCGCCTGGCAGGGCGGCGACGGCGCCCTCGCCAACGTCGCGCTCGACCGGGCGCTCGCCGATCACCCCGGCTACTCGATGGCGCTGTTGCTGCGCGACGCCCTCGCCAGCGGGGTGCCTCCGTCGGCGGCCGCCCCGCCCATGACCCCCGAAGAGGTCGCCGACAGCTATGCCCCGCCCGGCGACGCCGAGGATCCGCCCGGCCCGGCGGGGCACGTCACTGGGACCTGAACCGCTGGTGTGCGCGGGCCGGGGAGCGCTCCGGCCCGCGCACAGTCCTGGCGCCCACCCACCGGCGAGCGTTTGGTCACATGCGGGCCGATGGGCGCAGTTCGGCCCAGACCACCTTGTAGATCTGCTCGCCCTCGGTGGGGTACCAGCCCCACCGAGGGCTGAACGCCTCCACCAGCAGGAGGCCCCGGCCGCTGCCGGACTCCAACCCCGTGTCCATGCGTAACGGAGGCTGCCGGCTGGCGTCGCCAACCACGATCAGCAGCCAGGTGGTGTCGGAAACCAGCCACAGCCGCACCGGCGGCAACGGAGGCGGCAGGCACTGGGTGGCGGCGATCGCGTTGCTGACCAGTTCGGAGACGATCAGGCACGCATCCTGGCACAGGCCCGCGAACCCTCACTCCCGCAGCACCAGGTCGGTGTGGCCGCGGGCGCAAGGGACCGCGCTGGGCAGCGGCCCCAGTGCCAGCCAGGTCCGCAGCGGCCACCGGCCCGCCGCGTAGCCGTGGTGTGAGGGTGGGACCGGGGCTGGCCCGCCATGGCGGGCCCTGGCCGGGGCACCAGCGGGGCATTGTGTCCCGGACTCGCTCACGCCCGGTCCCCACCAGGCTTGCGGCCAACACCGGCGTACGCCCAGCGGGTGCCGCCCTGCGCGTAGTACTCGGCCGTCGGCCGCCACTGCGACAGGAACACCACGCCCGGCTCGACCAGATCGAAACCGCCTAAGAACCGGGTGACGTCGGCCCGGGACCGCGGCACCAGCGGAGCAGAGGCCCGGTCGTAGATAGCGGTCACCTGGCCGATCGTCGCTGTGTCACGTTCGTCAGCGGTGACATGGGTGATCAGCTGTAGCTGCCTGGGCACAACACCTCGCGTAATAGGGTGACGACGCTGTACGGGTCTTCGGCATTGGTGAGAAAATGGAGCACCAGGCTCATGCACAACGCCACCGGGTGGGAGAAATCGATCGGTTCGCGTAGCTGCGGATTGGCGATGATCCGTTCGGGTTGCCGCAGGTCGCCTTTGACGATGGTGACGCCGTCAAGACCGTGCAGAAGTGACTGGGCGCGGCCGATGACGGCCGGGTCGTTGTCCACGTAGACCACCCGGGCGTCTGCGTTGTGCTGGCGTGCGAGCTGGTGGACGTTGCCCTGGGTCGGGAGGCCTGGCCCGATGTCGAGGAACTGCCGGATGCCTGCTTCTTCGGTGAGGTACCGGATCGCCCGGCGCAGGAACTCGCGGTTCTCCAGGGCCGCCAGTGGCACATCCGGCACCGTGCCGAGCACCTTGCGGGCGGCTTCCCGGTCCTGCGGATAGTTGTTCGTGCCGCCCAGGTAATAGTCGTAGATGCGCGCCACGTTCGGCGGACTGGAATCCGCGTTACCCATCACGATCCCCGCATCCGCCTTTTCGCCTGCCGGCTCATTGACGGCCCAAGTCAAGCCATCGGCGCCGTTTTGTGCCAGCGCATGGCGGGGGCAGGTATGTGGCAAAGATGTTGCATGAGCCATCCGTTCTGCCAAGGAATCGGTGTGGAGGGTTACCGTGGCCGTAGGCGGAAGGGAGGGCACGGGGTTGGCGCTCAAGCGGCTGCGGCTGGCGCAGCGCCGGAAGGCGCTCGGCTACACCCAGGAAGGGCTGGCCGGGCGGCTCGGGTGCGAGCGCACCACCGTCATCCGCTGGGAGCGGGCGGAGACCGAACCCCAGCCCTGGCTGCGGCCCAGGATCTGCCAGGTCCTGCAGCTCACGGCCGGGGAGTTGCAGGCACTGCTGGACGATGTGGTGGAACTGCCTGACCAGCGGGACGGGTCCGCGCTGGTGTCCTCGGTGCCGCTGGACTTCACGCTGCCGGCCGACCGTGTCGCCGCGGTGCTGGAGGGCTTCTCCGCGCATGACATCGCCAGCCGGCACGAAGCCTTAGCCGGTCAGGCTGTCATCAGCGGCGCGGCGCTGCTGCAGCCGGTCCGCAGTGGGCAGCGGCGCTGATCCGGCCAGGTGGCGGCCCGCTGGACGTCGGCGCCGATGAGGTCGGTGAGCTGGAGCAAGCGGTGACGCTGTTCCGCCGGTGGGACGCTTCCGGGGCTGGTGGGCTGCGGCGCAAGGCGGTGGTGGGACAGCTCAACGCGGTCGCGGAGACCCTGACCATGCGGCAGCCGCCCAGGATGAGCCAGCGGCTGTTCCAGGTCACCGCCGAACTCGCGCAACTGGCGGGCTGGATGGCCTACGACCAGGGGCTTTCCGCGCAGCGTTACTACCTGCTGGCGCTGCATGCCTCCCGCGAAAGCGCATGCCCTGATCTGGGTGCCAAGGTCATCGCTGACATGACCCAGCTGTCGACCGCGCTCGGCAACTACGAGGACAGCCTGAACCTCGTGCACACGGCGCTGTTCAGCCTGCCGCGCCACGCCAGCCACCTGGTCCGCTCCGAACTGCTCGGCCTCGAAGCGCGCGCCTACGCACAACTCGGTGAGATCGGCCACGCCGCCCGTTCGGCCGAAACCAGCGTCGCCGTCTACGAAGAAGCCCCAGCCGAACCGGTCCCGGACTGGCTGCACTACATGACGCTGGCCGAGGTCGACTGCCTGGCCGCCAACGCCTACACCGAACTGGCGCTGCACGCCAGCGAGCACCGCCACTGGCAGCACTACGCCACCAAAGCCGAAGTGCACTGCCTGCGGGCCCGGCACAGCCGCGGCGAGGACTACGTCCGCAGCCGCATCTTCGACGAGATCAGGCTGGCCAGAGTCCGGCTCGCCCAGCGCGAGCCAGCCGAGGCGGCCGAGGCCGGGCTGCACGCGCTCCGGCTCGCTGAAGACACGCGGTCGTCGCTTGTCGCGGGCTGGCTCATCCGGTTCAGCCACGATCTGACCGGGCGGTACCCGGACCTGGCCGGCACCGCCACCTTCACCGGCGAGGCCGGCCGGTATGTCCGCACGGCCGCGCCCCAGCGGCTGGGTGAGCTGGCATGACCAGCGACACGATTACCTTTCATGTGCTCGGCGGCGAGGAGGCTCTGGCGCACCTGGATGAACTGCGGGGCCTGTATGCCGAGGTCTATGCCGAGCCGCCGTATGGGTGGGACGACGAGCACGCCGATCTGTTCGCTGAGCGCTTCACGGTGCAGGCCCGGCAGGACGGCTTTGCCCTGGTCGAGGCCCGGCATGGTGGGGAACTGGTGGGGTGCTGCTTTGGCGTGACGCTGCTGCCGTCCACGCCGTGGTGGAGTGGGCTGCTTGACCCGGTCCCGGCCGACGTTACCGACGAGCGCCCGGGCCGGACGTTCGCGGTGGTGGAACTGCTGGTCCGCAAGCCCTGGCGGCGGCAGCACATCGCCCGCACCATGCACGACCTGCTCCTCCACGGCCGGCCCGAGGAACGCGCAACCCTGACCGTCCTGCCAGCCGCCATCCCGGCCCAGACGGCCTACGCCAAGTGGGGATGGCGCAAGGTGGCCCAGAAACGAAACCCGCTGCCCGGGTCGCCGGTGTTCGACGTGCTGGTGAAAGAGCGCGACTGGGGGCCGGCTACGGCAGGCAGCGGCGAGTAGCCCTGCCGCATCGAAACCGTCCTCCCCAAGCTCAAGCCGCAGCCGGTGGACTGCTCCAGAGCCAGCGCATGATCCCTGGGGGGATCGCGGCCAGACCCAGGCCCTGGCACAGGTCAGGGGCGAAGCCAGGTGACGTCCCACAGGTAGATCCGGGCCGGGGTGCGTGTGGGCATGTCGAGGTCGAGGTTGTCGCCGGTGGCGAGAACCTTGCCGTCTGGGCTGAACGCGGCTGTGCCGATGTCGTACCCGGCCGGATCAGTTAGGGCGGCCTCGCGTTGATGGGTCGCGGTGTTCCACAGGTAGACGGTCCCTTCGGCGCCGTCGTGGCCGATGCTCTCGACGACGGCCAGGGTCTTGCCGTCCGGGCTGAACGCGACCGAGATGACGACGCCGCCGCGCGGGCCCGGGAGGGTGGCGATCTTCGTTCTGGTCGCGGTGGCCCACAGGTAGGTGCTGCCGTCGCGGCCGTCACCGGTGGCCAGGATCGTGCCGTCCGGGCTGAACGCCACTGAGTCGACCATGGCCGCATGGCCGGGGTCCGGGATGCTGGCGATAAGCCGGCCGGTGGCCGTGCGCCACAGATCGGACAGGCCGTTGTTGTCGCCCGTGGCGAGGACCTTGCCGTCCGGGCTGAACGCGACGGAATTGGCTTCGGCCTGCCGGCCGGGGTCATGCAGGGCCCTGATCAGCCTGCCGGTCGCGACGCTCCATTCGTGGGTGACACCGGAATCGCAGGTGGCCAGGATCGTCCCATCGGGGCTGAACGTGACCGAGGTGAGGTCGGCCTGCCGGACCGGGTCGTGGAGGGCGCTGACCAGCCGGCCAGTAGCCGTGCGCCACAGACACGTGGAACCGTCACTGCCGCCGGTCGCGAGGATCGTGCCATCCGGGCTGAACGCCACCACGACGGCGATGCCGCGCGGGGCGCGGAGGGTGCCGATCCGCTCACCCGTGGCCGCCTCCCACAAGTCGGTGTAGCCCTCCTCGTCGACCGTCGCGAGAACCTTGCCGTCCGGGCTGAACGCGACCGACACGAAGCCTGCGTCGTGCCCGGTCAGGGTCAGGAACGGGCGGTGGCCCCCGGTCAGCACGACTACGACGGCAACGATGGCCAGTGCCACCGCGGCAGCGGCGATGAGCCAGCGGCGGCCGGCCTGCGGGGCAATGCTGCTTTTCCCAGAACTGGGAAGTGATGGGGTCACAGCAGCCGCCCGTCCACCCATGGGCGGATTATCACATCTCCCTCTCGCCCAAACCCCGCAAAGCACTCGGCGGCGCAAACCGGTAACCCCGGTTAGCGCACTGATCTCTCTGGCGGCACAGGAATAGGCACAGGCGGGTCCCTGTGCGGTGGTGCCGTCCGTGCTCCTGGTGGCGCGCCGTAGGTCCCCGGTGGCGGGGCACGGCGCATCCCGGCTTGATCAGTTTCGCAGGCGCGGTCGTGAGCGCAACTGGCCTCTCTGTCCCGTCTCTGCTAAGTCAGCCCTGTCTCACTTAACTCGGCCCATCTGCAGTTGGCGGCTGGCGCCTGACCAGGGCAGTCTCATCCAATCCGGCCCAAGATCGCTGCTACCAGGTTGAACGGCCTCTTGTCGGCCGACCGGGCTAGCCAGAACATCTCACGTCCAGTGCGCGGGACCGGGTGAGTGCGGCACGCCAACCGATGCATATCCCCAGGCAGGAGCCCTCAGGAAATGATCATGGGCCGACTCTACTGAGACACCGGGCCGAATGGGCTGGATTGAATGCGACAGGGCCGACTTACGGGAGACGGGACACTCTCGCTGCGCTCGCCCCGGCCGGTCAGAGATCTTTTCCTGCGGAAAACATCTTGACCAGCCGCGTCGGCCAGTTGCCCTCCCGCCCTATTACGCCTGCGCGCCTTCCTGCACCGGGACACACCGAACCCGGACCCCGCCACCGGGGACCCCACCAGCGGAAGGAGCAGCTCATGGACGCCGCCGCCTCCTCCTCAGCGACGATCACCTGCGCCAAGCCCGGCTGTGGCGCCCAGACCACTCTGGCGGAGGCCACCTACATCGACGGCTGCGGGCACATCTGCCCTGACTGCGCTGGACCCCTCCCCGCGTGGTGGGACGACATCACCGCGCCCGCAGCCGATCCGACCACCGTCCACGCCAAGGTCGCATCCACGGCATGAGCCTACAAACAGCGAACCCACGTGATCATGACGCACTTTATTCGGCTACTCCGGTCGATCTCGGCGCGCAGAGCGACCTGATCGGCGCACCTGAGCCGATGAGCATCGAGGCTGTCCTGGCCGCCCCGAACGGCGGGTCGGGCACGTTGAGTGGCTGACGGCGTGATCGCGAAGTGTGACGGGCGGCTGAATCCCGGCGCGGCCGTGCCGGTCTTGTCGTAGCGTCCGTTGGGTGTGGATGCATGGGCATGATCTAGGTCTGGGCACCGCGGGAAACTACCGGGCGTTCGCCGAGGAGGCCAGCGGCCGCAGCCCGGTCTACGAGCAGCTGGCCGCCTCGGTCGCTGAGGACGCTATCGTCCTGGGTTTCCTCGGTTCGCTGCCGCCGGAAAAGCGCCAGCCGAACCTGCTGTTCGCCGCAGCCCGCTATCTGCTGGGAACCACGCCTGACCTGGATGGGCTGCGGGCGCTGGCCACCGGTGACCGGTCCGCGCTCGCCGGGGTCATCGGGGCCCGGCGAACCCAGACCAACGAGCCGGCCCGGTGCGCCACGCTGCTGCCCGCCCTGGCCCAGCTGCGCCCGCCGCTGGCCCTGATCGAGGTCGGCGCCAGCGCCGGGCTCACGCTGCTGTTCGACCGCTACTCCTACGATTTCGCCGGGCACCGGATCACCGGCGGCGACCCCCTGGCCCCGGTCCTGTCCTGCCAGCCGCACGGCCCGGTGCCCCTGCCGGACCGGATCCCCGAGATCACCTGGCGGGCCGGGCTGGACCTCAACCCCCTGGATGTCACCAGCGACGATGACGTCCGCTGGCTTTCCTGCCTGGTCTGGCCTGGTGAAGGCGACCGCGAGCAGCGGCTGGCCGCCGCGATCGCCACCGCCCGCCGCGACCCGCCGGTCATCCACCACGGTGACCTGCGCGACGGCCTGCCCGCGCTCGCCGCTCAGGCGCCGCCCGGTGCCACCCGGTGCCACCCTGGTCATTTACCACTCCGCCGTGCTCGCCTACCTCCCGCCGGCCGGCCGGCGGGAGTTCGCTGGCGTGGTCAGCGCACTGCCGGCGGTATGGCTGTCCAACGAAGGACCAGGCGTCGTGCCAGAACAACCCATACCGCCCCACGGGGGCAGCCCGTTCGTGCTCGCCCGCGACGGCTGCACACCCCTGGCCCTGACCGACTCACACGGAACATGGCTGAACTGGCTCCCCAGCCCAGGGCCGCGGCATCCCAGCCCGGCCGCCAGCCTGTAACCGGCCGGGCCCGGCGGCCATGCTCGGTAATCGTCCGCGTTTTCCGGTCACTTCTTTGACTCTGCAGCAGCGGACGCATCACCGGATTTCGAGCCCGGCGAGGCTAGCTGTTGCCTGAGTTGGTGATGTGCCCACCGATGGTGTTGTCGCTGTAGATGAAGCCTCCGGTGTTGCTGGTTATCACCAGGGAGCCTGTGATCGTGTTGCTGGTGAACGAGACGCCGGTGTTGGTTGTGACGGTGGCGCTGCCGGTCGCTGTGTTCCCCGTTAGCGTCTCGCCGCCGCTGTTGCCGGAGATGGAAAGCGAGCCGCCGACCTGGTCGCCCTGGATGGTGAGTCCTGCGGTGTTGCCTGACGCGTGGATGGCGCCGCCGATGGTGTCGCTGGTGCAGCCTGGTCCGCCGAGGATGACCGGCCCGGTTGAGCCGGTGACGGTGACTGACCCGGTGACTGTGGCGGCGCATAGTGTGAGTGCCGCGGCGCTGGTGGCGTGCAGGGAGCCGCCGATGGTGCCGCCTTTGATCCACAGCGCGCCCCCGGCCGTGATCTTCACGGCTCCGGTGATGTCGCCGCCGGTGCTGAGGCAGATGGCCTGGCCGTTCCCGATGGTCAGCGGTCCGCTGACGGTCGTGGTGATGCATGGCTGGGTGAAGTTCACCGCGATGGTGGCGGTGGCGGTCACCTGGGTGTAGTCGGTGCTGTCCGTGGGTGTGAAGGTGACGGTGAGTGCCTGGCTGCCGGGTTGCAGGACGGTTCCGGCCGGGGGGCTGTAGCTGAACGTGCCCATTACGGTCGATGTCGCGTTGAGCTGCGCGGCGGTGAGCGGGGTGCCGTAGGTGATCGGTGTTGGCGCGGGCCAGGTGATGGGCGGGGCGGCCGGGGTGATCGTGACGGTGCCCGGGACGTAGCTGATGGTGTAGCTGGGATCGTCGGCGCCGGAGCAGGTGGCGGGGTAGGTGCCGACGGGTGAGCTGCTGGTGGCGGTGGTGGAGCAGGCCGGCTGGCTGGTTAGGCTTGCCGGGTTGTCGCCGTTGACGAAGCCGGCGTAGCCGGGCGTGATTGGTGGCACGGTGCTGCCGTAGGTCAGGGTGGGTGAGGATGCGGTGATGGTCAGGTGCGCCGGGCTGACGGTGAAGCTCTGGGTGGCTTGCGGGGCTGGCTGGTAGGAACTGTTCCCTTGCTGGCTGGCGTCGATGATGCAGGTGCCTGGGGGTGAGCTGAAGCTGACCGTTGAGCCGGAGATCGCGCAGCCGGAGGTGGAGGCGGGGTCGATGGCGAAGGTGACGGGGTTGGCGGATCCTCCGCCGGTTGCGGTGACCAGGTAGGGGGTGCCGCCTATGGTGGCGCTGGCCGGGGGCGTGGACGTGAAGCCGATGGTCTGCGGTTGCCGTGCCTGCAGGGTCTCGATCAGTCCTTGCAGGTTGCCGGAACTGTCGATGTAGCCGCCGACGGCGATGCACGTGCTGGCGTCCGCACATGCCACGTCGTTGAGCGGGTCACCGGGCCCGCCCGGGCCCGGTTCGGGTCCTGCCGCGGGGCTGAGGCCGGTGACCGGCTCGGTGATCGCGCTCCAGTTTCCGCTGGCCAGGGTGGCTATCAGTCCCTGGCGATGACCTGCGGCGTCGGTGTACTCGCCGACGGCGACGCATGAACCGGGAGCCGGGCAGGACGGGTCGCCGGTCATGCCCACGGTGTAAAGGTAGGGCGGCAGCGGATTCAGGCTGCCAGTGTCCAGGGCCGTGGTGGTCACGGTCCCGTCCGAGAGAACGCTGATCGGCGCCGGGCCGCCGGTGAAGGCGCACCACCCGGCAACTGGGCACGACATCCTGTCTCCTACCAGTGAGGGGACGGTGATGACCGACCATGTCCCATCCGAGAGTCTGGCGATGAAACTGTGCTCACTGCCGGAGGAGTCGGTGTAGTACTCAGGGACCGCGCACCAGGCTGGTGTCGGACACGCCACCTCGCCCGCGCTCACGGCCTGTCCGCTCGGCGGTGGGTTGAGCCCGGTCACCGGAACCGAGGAGGTCGTCCACGCGCCGCCCGACAGGACATCCAGGACGCCGTCGTCTCCGGCGGCGACACACGAGCCGGGTGCCCCGCAGGAAATGCTGTTAAGCCCGGTGGGCGCGTTGGCCGTGGTCCAGGACCCGCCGGACAATGTCTCGATCGCGCCGTAGACGTGCGGAACGCCCGCCGAGTCGTAGGTTATGTAGCGGCCGAGAGCCACGCAGAAGCTGGCAGCCGGGCAGGAGACATTGGTTAGCTGGAGGTATTGCGAGGGCGCGGGACTGAGGCCGGCTTGCGGGGCGGTGGTCGCTGTCCACGTCCCGCCGACGTCGGTCTCGATCAGGCCCTCGATGCCAAAGTAAGAGGTCAGGTAATAGCCGACAGCCACGCACTGCCCGGCGGACGGGCATGACAGGTCCGACAGCCGGTCTCCGCCGGTGTCCGAGACAGCGTGTTCCGGGGGGGTGAGGGCATCGAGCGGCGGGCTCATCGCTGCCCAGGTTCCATCGGCGAGCGTTTCGATAACCGGATCGGCGTTGCCGTTATCAGGAGAGCCCTGATAGCTTCCGACGGCCACGCACGAGCCCGCCGCCGGGCACGACACCCGGGCCAGATTCACCTGAGGATTCGGATCGGCTGCTGGCGGGTTGAGGCCCGCCACCGGAGCGGCTGCTGGTATCCAATCGGGCGGAACTGCTGCACCGGCCCGCGCCGCCGACGGCAGCACGATGACGGCGGATGCCAGCAGCAGGCTGCCGACGAGCCGGGATGATAAATGATGCGCAAAGGCGCGAGCATGACCAGACCATCCGCGGCATCCCGTGCCGGTGATTGCTCGCGCGGCAAGTGATCGGCGCACCGCGCGCATCAATACGTCAGGTCGCCTTAGCATCGTGAACTCCTCCGAAACGGCCCGGCGATGAGGAGCGCTCATGCCAGACAAGACCCAGCTCCGGCCCGGTTCCGCGACGGGCATCTGAACGCCGGACGCTACCGCGACCAATCGACCAGCCGCAAGCGCCAAATCACCGGATAGCGCAAAAACTATCGCCGCGTTATGAGCATCCGCATATGCGGTAGAGGCGATGCGCTGCACGCCCACCTTTGGCCTCATATTGGTCCCCCCGGCTGCAGTGAACAACACGTAGAGCGTCGGGCACTAAGACCTCGGCTGTCAAGGCCACTACAGAGTGCGGATGCACCGGCCACTGAGACAGAGATCAGTGCCAAGACCGCTGCCGCGATATAGGCACAGCTCACCCATATCTGCGCGGTCAATGCCTTTTCAGCATTGACCAGAAATCCGCGCCCATATCGGCGGAGTGTGCGCTTCGCCCGGATCGGATACTGATCACAAGAAGGACTCGTGAATCCACCGGCTGCGGCACGCGGCGCCGCGAGGCGGCATCCGGCATGGCACAACACCAGCGACAGACCCAACATGCACCATTCCTGCTCACACCACGCCTGCTGTCGTCCAGGTGTATTGGGTGCTGCAGTCTTTCGCGTCCTGATCATCTCCTCGATGTTCCCGGTCAGGGTTCCGGACGCACAGCTGGCTATGGCCTCATGTCCCGTGTGTGCTTCCAGGCTGGCGGCGTCCAGACCTGAGCACAGCGGTCGCCCGGCGGAACTCCACGGTGGCGTCAATGTCGGCTACGGTCAGCACCAGGTGGTCAAGGCGGTCGATGCGCACGTGGACGATCGCAGGCGGTGCTGTGACTGGGGCCGGGGCAGTGGATTCGGACTCTAGCGGCGTATGCCCGGGAAGGGCGGATGGGCGTCATGTGCGCCGGGGTCTGGTTCGATCTGGCGGGTGGCTGGCATGCCCTGGCTGCTTGGTTCTGCGGCGTTGTGAATTTCTGGCTTCGCGCTGCTGGTGCCGGTGGCACTGCTGTGGGTGATCCGCGGCGGCAGCGGCGGCCTAGGGGCCGGGCTGGTCACCGGCGTCATGATGGCCTGCACCGTGCTGGCGCAGCTGTCGATGCGCCGTGTGCTGGCCGGCCTGGGGTGGCGCTGGACGCTCGTGCTCGGGTCCGGCTTGCTCGGATTGCCCGCCCTGGGCCACCTGGCATCTGACCGGCTGTGGTCGGTCACGGCCCTGGCCGCGCTGCGCGGACTGGGATTTGGCGTCGTTACGGTTTGCGCAATGACCGCGTTCGCCGGACCCCGACGCCGCGGAAGGGCCATCGGGGCGCTCGGGCTAGCGACTGCCGCGCCTCAGGTGGTCCTGGTCCCGGTGGCGCCTTGGCTCGCCGAGCGAGCCGGGTTCGGCCTGGTTTTCGTGCTCCCGGCGCTGCCGGCGCTGGCCAGCCCGCTGGCCTGGCCGATCTCGCGGGCGAGGAGTTCTATGGCGAGGTCAAAATCGACTGGACGACCAAGCCGGGCTCCGGCGCCGCCGACCCGGTCACGCATTTCGCCTACGGCTGGGCCACGCAGCTGGTGGTGCTCGCCGACGACGGCCGGATCACCAGGGTGGTCGCGGCGCACGACGTCGGCAAGGTGCTCAATCCGACGCTGCTCCAGGGCCAGGTCGAAGGCGCGGTCCACATGGGACTGGGGCACAGCCTGTCCGAGGAGTTCGTCGTCGAGGGCGGCGTGCCGGTCACCACGACGCTGAAGTCGCTCAACATCATCCCGCCCGCCGGGATGCCGCCGGTCGAGTGCGTGTTCGTCGAGGAGTACCAGCCGGAGGGACCGTACGGCGCCAAGGGCATCGGGGAAATCGGGCTGGTGCCGACCTCGAGCGCCGTCGCCGGCGCGCTGCACGCCTACGAGGGCGCCTACCGCACCAGGTTGCCGATGAAGGACTCCGCCGCCGCCAGGCCCGCCGTGCCCAGACTGGTCCGACGGCCGTGAGCGCGCTGGCGCTGTGCGGCGGAACGGTGGTCGGTGGCCTCGACCCGGTCGAGCTGGCGGCGGCCGACATCGTCATCGACGGCGGCCGGGTGGTCGCGGTCGGGCCCGCGCCGCGCGGCGCGGCGCGGCGGGACTGCTCGGGCACGGTGGTGCTGCCGGGCAACGTCTGCGCGCACACGCACCTGTACTCGGCACTCGCGCGCGGAATGCCGTACTCGTTGCCGCCGCCGGCCAGCTTCATCGAGATCCTGCAGCGCATCTGGTGGCGGCTCGACCGGGCACTCGACGAGCCGGCCGTCCGGCTCAGCGCCCTAGTCGGCGGTCTCGATGCGCTGCTGGCCGGAACGACCACGGTGATCGACCATCACGCCTCGCCGAACTTCATCGATGGCTCGCTCGACGTCATCGCGGCCGCGCTCGGCGACGCCGCCGACGCGGCCGAGATAGCGGCCGTAGCCGCTGGGGACGGCCCCGGCGGCGGATGTGCCGTCGTTGAGCACGATATGGCCGGCGACGTTGCCGCCATTCGATTGCTGTTGCTGCTGTTGCTGTTGCTGCTGCGGGTTCTGCGGATTGGTCGGCTGATTGGTCTGCGGTCCGCCGAACAGGCCCTGCAGCACGCTCTTGCTGGAGACGCCGCCCTTCATCACGCTCTGCAGGACGTCCTTGGCGACGCCGGAAAGGTCGGGCGAATAATGCAGATGGCTCCATGAGCCGGTGATGTGGAACGGTACGCCG
>OFHK01000078.1_pt1 | contig 29760 bp, 22 predicted proteins | sample 1521951 | NCBI WGS metagenome assembly OFHK01 (sample SAMEA2468436, study PRJEB22500) | soil metagenome | biome: Glassland; feature: Farmland; material: Clay | place: Australia | collected 2013-01-31 | depth 0.55 m
GCCCCCCACAAATCCGGCGCGGCGCGCCGCCAAATCTCAAACTGGTTAGGACCTGCTGATGACCCAGGCTCACAACTCCGCCTTCCCCCACGCAGTAGCCATTATCGGGGCCGCTACCTCCGGCTCGGAAATCGCCGGTATCCTCGCCGCGCGCGGATCGCTGGTAATCGTAATCGAGCAGAACCCGCGCCCCTACGGAAAGATCGAGGACGGGCTGCCGCGCTGGCACGTCAAGCAGCGCCGCGACGAGTACGACAAGATCAACTCCAAGCTCGACCATCCGCTGATCGAGTTTCTGCCGATGACCCGGATAGGCCGCGACCTCGACTTCGACGAGCTGCGCGAGCGCTGGACGCACTGCGTCCGCTCGAGCCGGTACAGGAGCTCTTCCGCCTCCCAGCGGCTGACGGCCTCGATGGCGTCCGTGAAGCGCGAATGCAGCCGCAAGGTCGGATCCTCGCCGGTGCCCGCGGTCTGCGGCATCGGCGGCTCGGGTACCGGCGGCGGGCCGCCGGGCCCAGCAGGGGGCCGGTGATATCGGCGCCCCGCAAGCCCGCCGCGCTCGCCTGCCGGACCGCGTGCCCAACCACCCGGTAGGCTGTGCGGTAGTCGATCCCGCAGGTCTGCATGATGTACTCGGCGAGGTCGGTGGCCTGCGAGAAGCCAGAGTCGAGCGCGGCCCGCATCCGTCCTGTATTCACCTCAAGCGTCCGCACCACCCCGGTGGTGAGCTGGGTGGTCCGCAGCGCGAGGTCGAGCGCGCGCGGCACCTCGCCGTAGGCGAAGATGAGGTTGTCGCTCCGGGCCGAAGGCGTCTTGGCCACCGCGAGCAACCCGGTCAGCCTGCCGATCAGGTTTCCCGCCGCGCCACGGATGATGGACAGCGCATAGGGATTCCGCTTCTGCGGCATAAGCACGCTTGCCCTGCTATAGCCGTCGGCCAGGGTCACGTAGTCAAACTCCTGGCTGGCCCAGATCTCCAGGTCCTCGGCCAGCTTGGACTGGGTCACCACCAGCCCCGTGGCCGCGCTGACCATGTCGAACAGGCCATCGATCTGCCACATCGCGTCCCGGGTGTGCTCGGCGACGCTGCGGAAACCCAGCAGTGCCGCGACGTGACCGCGGTCGGCGCGCAGCCGGGTGCCGTTCACACAGCCAGCCCCGCCCGGGCTGGCATCGGTCCACGCCAGCGCCTCGCTCAGACGCCGCCCCCCGCGCAGCACCGGGAACGCGAAAGAGAGAACATAGTGACCGAACGTGGATGGCTGCGCGTGCTGCAGATATGTCTGGTCGGCCATCAGCGTGGAGGCGTGGTCCCGGGCCCGGCCGGCGAGCTGGGCTGCCAGGTCGGCGGCCGCCTCCATCAGGCAGGCCAGATCGCTGCGCAGGCGCAGCCGGAAGGCTACCCGCAGCGCCTCCCGCCGGGGACGGCCCGCGTGCAGCCAGCCGGCCACGTCGCCCACCCGGCTGACGAAGTACCGCTCCCGTGAGTTGTACGGTTCGCCGTTGGCCGGATCGTAGGGAAAGTCGCCGGCCGGGATATCCATGGTTTCGAGCACGAGTGCCAGCAGACGCCGGGCCGCGCCGGGCGGGATCACCCCGGCCGCCGCCAGGTCAAGCAGGTGGGCCAGGTCTGCCAGGTTCATCCCGTGATGGAGGATCGGCGCGTCGGCGTTCTCCAGCTCGAAGCCGGCGGCGATCAGTTCGGTGGCTGGCGGGCCGGCTGGCGGGCCGGCCGCGGCGCGGGACCCGGCCGTCACCGGTGGGCCTGCCCGGCTGCGGCGACCGCATCCAGCAGCCCCCCGGTGTGCCAGAACACCACGTTGCCTCCGCCCGGCTGCCGGGGCACCAGCGACAGCGCCTTCGCCGTGTACACCGGATCCACCATCAGTCCCTCCGTCCGCATCGCCTGCTCAGCAACCGCCGTGGCCTCCGGCGAGGGCAGGCCGTGGCCCGGCCCACGTACATCGGCGACCACCACGTCGGCCGGTCCTGTCCCGCCCGGTCCTGTCCCGCCCGGCCCGGGCGCCGGCCCGGTGCGGCAGGTGCCCGGCGGCCAGGCCTGGGCGAACAGCCGCGAGCACTCCCGGGCGAGCGCGAGCACCCGCGCGGCTGCCGCCTCCGGGGGCCGGCTCGCCGACCCGCCCACCAGCGTCCACGGCCTGCCCAGCAGCACGTTTCCGGCCACCAGGCCGGCCATGGTGCCACCGGAGCCGACCGCCACCACTACCCGCGCCGCCCCGACGCCCCAGTCGGCCAGCTGTTTGTGCAGTTCGAAGGCGGCCAGCGCGTAGCCGACCGCGCCCAGCCCGGTCGCGCCGCCGCGCGGGATCAGGTACGGGCGGCGGCCACGGGCGGTGAGCCCGGCGGCGATCCGGGGCAGCACGGCATCCACGCTGTCCCGCTCCGGGACGCCAGTCCAGCGCACAGTGGCACCCCAGGACAAAGCGAGGGCAAGGGCCGGGCCGGGTGGCGTGGGCTCGCCCGCGATCACCAGTTCACAGTGCAGGCCAGCCCGGAGGGCGGCAGCGGCCGCCGCGGCGCAGAAATTCGAGCCGGGTGCTCCGCCGGTGACCAGCGTGTCCGCGCCGTCCGCCGTGGCGGCACCCAGCAGGAACTCAAGCGGGCGGGCCTTGTTGCCGCCGAACGCGAACCCGGTCAGGTCGTCACGCTTGACGTAGAGCGGGCCGGTCCCCAGTGCCTCGGCCAGGCGTGGCGTGGCGACCAGCGGGGTGGGCAGCACGGCGAGCCGGGTCCGCGCGACCAGTCCCGCCGCCGTCACGGCCATTCTCGCGGCTCCGCCGCCCGGGCGGCGCGGGCGCGCTCGACCACCAGGTCGGTCATGTCCTGGCATGAGCCGGTGTCCGGCTGCCTGGTCAGCTCCCGTGCCTGCGCCGGACTGAACAACCCCGCGCCGGCCAGCGCCTGCTCGGCGGTCAGGCCGGCCGCGCCGCCACCGCCGAGCACCTCCTGCAGCCGCTCCTGCGCCCGGCGGGCACCCAGCCGGGGCGCGAGCAGGGCCAGGGCGCGTTCGCTGACCGGATACCCGCCGTGGCGGGCCAGGTTGTGCCGCATCGCCGTGGCATCGACGGTCAGCCCCGTCAGCAGGCCGATCGCGATCTCCAGCGCGGCGGTTACCAGCAGGCAGACCTCGGGCAGCGCCACCCATTCGGCCTTCCAGCCCCGGCCGTCCCGCTCGTGCTGCTGGACCACCGCCTCCACCATCACCGCGGCGTTCGCCCTGGCCAGCCTGGCCAGGGTGTCGAGATGCTCGCTCGACTCCGGGTTCCGCTTGTGCGGCATGGTGATGCTGCCGACCGTGCCGGCCGGGGACGCCTCGGCGAGTTCGCCGATCTCCGGTCGCTGCAGTTCGTACACCTCACCACCGATGCGGGCGAGTGTGCCGCAGATCAGGGCCATTACCTGGGCGAATTCGGCCCCGCGATCACGGGCTGACAGCCACGAGATGCCGGGATCGGCCAGGCCGAGCCCGGCGCAGAACCGGGCCCGGACTGACAGCCCTCGTTCCCCGTAGAACACCAGGCTCCCCACCCCGCCACCGAGCTGCCCGACCAGCCAGCGGGGAGCACCGGCCCGCAGCCGCTCCAGCTGGCGGCGGATCTCATCCGCCCAGGAGGCGGCCTTCCAGCCGAATGTCACCGGCCCGCCCGGCTGGCCGTGGGTGCGGCCTGCCATCACGGTGGACCGGTGGGTCACCGCCAGTTCCAGCAGCCGCTCCTCGATCCGCCGCAGGTCCCGCCAGATGATGGCGCCGATCCGGCGCAGCGCAAGGGCGGTCCAGGTGTCGGTGATGTCCTGGACCGTGGCCCCGGTGTAGACGTACCCGCGGGCTTCTTCCGGCAGCACCGCCTGCAGGGCGCGGATCAGGCCCAGCATGGAGTGGGACGTCTGCCGTGTCTGCTCGGCCGCGTAGCCGAGGTCGAGCCGGTCGGCACACGCGTGTTCCGCGATGAGGCCGGCCGCGCTGGCCGGGATCACGCCTGCCGTGGCCTGGGCGCGGGCCAGCGCCACGATCACCTCCAGCCATCCCTGCAGCCGGCCTTCCTCGCCGAGCACTGCCCTGGCTTCGGCTGTGCCCCATAGGTGCTGGTAGAGGGGCGAATCAGTGATCCGGCTACTCACTACTATCTGCCCCCCTCGCGGGCGCTTCGCTGGCTTCGGGAGGCTGGTCCTCGGCGCCGGGACACCGCTGACGCTGGGTTGTGCCGGAGGCGCGCCAGCAAATGCCGTGGCCCGGCACCTGCGGCGCGCACTACCTGCCACCAGCGGTGCGCACCGCCAGCAGCAGCCCGTCCCGGATCTGGGCCACGCTGGCACCCCAGGGCACCACGACCAGGCCGCCGTCGACAGTGACCCGGTCCTCCAGCAGGCAGCATTTCGTCAGCACCGGCGCCCGGCCCGCCGGCTCTGCCTGGCCGGGCCGGCCAGCCAGGTTGCGCGGGCACATGTCCACCACCGGGACATCGTTGCCGTAGAACCAGTCGTGGATGGATTTGGACCGGGCGCAGCCCACCAGGGTCCACGGCGCGCGTTCCGGGATCTCGTCCAGGTAGGAGACCGGAACCGCGGCGTCGGTCCCGGCCTGATTTCCCTGGCCCGCCCGGCATGGGAACAGGTAGTGCCCCGCAGGCCGCGTGCCGGCCAGCGCGGCCAGATCCACCAGGTCCGGGATCAGGTCCACCGGCGGCAGGTCCTCGGCCAGGTCGAGCACCCGGTTCAGCTGATCCACCAGCTTGGGTGGCCAGGGCGGCACCACTTCCACCACCCGGATCCGGATCGGGGCCGGGTCGAGGATGAAGTTCACGTGGCCGTAGCGGCCACGCACGATCACACACCGGGCATCCGGCGCCTGCTGGGCCGCCACCCTGGCCAGCTGGGTGGGCACGGCGGCGTCCGCATCGGGCGCGTCCACCATCGCGGTCTCGTCCGCACCTGCGAGCAAAGTCACCGCCGTGACCGGGGAGAACAGCGGCTCTTCGGATCTCTTGCTGACCTCCACCACGGCGCTGGCGTCGTGGCTGCGCACGACCAGGTAGCGGGTCCGGCGGTAGACGGGACGGCCGAGCAGGTGGCTGCGCAGGTCTTCCTCATTCAGCACCACCGGCACGTCGGCGACGCTGACGTTGCGATACTGCGAGGGAACCAGGTTCACGGCCGGTCCGGTCAGGTCCTGTCCGCGGGCACCGAACCCGGCGTCCATGCTCCATAGGTGTCTGCGCGCAGCGAAAGCCGGAGGGTCTCCAGCCCGAGCGCATCGGCCGGGTGCACGTTGGCCAGGTTCACGTCGGGGCCGAACCGGCGCACGAACCACGCCTGCTGGTCCTCCCGGGGCGCCTCGAAAACCAGGGAATCTGGGCCTGCTGCCGACACCAGGGCGGCGACGACGTCCTCGCGCACCGCGCCGGAGCGGTCGTAGATGCCGACGGTGCCACTGGCGCGGCCTTCCGCCAGCACCCAGGTCGCACCGGCTTCAAGATCACGCGACACTGCCCGCGCCCACTGCTGCGGCGTCAGCTGGACCCCAGGATCCTTCGGGCCCACCTCTGCGAGCACGATGAAGTGATGGGCGGCCTGCGCGATCAGGTCCTGCTTGGCGCCCTCATCCATGGGCACCGTGCCAGCCGAGACCTCGACGCAGGGAAACCCGCAGTCGCGGGCCCAGCCGAGAAACTCAGGCGCCCGGTCTTGGGCCCAGGCGATCTCCAGCAGCGTTCCGCCGGGTGAGGCGAGCACCCGGTGCGCTGCCAGCAGCTCAAGCTTGGCCGTCAGGTTCGGGTCCAGATAGGAAATGCCCCAGCCAAGCTTCCACACGTCCACATAGGACCCGTTCATCGCCAGCAGGTCTGCCGACTGCGCCAGCGGGATGCCCCGGTCAAGGACGTGGGTGATCCCGGTGGCCCGCGGCTTGACAGCCCTGGCTGGCAGGTCGAGGAAGTCGGGTCCTGGCATAAACGCTATGATAGATATCCCTACACTTTAGTGCAAGGATGGTTCGCCATAGTGCACGAAGGATGGTCCGGCATGATGGACGAATTGGGTCGCCGAGGGGGGTACCGGTGCCCACCGACGTGCCGGGCCTGATCCAGGTTGTGCGGACGCACCCTGGCGTGACTGCCAAGTCCGAGATCGGGCTGGTCAGCGAGATCTTCCAGAGCACCGACTGGCTGGTGGGGCCAGGCGACGACGGCGCGGTCGTGGCAGAGGCGGGCCTGTCCCTGGTGGTGGGCGGGGAAGCCATTCTCCCCTCGTTCGTCGCGGCCGATCCATACGGCGCTGGCGTCGCGGCGGTGACAGCCAATCTCAATGATCTCGCGGCGATGGGCGCCTGGCCGCTCGCGCTGGTGGACACCGTGACCGGTCCGCGCCCGGTCATCCAGCGGGTGCTGGAAGGAATGCGATGGGCGTCCCGGCTCTACCAGGTACCGGTGGTGGGCGGTCATCTGACCATCACCGCGGGGCCCCCCGGATTGTCGGCCTTCGGGCTTGGCCGGGCCGACCAGCCACTGTCCGCCCGGTTCGCCGAACCCGGGCAGTCGCTGGTTGTCGGCTGCTGCGTTGATGGACGGATGAGAGCGGATTTCCCTTTCTTCCCGTCCTTCGACGAGCGGGGTGAGCGACTGGCCGGCGACGTCCGGCTTCTGGCCGAAGGCGCGTCCCAGGGCTGGGTGGCGGCGGCCAAGGACGTGAGCATGGCGGGCTTGGTCGGGTCGCTGGCGATGCTGCTGGAATGTAGCCGGCTCGGGGTCACCGTCGACCTGGACGCACTGCCGGTGCCTGCGGGGGTGACGCTGGAGCAGTGGATCACCTGCTTTCCGTGCTTCGCGTTCCTGCTGTGCGTCCCGCCCGGACGCGAAGCAGAGTGCCTGCGGGCGTTCACCGCCCGGGACCTGGCCGCCGCTGTGGTCGGCGTCCTGGACGGCACCGGGCAACTGCGGGTCTGCTCGGCAGGACGGGTGGCGACCGCGTTCGACCTCACCACGGAATCGGTCACGAACCTGGCCCGGCCGGGCGAGCACACGCCGTCCTTCCCCAGCTGACGTCGCCACCCGCGGTGGCGTCTGGAGATTCACCAGTCCAGCGGTCGCGGTGGTGTTGCCAGGTCGATCAGCATGCGCTGGTGGGGAATGCTGGCGTAGTCCACCAGCCCGCCGGCTCGTCGCCACCCCAGCCACTCGAAGAAGGTGACGTTCGCGGGCTGGATGTACGCCTCCATCTCCTCCCCGCCGTGCAGCGCCGCCGCAGCGATGGCGAACCGCACCAGCGGCGCGCCCAGGCCCTGGTGGCGATGGCCTGGCAGCACCGCCAGCCGGTCACCCTTCCACCTTCCCGGCACCCCGGACAGCGGGTAGAGCCGGACGGTCCCGCAGACGACCCCGTCGGCGGAGCCGATGACGTGAATCGTGGCCGGATCATCATCGTGGGCGTCACGGTCCTGTCCGCCGCTGCTCCTGAACAGGCCCTGCTCGACAACGAAGACCTGGTGGCGGATCCGGAAATGGGCCGCTCGCTCGTCCGCCGTGGACACGGCGCAGCAGGCCAGCCGGAACCTGCCCGCCCTGTCCGCCGGCCGGCTAGCGGTTGCCGGCAAGCGGGAGGTACGTTCGGCCATCGCCACTGGCGCTCCCCTCGAGCAAGCTGATCGCCGAGCACGCCTGGCAGCGGGCGCATCCTGCGGCCACGCCGTGGGCGCCCAGCCCGCGCGCGGCCAGGTACGGCACAACCCGGCGGTAGATCGTTTCGCAGTACTCCGGCGACGGCGCCACCATGCTCTCCATCAGGCTGCCCACCGTGGGGCGCAGCGGCACCACGAACGGGTACACCCCCATGTCGATCGCGCGGCGGCAGCCCTGCACGGTCAGGTCCGGATCCTCGCCCATGCCGAGGATCACGTAGGTGGTGACCTGGCCCTCGCCGAACGCGGCCACGGCACGTTCCCAGGCGCGGAAGTACCCGTCGATCCCGGTGCGCGCTTTGGCGGGCGCGACCCGGGCCAGCACCTGCGGGTCGAAGGTCTCGACATGGATGCCAACCGAATCGATCCCCATGTCGGCCACCTGGTCGATGACCGCCGGGTCCCGGGGCGGTTCGAACTGCACCTCGACCGGCAGGCCGGACGCCTCGCGGACAGCCTTGCCGCAGCGTGCCACGTAGAGCGCGCCCTTGTCCGGGGTGGCGGTGGTACCTGTGGTCAGGGTGGCGTCCACCGCGCCATCAAGTTCCCTGGCCGCCACCGCGACCTCGGCCAGCATCTCCGGCGTCTTCTTGGCAATAGTGCGCCCGTTCGCCAGCGTCACCCCGATCCCGCAGAACGCACACTGGTCGGAATTCCCCCAGTAGGCGCACGTCTGGATCACGGTGCTGGCCAGCGAATCCAGGTGCAGCAGGGCGATCTGCCAGTACGGGATTCCGCCCGCCGTCGCCAGGTCGTAGTAGCGCGGGCGCTGGAAAGGCTCGGCCGGGGCCAGTCGCTCGCCGTCCCGGTAGACCGCCCACCCCTCGTCCTCCGCGCGCAGCACGTACGGCGAGGTCCGTGCGTACTCAGAGCCGGTGGGCACGGTGGCCCGGAACCCGTCGATCCAGAGCATGCCGGCGTCGGCTGGCCCCGCCCCGCCCCAGCGGGATTCCAGCGGCACCTCCACCCGCAGGCCGTGCCCCTGCAGTTCGGTGATCAGCCGCGCCAGCGCCGGGTCGGGACGGGGCCCGGCTGGCCTGGCCGATCCGGCCGGCCCGTTCCTGCCCCGGTGGTTCGCACCCCTGCTGGCCGAGGACTCGTCCACGGTCCCCTCCCTCGCCCATCGGCATCAGCTAGCAGCCGCCTGTTTGATGCGATACGAACGTTCACCATCCTTGATAAACCTTCTGGCCGTCCCAAAGCAACCCCTGGGCGCACTTTGCGGCTATGCCGCACGGGCAAACCGCGCGCCTGGGGCCCGGCCGGGAACCGCCGGGTTCAGGCCGGCGGTGCCGCGGCCGGCCCGCCCCGGGCTTGCTGCAGCCCCGACGCGGCCGCGTCCGGGTCGAGGTAGCTGCCGACCACTTCGCCTATCCGCAGCCCACCCGTGACCAGGTCGATCTGGCCCCGGTCCAGACGGTGCACAGCGCGGCTCAGCGTCTCGTCTGGTTCGATCGAGACGATGATCGCCCGTCCGGTGGCGACCTCCGCTTCGATCCGCTGATACGGAACGTAGGGCGCGCGGTCCGGTGACCCGGTCTCCTCCACCACCGCCCACGACAGGCCCCGGTCACGTGCCCGGGCCAGCGCCGCCAGCCTGCCCTGGCCGGCCAGTGCCGCCACCAGTTCCCGGTATCGCATGGCGCAGGCGGCGGCAGCCACCAGGTCCGGCGCGATCCCGGCAGCCGCCACCTCTCCCAGGTCCTCGGCGGCCAGGTCGCCGCCCCGTTCGTGCGCCGCGAGCAGCGCAGGCAGGTCCGGGCAGGTTTCGCGCAGGCGGCCGAGCAGTCGCTCGATCATGCTGACCGACTGCTGGTAGAGGTCGGGCCGCGCCATAACCAACGGGAACAGCCCGGCTTCAGCCTTGTCCCAGGAGCGCAGCACCGCCGGCGGGATGCCCGGCCCGCCCGGTTGCGCACCGGATATGCCGCCGCCACCGGGTCCCGAACCCGTACCGGCCATTGCACCTCTCGCGCGTCCTGTTTACTATTCTGAACGAGGCGTTACCTATACGACTCGCCACAACGATACTCGTCGATCAGCAGGATCTCATGACCAAGACGGCGGTGGTTGCGCTCGGCGGCAACGCACTGACCCGGACGGGGCAGTCCGGGACGTGTGACGAAATGCTGGCCAACGCGGCGGCGATGGCGGCGGCGGTCAATGACGTGATCGAGGCAGGCTGGCGGGTGGTGATCGTGCACGGCAACGGCCCGCAGGTGGGGAACCTCGCCCTGCAGCAGGAAGCAACCACCATGGTGCCCGCGCAGCCCCTGGCTCTGCTCAATGCGATGACCCAGGGCCTGCTGGGCAGTCTCATCGCCCGCGCGGTCGATCTGCTGCGTGGTCCCGGCACCGCGGCCGCGCTGATCACTCATGTCACGGTTGATCCCGCTGACCCTGCGTTCGGCTCGCCCTCCAAGCCGATCGGCCCGTTCTTCGGGGCCACCGAGGCACAGCGACTGGCGGCAAACAGGGGCTGGGTGGTCCAGCCGGACTCGGGCCGCGGATACCGCCGGGTGGTGGCCTCGCCCGAGCCAACCAGCGTGATTGAAATCGCCGCATTGCGTGCCCTGGTCGACGCGGGGCACCTGGTGATCGCCGGGGGCGGGGGCGGCATCCCAATCGCGGAGACGGGCACGCGCAGCGTCACCGTTGACGCGGTCATCGACAAGGACCGGGCCGCCGGCCTCATCGCCCGCCTGCTCGGGGCGCAGGCGTTGCTGCTGGTCACTGCGGTGGACCGGGTCATGCTCGACTTCGGCAGGCCGACGCAGTCCGAACTGGGCACGATCACCGCCGCCGAGGCCGCCCGCCATCTGGACGAGGGTCAGTTCCCGCCGGGCAGCATGGGCCCCAAGATCGAGGCGGCGCTGCGCTTCCTGGCGGAGGGCGGGGAACTGGCTGTGGTCACCTCGCCCGGTCTGCTGGCAGCCACCCTGGCTGATGACGGCGGACGATCGGGCACCCGCATCCAGCGCAGCCCGTCCCAGGCAGGTCAGGGCTGGTGAGCGCCAACCGGATGCGCGTTTCCCCCGGCACCTACCGGGATTCGCTGCTGCTGCTCAGTGCCACCCGGGCCATGGCGGACGGCGACGGGGTGGAATGGGCCAGCGCGGCGATGGCCACCCCGGCCACCATCGAGGACTTGACCAGCCGTGGATTCCCTCCGGACGGCCTGGCTGGCGCCGATGCCAACGCACTGGTGCTTGCGGTCCGCGCTGCCGACGACCAGGCCGCCGACGTGGCACTGGATCAGGGCCACGCGGCGCTCTTCGCCGCGGCTGGCCGTCCCGAGCAGGAGCCCGGCCGCCCGGAGCCGCGCACGATTGGCGAGGCAGTGGCCAGGATGCCACAGGCGAACGTGGCGGTGGTCTCGGTGCCCGGCCCGTACGCCGCGATCGCAGCCCATTCGGCTCTGACCGCCGGGCTTCATGTCCTGCTCTTCAGCGACAATGTGCCGACGGCGGAAGAGGTGGCGCTGAAAGAACGCGCCAGCCGGCTGGGCCGGCTGGTGATGGGCCCCGGCGCGGGCACGGCTGTGCTCGGGGGGGTGGGTCTCGGGTTCGCCAACGCCGTGGGCCCCGGCCCGGTCGGCGTCGTCGCCGCCGCCGGCACCGGCGCGCAGGAAGTCATGACGCTGCTGGATCGCTGGGGCATCGGCGTCTCCCAGGTGATCGGTGTCGGTGGCCGGGATCTGTCGGCCGGAGTTGGCGGGCTGATGGCGAGGGACGCAGTCCGGGCTCTTGACGCCGATCCTGGCACCGAGGTCATCCTGCTGGTCTCCAAGCCCCCCGACGCCGAAGTCGCCCGCGCGGTGATCAGCGCCAGCGAAACCACTCCGGTGGTCGCGGCCTGCCTCGGCATGTCCGCTCCGGACGGCCTGCTGGCAGGTGCGCCGCTGGCTGCCACCCTCGAGCAGGGGGTGCTCCGGGCCGCCAGCGTTCTGGGCAGGCCGGTGCCGGACCTGGCCGAAGGCCTGGACGGGGTGCCCGAGCGGATGGCCGCCCGGATCGGTGCAGCCCGTACCGCGGTGCGCGGGTTCTTCACCGGCGGCACTCTCTGTTACGAGGCGCAGGTCGTCCTCACGGAGTCGCTCGGGCCGGTGCACTCCAACATTCCGCTCCACCCCGGGCTCGGGCTGCCCGCGCCCGCGGGCGCGCACATCTGCCTGGACCTCGGCGAAGAGGAATACACCAAAGGCCGTCCACACCCGATGATCGACCCGGCCGCACGGAAGGAGATCATGCGGGCAGATGCGTTCGGTGCTGACATCGCGGTGGTCCTGCTCGACGTCGTCATCGGGTACGGCTCCCACCCCGACCCGGCTGGGGAGATCGCGGGCACCTGCGCCGGCATCGTGGCCGGCGGCGCCGCGGTGGTCGCCTACGTGCTGGGTGCCCGCGCCGACCCGCAGGGGCTTGACCGGCAGCGCCGCACACTGGCGGAGGCGGGTGTGATCGTCCCCGCAAGCGCCGCGCAGGCGGCGCGGGTCGCGGCAGCCATCGCCGCCCGCCAGCCCGCCCTGGCCACGGCAGTGCTCCCATGACCACACCGCTGGCCGTCGGCATGACCCGGCCGCCGATCCCCACCGGCCTGGTCACCTACTCGGTCAAACCGCGCGGCGGGGTGGTCCATACCCTGGCGCTGGCCGAGGCCCTGCACCAGGCCGGGCACCCGGTGCGTGTCATAGCGCTCGGCGACCCCGCGGTCGGCTTCTTCCGCCCGGTCCACGCACCTTTCACCATCATCCCCGCCCCGCCGGTTCTGCCGACGCTGGAAGAACGCGTCTTCGCCAGCGTGAACGCGCTGGCGAAGGGACTGGGTTCGCTCGCCGCGCAGTACCCCATCCTGCACACCCAGGACTGCATCTCAGCCCGGGCTGCCTGCCAGGTCAGGGACATCGCGCGCGGGCCGGACCCGGCAGGCTGGAAAGTCGCCGTGCGGGAACCGGTCGTCATCCGGACCGTCCACCACGTGGACGACTTCACGAGCCCGTCACTCATCGACTGCCAGCGCCAGGCCATCCTGGAGCCGGACCGGATCCTGGTGGTCAGCGAGTACTGGCGGGACCTGCTCCGTCGGGACTACGGCACCGTCGCCGAAGTTGTGCACAACGGGGTCGACGCCGCCCGCTTCCAGGCCGCCGACCGGACCCTGGCCGCGGCACTGCGGCACCGGATCGGGGCGGCGGACCGGTCGCTGATCCTGTCCGTAGGCGGCATCGAGCCCCGCAAAGGCAGCGACACCCTGGTCCAGGCGATCGCACAACTGTGCCGGTCGGGCCGCCGGCCGGTGCTGGCCGTCGTGGGCGGTCACTCGTTCCAGGACTACCGCGACTACCGGGAGCGGGTGCTGTCGTCACTGCCGGACCTGGGCCTGGGGCTTGACGATGACGTGGTGCTGCTCGGCACAGTGGCCGACACCGAGTTGCCCGCTTGGTACGCCGCCGCTGACGTGCTCGCTTTCCCTTCCACCAAAGAGGGCTGGGGCCTGGCGGTGCTGGAGGCGATGGGCGCGGGCCTGCCGGTAGTCGCGTCCGACCTGCCGGTCTTCCGCGAGTACCTGCGGCCGGGCCGGGACGCCCTGCTGGTGCCGGTGAACGACGCATCCGCCCTGGCCGTCGCACTCAGCGCCGTCCTCGGCGACAGACGGCTTGCAGGCAGGCTACGTTCGGCTGGCTTCGCGGTGTCCGCACGCTACTCCTGGGCCCGTTCCGCGGCCCAGCACCAGGCTATCTACGCTGCTGCCGGCCGTGCTGTGCCGTCCTCCGGACAGTCTTAGCCGACCAGGAGAATGCCAGGGAGCAGGGCAGCGAGCGCACCGAGGCGGGTATGCACGGGTACATCGCCCCCCCGGTCAGGCCTGCCCGATGGAGGCTGGGCACTGCCCCCCGCTACCAGGAGCTGAAAGCCGGCGGCCTGATCGCCAGAAACGACGGTCAGGCCTCCCTGTCGTTTGCCTCCAGTTCCGGGTGTGCGATGACGAGCAGTCCGTCTTCCTCGGTCACTTCGGTGCCGAACGCGGCACAGGCGCTGGTGAACCGGGCCCGGATCCAGGCGCGTTCACTGCTGTCCGGGAGCCGGGTGTGCGCGTACTCGAGCTTGAGGGGGACCGCGTCGATCCGCCGCGGTCCCCGCTCGTCGACTGTTACCAGGTACAGCAGGCTGAGGTCGTTGCGCAGCGCTGGGTCGAGTGCGTAATCGTCGATGAAGTCGCCTAGGTCGTAGAAGATGCGCCCGGCTGCGCCGTGGAATGCGTGGGCGGAATGCCCGGCCACCAGTGTCGCCCCAGCGTTGAGCAGGGCGCGGGCTGCCGACCGGATGTAGGGGAGCGGGCTGGTGGTCATGGCTGGCCCCCAGTGCGGCAGGACAACCACCACGTCGTTGCTGGCGGCCAGTGCCTGCACCTGATCGCCCAGCCAGTGCGGTATCCCGGTGCCCAGGTCAGCGTAAGCGACCCCGGGCTGGCCCGGCCCGGCGGCGAACCCGGCGGGGTGGTCGGTGAAACCAAGGACCGCCACCCGCAGCCCGCCAGCCTCCAGCAGAACGGGTGCGCGGGCCTGCTCCGCGTCCACCCCCGCGCCGACGGCCGAGATCTCGGCGCCTGACAGGTGATCGAAGGTGTCGGAAAGCGCGGTATACCCGAAGTCCAGCGAGTGGTTGTTGGCCAGCGTGACGCAGTCGATGCCGAGATCGGCCAGGGCCTCAACGGCCCGGGGCGGGGCACGGAAATGGAACCGCTTACCGGGCCCCTCCCACGGACGGCCACGATCGGACACACAGCATTCGAGATTCAGCAACGCCAGATCAGCCGATTCGAAGAACTCCTGCACCTCGGTGGAGAAGAGGGAGTGCGGCCCGGTCACAGCGATCTGCGCGCCGACTCCGCGGCCCAGCATCGCATCGCCAGCCAGAGCCAGCCGGATACTCACACCAGCCCCCAGGCCGGTGGTCCACCCGGCCAGCCCGGCGGGCACGGGATGACCCCGGACCGCCCCCGGCGTGCCAGCCTGGCCATAGCGATTCCTTCCGGTTTCCCGACACTCCGATCCCACGCCCTGGTACGTCTCAGGCACAGAGGGCCGAACGCCTGTGCTGACGGGACCTTCGGCCCCCTGGACACCGCTTCCAGCCAGCCCGGCTAGCGGTCGCCCCAGCACGACCCGCCGTCCTGGGTGGTGGGGATGGGGATGCGTGACCTCGATGTGGGTGTGCCCGGGCGGGCTGCTGGGGAGTTCGTGGAAGCGGTCTGCGCGGGAGGCTGGCCGCTCATAGCCCGCGGTCCCGCGCGGTGCCTGCGGCCGGGGCGGGCCGGTCCTGCTTGTTCTCACACTCCGGCTGCTGATGGTCCCAGCCGGGCATCCTGACCGGGGGGTCGTGTTCTTGGCGGCTGCCTGTGCGCAGGGTGCTGGTGCCGTGGCCGCGGACTGTCAGGGTGTGCTGTTCTGCGTGGATGCCGGCACCGAGGAACAGTGCGGCCAGCCACCCGGCGGTCTGGGCGTGCCCGGTGATGAAGGGGACCGTGAATTTGCTGGTCCCCTCGGCCAGGGCCGCGTAGGGGATGATCTGGTCGCTGGCGTGCCGGTCGATGGTGGCGCCGCTGCTGATTTCCCCGAGCAGCCGGTGTGCCACCTGGGCACCGATGCTTTCGGCAGGGCGGTGCGGCGCGCCGGCGCGGTCGGCGCCCAGCCGGGTACCGCCGATGAAGTCGGCGAACAGGGCGAAAGCGGCCCCGGCCTGTGCGGCGGTGCTGTCGCTGCGTTCCTGGATGGCGGCGCTGATACCGGCGGCGGCCAGGACCGACCGGGCGGCGGCGGCCATCCTGGCCGGGACACCGCGCTCGCCCAGGTGTGATGCCAGGGAGATTCCCCAGACCCTGGCCGGGGTTTCGCCCCGCCTGGGCGCCAGCGGGTGCAGCGGGCCGGCCATGGGCGGGACGGCCACCCGGATGATGCCCCCGCCTGCGGGGACATACCCGGGCCGGACCAGGTCGACCTCGGCGGCCATCCCCATCTGGGCGAGCATGGGCAGCAGCACGTGCGTGAGGTGGAACACCGAGGGCGCGAAGTCCTGGAACAGCCCGCCGCGGATCTCCGCTTCGCTGCCCAGGCCGCGCAGAGCCAGGACCGGCAATATGGCGAGCGCGAGCATGGTGGCCGACCCGGCGGTCCCGATGTCCCACGCATACCGGCCAGCAGGCTGGCGGTCCCCGGGCCAGAACTCCAGCGTCCGGGACCCGGCCTGCGCCCCACGCAGGCTCCCGCCCACCAGGTCCCGGATAGCCTCGGCCGCTCGCAGATGCTGGGCGCGCAGCCCCGGACGGCGCCGGCCGGCCCGGGCATTGCGGATCCGGACAGGCCGCCCGGTGAGCGCGGCATAGGCAACCGACTGGCGCACGATGGTGCCACTACCGGAGTAAAGGGAACCGTCGATCTCAAGCACGTCAGACCGCCGTTACCAGCGATAGCCAGGTTTCATCGTCTCCGTTGTCACGCAGGCCGGCTAGGGCCGTACGTCCCGGCAGAAGCAAGAAGTACCGGGGCCCGCTGGCGATATGGACCTGTGTGCGGCGGCGCAGACGGCTCAGACGGCGCGTCTGCTGCCCCCGCTGTTCTCCACACAGTCTCCACCTGGGGTCCATGTGATCTGCGCAGGTGTGTTGCTTGCTGGAGGTGAGCAGGCCGGGGAGAAGCAGCCGGCCGCGGAGCGAAGGAGGCAGGTAACGATGATGTGGGGTGCTGGCTTTGGGGGCATGTGGGCCGGCTGGGCGTTCACGGCGCTCATCCTGGCGCTGCTCGTCGCGGGGATAGTGTGGCTTGTCCGGGGCGTGAACAGGCCGGGGGATGACGGCCGCGACAGCGCCCGCCGGATCCTTGATGAGCGTTTCGCCTCGGGTGAGATCTCGCCCGAGGAGTATGAGACCCGTCGGCGGGCGTTGCGCTGACCCGGCAGGGAGCCGCTGGCGGCACGTGCCCGTGTGGCGTGGCCGGGGGCGGAAGGAGGTCCGGTGACGGCCACTGTGCTCGTGGTGGAGGACGAGAAGAAGATCCGGGACCTGGTGCGGGGGATGCTGGAGCGGGAAGGCCTGACGGTGGTCTCGACCGGCTCGGGGGCGGAGGCCATCGACCTGGCCGGGCGGATCCATCCCGACCTTGTGGTGCTGGATCTGGGGCTGCCCGATGTCCCGGGTGAAGAAGTGGCCAGGGAGGTTCGCCGGCTGGCGGAGACGCCGATTCTGATGCTGACGGCGAAGGTGACCGAGGCTGACCGGATCCGGGGCCTGGAACTGGGCGCCGACGACTACCTGACGAAGCCGTTCAGCCCGAGGGAACTGGTGCTGCGGGTGCAGGCGGTGCTGCGCCGGGGGCGGGCGCCTGCTGCGGCGGGAGGCCCGGCCTCCTTCGGCGGGGGCCAGCTGGTTATCGATGACGAGCGGCACCAGGCGACCGTGCGGGGCGCTGTGGTGGAGCTGACACCGACCGAGTGGGGCATCCTGGTGGCCCTGGCCGGGGTGCCGGGCCGGGTGTACTCGCGTTTCGAGCTGATCAACCGGGTCCGGGGGTATGAGTTCGAGGGTTACGAACGGACCATCGACTCGCATGTGAAGAACCTGCGGCGGAAGGTCGAGCGCGACCCTGCGGCGCCGGCGATCGTCGAGACGGTGCTCGGTGCCGGTTACCGGCTCGGACTGACCCGCGATGGCTGAACGCATGACCGGCCGGCTCGGGTCGCGGCTGGCGCTGGCGTTCGTCGCGGTAGCGGTCCTGGCGGTGGCCCTGCTCGCGGTACTGACCCTGATCGCGACCGGCACCCAGGTGTCCGGTCTTGCCGCCAGCCAGCAGCAGGACACGATGAACTCGGTCGCGGTGGCCCTGGGCCAGGCGTACCGCGGTGCTGACGGCTGGGAGCACGCCGACCTGCGGCCCGCCTACACGGTCGCGGCGTCGGTGGGGGCACGGCTGCAGGTGCTTGATGAGCACGGGCAGGTCGTCGTTCCCCAGGGATTCGATCCTTCCCAGATGATGGCGGGCATGATGGGTGGCTCACACATGGGCGGTGGCATGTCCGGGCCAGTGGGGCAGCCCATGCAGGCGGCAGTCACGGTGGATGGGGCGCGGGTGGGAACCGCGGTGCTGCGGTTCCCTGGCAGCGGGCTCACGGCCGCCGAGCAGCGGGTGCGCACTGGCCTGGAGCAGACGGTGGCGCTGGGGGCCGGGCTCGCCGCTGTCCTCGCGCTAGCGGTTTCCTGGTTCATCGCCCGCCGGATCACCCGTCCCCTGGTGCGCCTGACCCGGACCGTCGCCCTGGTCGAATCCGGGCAGCATGGTGCGCGGTCCGGCCTGGCGTCAGCGCCGGGCGAGATCGGGGAGCTGGCGGTCGCGTTCGACCGGATGGCCGGTGCCCTGGAGCGTGAGGACTCGCTGCGCCAGCAGCTGCTGGCCGATGTGGCCCATGAACTGCGCACCCCGATCACCATCCTGCAGGCCTACTGCGAGCAGCTGGCGGACGGGACCGAGCCGGCCACCCCGGCCCGGCTTGCCTCCCTGCGCGACGAGGTGCTCCGGCTCGGCCGCCTGGTCACCGACCTGGAGACGCTCGCGGCCGCCGAGGCGGCCGGGCTGCAGATGATCAAGGCGCCCACCGATCTGTCCGTCGCGACCGCGAGCGTGGCCGATCTTCTCGGGCCGGCCTTCGAGGCCGCCGACGTCGAACTGGTGACCCGGCTGGAGCCGGTGATGGTGGAGGGCGACGTCACCCGGCTGAGCCAGGTCGTCACGAATCTGCTCACCAACGCCCTGAAGTTCAGCGCATCAGGCGGGAAGGTGACGCTCACCACCGGGGCCAGCGACGGGCTGGCGCGCCTGGAAGTCACAGACGAAGGCCCGGGGATACCCGAGCAGGAGCTTCCCCACATCTTCGACCGGTTCTGGCGCGGCGCCGCCGGGCGCCGGGCCGCGGGCAGCGGCATCGGGCTGGCGGTGGTCGCCGAACTGGTCCGCGCCCACGCGGGCCGGGTGCACGTGGCGAGCGAGCCTGGCCGCGGGACCCGGTTCACGGTCCTGCTTCCCCGTGCCTGATCTTTCTCCACACGGCCTCCACGCCACCTCCACCTGGCCTGCGGCGCGCTGCGCTTGCATGGCAGTGAGGGCGGGAACCGCCCCGGGCGCAAGGAGGACGAGATGAAGAGGAAACTGGTGGCAGGCCTGGCCGCCGCCGGTGTTCTGGCCGGTGGGGGGACTGCGGCTGCCCTGGTTGCCACGGGCGGGATGACGCCCGCGAGCGCCAGCACGATTACCGCCGTGTCCACGACGGCGACGGTGCCGGCCGGCGGCCCGCTGGCATCGCTGGCCGCCAAGGGCACCATCACGAGGGCCCAGGCCGCGGCCATCCAGGACGCGCTCATCGCGTACATGCGTGAGCACCGCCAGGACATGGGCGGGCACTGCGCCACGTCCTGGTCGCATGGCACGCCGTGGATGCTGGCATCCGGTGGCCCGCTCCAGGCCGTACTCGGCCAGCTGGTGAAGAACGGCACCATCACCCAAGCCCAGGCCACCGCCGTCACCAGCGCATTCACCCAGCAGATCAGGGAGCACCGGGCGGATGGCACCGGCATGCGCGGTTACGGCCCGGGCATGATGGGCGGCGCGCGCATCGGATGGGCCAGCTGACCCTGCCCGGCAAGAACACCTCACGGCTGGCGCAACCACGCCAGCCGTGAGCATGTCCGGCTACTTTGCGGCCATTGATCCCATGCCCCCCGGTCGGCGGGATCTCCGGCCAGAGTGTCCGGGGTGGGCTGTAGGAAGAGAGCCGTGGAACCAGCCGCCCGGGACCGAGCGGGACGCAGGCCGATGGCCAGCGGCGCGGCAAGGGTGAACAGCGTGGCCGGAACCCACCCGGCAAGCTGTCGCGGCAGGAACACGCTGTACCCGAGCCTGGCCACCACGAGGATCAGGGTCACCGAGACCACCGCGACGGCAACGTTGATGAGCAGCTGGGCGGCGAGCACCCGGCCCGGGCCCGCTGGCGTCGTCCGCTGGCGTCGTCCGCTGGCGTCGTCCGCTGGCGTCGTCCGCTGGCGTCGTCCGCTGGCGTCGTCCGCTGGCGGCGCAGGACCCCATCTCCCGGTACCCGGCCAGCACCGGCGGCATGGCGACGAGCGAGGAACACGTTCTCCAGGCTGGCCTGCTCCACGCGGAGCTGGTGGGCCACGATCTGGTTGCGGTGTCCACCACGGCGAGGCGGCCCGCGTCGATCAGCGCCACCCGGTCGCACAGCCGTTCGGCCTCTTCCATCTGCGCATTGCGCCGTTACCCGTTCACCAACCGGGCTCGTTCCGGCCACCGGGTTGAGTGCACGGTTCTGGTGTACCGCCGGTCAGGCGCCTGGGTGGAGGTGCTCTTGCAGGCGGTTGAGGAACCGGGTGTGGTGTGCTCCGGCGTGGCCAAGGTGACGGTAGACGGCCAGCTTGGCCCAGTCCTCAATGAACACCCACACGATGGCGTACCCCCACACCAGGCCGATGAGGGGCCAGCTGATCGGGGTGATCAGCCCGAGGCCGAAGGCCACCAGCAAGGTGGCCAGGACCTTGGTGGCGACCGCGGACCAGATCATGGCGGGAGCGGGCCAGGGGCGGGCCCAGAACGGGCCGCGGCTGCGGGCCACGAACAGGGTCAGGTGCCCGGCTACCGCCAGCTTGAGGAAGATCAGAGTCTGGATCTGGGCCACGTCCAGGTGCAGCCACAGCTTGGCCAGCGCCAGGATCAGGAACGTCTCGACCACGCCCACCCCGCCCAGGACGGTGGACACGGTCAGCACCCGGCGCATGTCCCAGCGGACCGGCTGCGGGTCGACTGGGGTGTTGTCGACGGCGATCGTCATGATGGGCAGGTCGTTGAACAACGCGAGCAAGATGATCAGGATCGCGGTGATCGGGTAGAAGTTGAACGTCACCATGGCCGCCACGACAAACAGCACGATGCGCAGCGTCTCGGTGACCCGGTAGATGGCGTAGGAATTCATCCGCTCGAAGATGATCCGGGCCTGCTCGATCGCGGCCACGATCACTGACAGGCCCGGCGCGGTGAGGACAAGATCGGCGGCGGCGCGGGCGGCGTCGGTCGCCCCGGTGACGGCCACCCCGGTGTCTGCCTGCTTGAGCGCGGGCGCGTCGTTCACCCCGTCGCCGGTCATGCCGACGATGTGCCCCCGGGCTTGCAGGGCTTTGACGATCGCGTACTTGTGCTCCGGGAAGACCTCAGCGAACCCGTCCACGGCCTCGATCCGCTCCGCGGCGTCGGTGCTCACCTGACCATCGCCGCCTGCGGTCAGGACATCGGAGGCCGGCTCGATCCGCCGGCCAAGGCCGACCTGGGCGGCGACCTCGGCGGCGATGGCGGTGTTGTCCCCGGTGAGCATCTTGACGGTGACACCGTGTTCGGAGGCGCGCCGGATGGTTTCGGCTGAGCCCGCCCGCGGCGGGTCGGACAGTGGCAGCAGCCCCAGGAACCGCCACGGGCCGCGGCTGTCGCGGCGGGCCACGCCCAGGGTCCGGTATCCCCTGGCAGCGAGCTGGTCCACCGCGGTGGAGGCGCGGTCCAGGGAGCCCTGGCCGGGCCTGGCTCCGGCGCTGGGCTCGCACAGGCCGAGCACGACCTGGGGAGCGCCCTTGGTGACGGCGAACCCGGTGTGGTCGCCGGCGTCGGTTACCTCGGCTTCGGTGCGCTTGCTGACCGGGTCGAACGGGACGAACCGGTTCTGCTGGTAGCCGGCCAGCGCCTGCGGGCCGCCGGCCGCGGCCAGCACCGCCTGGTCGATCGCATCGGTGGTGCCGGGCCGGGAGGCCAGCGCGGCGGCCAGGATCACCATGCCGGGATCGGTGCCATCGGCGGGGACCGGGTCGGCGACAGTGAGCTTGTTCTGGGTCAAGGTGCCGGTCTTGTCCGAGCAGAGCACGTCGATGCCGGCCATCTCCTCGATCGACTCCAGGCGGGTGACGATGGCCTTCATCTTCGACAGCGCCGTGGCCCCCACCGCCATGGTGACCGACAGTACGGCGGGCATGGCCACCGGGATCGCCGCCACCGTCAGGATCAGCGCGAACTGCAGCAGCCTCACGATCTGCGCGCCCCGGAAGATCTCCACCATGACCAGCACCGCGACCAGGGCAAGGCTCAGCCAGATCAGGTAGTCACCGATGGTCAGCACCGCCCGCTGGAAATGAGACACCGGGCGGGCGCCGGCGACCAGCCGGGTGGTCTTCCCGAAATAGGTCGCCGGGCCGGTCGCGGTAACCACCGCGGTCATGCTCCCCTGGGCGGCGACCGACCCGGAGTAAGCGGCATCCCCTTGCCGTTTGTCGGCCGGCAGCGACTCCCCGGTCAGGGCGGACTGGTCCACCCGAAGGTAGTCACCGTCCAGCAGCACCACGTCAGCGGGGATGATGTCACCCAGCCTGATCCGTACCACATCCCCGGGGACCAGCCCAGCGGCGTCCACCTCGGCCCAGGCGCCATCCCGGCACACATCCGCGCGCAGGGCCAGCTGGCTTTTCAGCGCGGCCACCGCATCAGCAGCGGTGCGTTCCTGCCAGAACCCCACCCCGGCATTGAATATCAGCAACACCCCGACGATGACCGTGTCCGCCCAGTGCCGCAAAACCGCCGACAGAACCAGGGCCACCTCGATCATCCACGGGATCGGACCCCAGAAGAACGACCCAAGCTCCGCCAGCAGGCTACGGTGCTTTTCCGGGATGGCGTTCGGCCCCGCCGCTGCCAGGCGGCGGGCAGCCTCCCCGGCCGGCAGCCCCTGCCGGCCAGAGCCCAGCCGCGCCAGAACCCCCTCGGCACCCCCAGCCGCCTTGACCTCGTCGGCGGTCAAGGCGGCTACCTTGCTGGCCTGGCCCTCCGGCCCCTGGTTCATCGCCGGCAACCCTCCCCGCTCCCTACCGTATGACCCGTGTGCAGGCCCGGCCGCCCAGCCCCGGTCCACGGCCCGGCGGAACCGCCCGATCATTGCCCTCCGGCCACGGGCGCCGGCATCCCGGCCGGCTACTTCCAATCCTCTGCCCACCCGTCCTGTCGGCGGAAGACCGCACCCGCGGCTGGCAATGCTGGCCAGGCAGGACCGCCAGGAGTACGAGGCAGGGGCACGCCTCGTCCCGGAGCCCGGCCGCAGAGTCTGGGCTGCGGCAGGCGGGCAGGGCCGAACGGCCCTTGGCTGGGGGGCTGGTGTCGGGTGTGCTGGGGGTATGGGGGTAGCGCCGCTGGCGCGGCCGGGGGAGGCGCATCATGGCCTGGCCGCGCATGAGGTTGTGCTGCTGCTGGAGACCGATCCGGGCAGCGGCCTGACCGAGGCTGGGGCCCGCCAGCGCCGGGAGCGGTACGGGCCGAACGTGCTGCCGCGGGTGGCCCGCGCGGGGCCGCTGGTGCGGGTGGCGCGGCAGGTGAACCATCCGCTGATCTATGTGCTGCTGGCCGCTGGGGCGGTGGCGCTGGCGCTGGGCGAGCATGTGGACGCGGCCGTGATCTTCGCCGTGGTCGCGGTCAACACGCTGGTGGGGTATGTGCAGGAGGCGAAGGCGGAGGCGGCGCTGGATGCGCTGCGGGCGATGACCCATACCCGGGTGAGGGTGGTCCGGGACGGCCGTGCGCGGCAGGTGAACTCCGAGGATCTGGTCCCGGGGGATCTGGTGCTGGTGGAGGCCGGTGACAAGGCCCCGGCCGATCTGCGGCTGGTCCGGGTGTCGGGGCTGCGCGCTGATGAGTCGGCGCTGACCGGGGAGTCGGTCCCGGTGGCCAAGGACGAGGTGGTGCTGCCGCCGGAGACCCCGGTCGCCGACCGGCGGAACATGCTGTACTCGGGGACGCTGGTGACCAGCGGGACCGGGGCGGGGATCACGGTTGCCACTGGGGCGGAAACCGAACTGGGGGAGATCCACCGGCTGGTCAGCGGCGCGGAGGCGCTGGCCACCCCGCTGACCCGCAAGCTGGCCTGGTTCAGCAAGGTCCTGACCGTTGTCATCCTGGCCCTGGCAACGGTGACGTTCGTGATCGGCGTGGCCAGGGGGGAGAGTGTCACCACGATGTTCACCGCCGCCATTGCGCTGGCGGTGGGGGCGATCCCGGAGGGCCTGCCGGCGGCGGTGACGATCACCCTGGCGATCGGGGTGGCGCGGATGGCCCGCCGCCGGGCGGTGATCCGCCGTCTCCCGGCGGTGGAGACCCTGGGCAGCACCACGGTGATCTGTTCCGACAAGACCGGGACGCTGACGCAGAACCAGATGACGGTCCGGGTGGTGCACACCCCTGATGCCCGGTATGAAGTGACCGGTACCGGGTATGCGGCTGGGGGCCAGATCCTGGACGCGGCGGGCCGGCCCGCTGGCCTGGCGGCGGACCAGGCGCTGCGCTGGTGCGTGCTGGCAGGTGCGGCCTGCAACGACGCCACAGTCCATTACCAGGACGGCCGGGCGGTGCTGACCGGCGATCCGACCGAGGGGGCGATGCTGGTGCTGGCCGGCAAGGCCGGCCTGGACTTTGCCGGGATCGCCTCGGCTTTCCCGCGCGCTGCCTCGGTCCCGTTCAGCTCGCGGCGCCAGTACATGGCCACCGTGCATGAGCGCCGCGAAGATGATCGGCCCGGTCAGCGTTTCGTGGTGTTCGCCAAAGGTGCCACCGAGCGCATCCTGGCCCTGTGCGAAAAGCAGATGGCCGCCGACGGCACGCTGCGCCCACTGGATGCTCGCGCCGCACACCAGGCCGCAGACGACCTGGCCTCCGCCGGGATGAGGGTGCTGGCCACCGCCCTGGGGTGGGCCGGCAGCGCGGAGGGATTCGGGGAGCAGGCGGCGGCTGGCCCGGGAGCGGCGCCCCCGGCCGGCCCGATGGTGTTCACCGGGCTGCAGGCCATGCTCGACCCGCCCCGCCCGGCCGCCGCGGCAGCCGTCCAGACCGCCAGGCAGGCCGGTGTGGCGGTGAAGATGATCACGGGCGATCACGCCGCGACCGCGGCGGCCATCGCCGGCTCGCTGGGTATGCTGCCGCAACAGCGTGACGGGGAGGTGCTGACCGGAGCTGACCTGGCGGCACTGCCGCCTGGGGAGTACGCGGACGCGGTGGAACGCGCAGCGGTGTTCGCCCGGGTCTCTCCCGAGCAGAAACTGCGCCTGGTCGAGGCGTTCCAGTCCCGCGGGGAAGTCGTGGCGATGACCGGCGACGGGGTGAACGACGCACCCGCGCTGCGGCGCGCCGACATCGGCGTGGCCATGGGCCACGCCGGCACCGAGGTCGCCAAGGAAGCCGCCGACATGGTGCTCACCGACGATGACTTCGCCACCATCGAGGCCGCGGTGGAGGAAGGCCGCGGTGTGTTTGACAACCTCACCAAGTTCATCGTCTGGACCTTGCCCACGAACATGGGGGAGGGCCTGGTTATCCTGGTAGCCATCCTGCTCGGCGCGGCACTGCCGATCCTGCCCACCCAGATCCTGTGGATCAACATGACCACCGCGGTCGCGCTCGGTCTCATGCTCGCCTTCGAGCCCAAAGAAGAGGGGATCATGGCACGGCCGCCCCGCGACCCCCGCCGGCCCCTGCTCACCGCAGCACTGATCTGGCGCATCCTGCTGGTTTCCGCCCTGCTCGTCGGCGGGGCCTGGTGGCTGTTCGAATGGGAGAAGGGCAACGGCGCGACACTCGCCGAAGCCCGCACCGCCGCACTCAACCTGTTCGTCATGGTCGAACTGTTCTACCTGTTCAGCTGCCGATCGCTGACCCGCCCCATGTGGCGGGCCGGGGTCTTCAGCAACCGCTGGATCCTCGTTGGGATCACCATCCAGATGGCCGGGCAGCTAGCGATCACCTACCTGCCGGCCATGACCCACCTGTTCCAGACCGCCCCCATCACCCCCGCGGCCTGGCTGCGGATCCTCGGCCTCGCGCTCGCCGCCTCCCTGGTCGTGGCCATCGACAAACGCCTCACCCGCAAACTCATGTGACCTGGGAACGACGCGGACGAGCAGCAGGCGGAGCCGAGAACCGCTGATCATAAACCCGGGCAGGTGAACGGGCACCTGGCCGCAACCATCCAGGTGGGATGGAAGTGACCAGACAGGCCGGCATCCCCCACGTGGGCTAGCCGGCCCGCGCCGCGTTCACGCGCCTTTCCTGCTCATCCAGGAAGGTGGCCGTCAGCGTGCGGATCAGACTCGATGTCGCGAGCGTGCTTGATCGCGGCTCGTCATGAGGCGGATAGCGGCGACTACAGGACGTGACGTTGAAGGCGGGCGATTCTCGAAGTGATGCAGCACCGGACCGCCGGGTCAGGGGCGTCTGACAGTAAGCGTGGGCGGTCGGACGGTGGTCGCCAGGATCGTCCTCGACCAGCGCCCTGACCGTGGCAATTGCCTCACTTTGCGTATCTACTCCGCCAATTGGAAAGGCCACGTTTCACCGAACGGGGAGAGCCAGCCTGCGGACGACGGAGGGGTGATTGGCTGGCGTATGGCAACTGTTGTTCCCTACAATACTTGACCATGGGAAGATCATCAAAGACGTACCGGCTTCTGCCAGAGCTGGAGCCGGATACGGTGGGGGTCCTGCAGGCGGCCACGCGCGTGCTGGCCGGCGTCGCGCTGCGGAGCCTGGATGTGCTTGACGGCGCGGTGACCTTGCCGCAGTTCCGGATGCTCGCGGTCCTGTCCGGCCTCGGCCGGGCCCGGTCCGTGCGCGTGGCCCGGGCGCTCGGGCTGGAGGCCTCGACAGTGACCCGGCTCGCCGGCCGGCTGGTCGCCGCCGGCCATGTAACCAGCGGCAGCGAGCCGGGCCACCGCGGCGTGGTGACGCTCGGGCTCACCGCCTCCGGCCAGCATCTGGTCAGCCAGGTTGCGGCCTGGCGGCAGCAAGAACTGGGGCGGATCATCCAGCAGCTCCCGCCAGCCGGGCGCATGCAGGTGACCACCGCATTGCGCCAGCTGGTGGAAGCTGCAGGAGAGGGATACGGGACGATCTCCCGCAGCCTGGTCCCGGTGTGACCGGAACCGGGTGGCTGGCGTTCGGCGTCCCCCGGGTCCGCGCGTCTGTCTGGCGCACGTTGCGGACGGCGGTCACTGTCCGGGTCCCTGGCCGCGAGGTGCGCGAGGATACCGCGATGAGCACCGGCGCCCAGTGCCTGCCGGAGGCAGCCGAGCAACTAGCCATCGAATGCTCGTCCCATGGCATGCTTGCGGTCGGCCGCGTACGCGGCCTGGCTGTCACCGCGGACCTCGCGGCCACCGTGGCGCATCTGCGCCAGCTGATCCATGCGGCCGCGCAACCAGTCGCCGCTGACGGCTCGCATCCCGCGTGGCGGGAATATGAACCGGCCACTGGCGCCGCCCTGTCACCGGTACCTGGCGGCAGGCACCGAAGCAGGCGATCCCGCGACGACGCCGTTGAGCGCCCGCCCAGTCCTGTAGCGGCCAGAGCACCTGCTGTGCCCAGCCCTGCGGCATCGCAGCCAGCAGCCAAAGCCAGGCGCGTAACCGGGGCACTGGGAAGGAGAGCGCAACGCAACAGGCCCGGACGGCACGCTGACCAGGTGGTGACCGTGCTCTATGACACGCACTACCGTGCCCTTACTCAGATCGCCGCACTACTGGTGAACGACGTTGCGGTGGCAGAAGAAGTAGTCCAGGCCGCATTCATCGCCATGCACGGGGCACGGCGGCGACTGCGGGATAGTGATGAGGCCCTGTCCTACTTGCGGCAGGCAGTGGTCCGCCGAGCACGCTCCCGCCGCGCAGCCCACCCAGATCTACCCGGCCGACGGGCAAGCCCACAACAGGTCGAACGGCCAGCCGTCCTCCCTGCAGAAGCCTTCCTCGTGGCAGCCCTTCGCGCCCTTCCAGGCCTGCAGCGCGAAGCACTGGTCCTCCGGTACTACGCGGACTTGCCCGATACGCAGATCGCCTTTGTCATGGGGATACGCACACGCTTGGTAAACAACCACGTCGAACGCGGCAAGGCCCGCCTCCAGGCTGCCCTGGAGCGACGCCATACTGTCGTCGTCCATCAGCCAGCTGCGGCCGCAGTTCCAGAGGGTAGCTACAGCGGTCGCGGTGGATGAGACGGCCCCATGGCTGCGGGACGCGCTCACCCCAGAGCAGGTCGTTTCGTGGATCGCTAGCCACGAGGTTCAGACGGCCGCCCGCTTGAAGCGAAGACCAGTGCCGGTGTGCTGTCAGGCGCATGGGCCGCTCCGTGATACGCAGCGCGACGGTCGGGTGACTATCAAACGATCTTGGCTTTGACTGTCAGAGCCTACGATCATGGCTCTGCCCCGGCCCGCTCGATGCGAATTTGGTGCCCTTCTGCGACAAATAGCTGACCTTGGCCCCGGATGAAGGCCCTGCTCGCAGTTCGGGAGAAGGCCGGAGGTGAGCCTCCTCGGCTGGGGCGGCGGTGCCCCACCGGAATGGTGACTGAGCGGAAATTGCAGTGCCATGATGCCGGATCTGCTGCGGTTGGGTGGCTTGGCTGCCCAAAACGAACGACCACATCATGCCGTCCAAAGTCATCCGTACGCATGGGACCACTCGCCGGCGCTGAGCGGTACCGGTGCGCTCGCGCGCTGCCTGTACCTGGGGCCGATGAAGTCGATGACCGACCGCTGCACCGGCGAAGCGGCAGGCACCTGGGTCACGAGCATGACGCTAACCGCTCGCGGCCCCCTGACCGCTAATGCCGCGGGCAGGTTCGCGATGGCCGGGCGGGTTGTCAGGACTCCCGCCTGCGGTCGGGATGGCGCAGGCGGGGGAAAAGGCGCGGCACGCGTGCTTGGAAGTCGCGGTAGGTGTCTCCGTATTCGCGGATGAGCGATTCCTCCTCGACTCTGCCCGCCCTTCATGACCGGCAGGTGCTCGCGCACAGCCGCCGAGGTGGGATCTGGGCTGGCCGAGGGTAGGCGCCTGGCTGGGCAGGCCCGGCCAGGGCCGAGCAAGCCTTGCTAAATACAATAATTGTCTGCAACAACATTGACAACCTGGGAAGCGCGTCAACCTGCGCCCGAAGCGGACGATGGCGGAGGTGTTGCAGGCGACTACCAGGATGCTCGCGGGGTGATACCGGGGGGAGTCACCAGCGGCATCCCAGCGATCTTCGCGCATCCGGGAACCTCGGGGATGCCGAGGGCGGCCAGGGTGATGCCGGCGATCACCTTCACGGGTACCCGGGATTGTTCAGCCGGCGGCACCCCGCGCATCACGGGCACCGCCGCACATGTCTCGGGCGAGGGTTCGCTGGTCTGTCGGCCCCGCCCCTGAAGGCACTGGCTCCCCGATCGGGCTAGGTGCCGACAGAGACGTGCCGTGCGGAATGCTCAGACTGGTCTGGAGGCACGCCCTTGGCCGATTGGTCCCGGGTGGCGAGGTAAGCGCGTTCAACGCGTGCCTGGGATCTCTCCATCGGGAATGGCCGCCTATGCGAGAGCCAGTATGCACCTACTGCACAGGCAAGAAGCAGCACAGCTACAGGAATAGCTGACCAGAGAACAGCGTCCCAGAACAGGTCCACTATGGCATGCCTCCTTGTGTGGACCGGCAATGCCCGCCGGTTCCGTCCCGCTCCACGCTCGCGGCAGCCGCCCGGTGTGCGGCGCTCTGGGCTGTGGGCCCGGGATCTCGTCGTGAAAACAAGGCTTGGTATGAGCAAGGCTTGGTATGAGCAAGCCTTGCTCTAGACAATAGTTGTTAATAACAATGTTGGCAACCACGTATACGCTCCTGGCCGGGCCTGAGGCAGCGGGGCCTGCTCCCCGATGCCAGCCAGGCGTGCAGGTTCAAGGCACCGCCCGCCCTGGCTGGCCTGCTCAGGTCGGCCAGGGCGACAACGTCGGTGCAGACGCGCGCTGCTCAGCGGTTTCCAGCGGGCGGCCCACGCAGTTCCCGAACGGTAAGGGCTCGCAGATGATTAACACGCTGTCTTGGTCTGTGTTGCCGGCTCGGCGTCCTCGGCTGCGAGGAAGGCGATCAGGTCTGCCGGTGCGGGGAACCGGGCGGTCGCGGGTGTGATGGCGTGTCTG
>OFHK01000079.1_pt1 | contig 29652 bp, 22 predicted proteins | sample 1521951 | NCBI WGS metagenome assembly OFHK01 (sample SAMEA2468436, study PRJEB22500) | soil metagenome | biome: Glassland; feature: Farmland; material: Clay | place: Australia | collected 2013-01-31 | depth 0.55 m
CTCCACGGCGGGAGGCGCCGCGGCCTCACCAGCCCCTCGCGCAGCACCACGACATCGGTCGCAGCCCCCACGTACAGCTGCCCGCACAGGTTCCGGAACGCCGCATCCCGCGCGGCCAGCTGTGCGTGGGCAGAGTCGGCCGCCTCACGCAAGGTCACCAGCTGCCGGGCCTGGCCGAAGGTGAGCTGCCTGCCCACAACCTCGCCGACCGCAAGGGTGAACCCGCTCGCGGCATGCAGGGACCCCAGGTGGGCCCGCAGCCACCCGATCGCCTCCGTGATCGTGCCGTTCAGCAGTTCCGGGCGCGGGGCAATCGCGGGCACCGGCGCGAGAGTCGCTTGCCAGGCAGACAGGTCCTGGCGTGTCTCAGCCATGATGCCGGTGACAACCTGGTTCGGCGCCGCGTCGCGGGAGATGTGCTCGGCGGCCTGCGACAGGTCCTGCCCGCGGGCGCAGCGCACGGCGGTGGCGGCACGGGTGAGCGCCCGGCCGAGCCGGTCGAAGTCCGTGGCCCGGCCGGTGTAATACGGGCCGAGCAGCGCGGCGTGGCTCGCCTCGGCTGGGGCGAGCGCCTGCGCGGCGAGCTTCCAGGCGGCGGCGAGCCCGAGGTGCTCCTGCGCCGTCTCCGGGGCTATCCCCTCCCGGGTGAACGCCGCGACGGTCTTCTTGTCGGCCCGGTACTCCCCGGACAGTTTGCCGAGGCGGTGATGGTCGTCCGCGAACCGCTGTGCCAGGCCGCCCACGTCGTGGCGGAGCGCGTCGCGGGTGAAGTAGGCGCTGGCGTCAGCTTCCGCTCTGTCCAGCGCGCGGTGGGCATCGTAGAGAACCCGCCCGGCGGTGCTGGCCGCCTGGTGACCGGGGACCGACAGCCAGGCTCGTTCGGGACGGTCGGGTTCTCCGGCCAGCCGGGCGAGGACCAGCACGTCGTTGGCCTGGCTGAAGGTCGCGGGAGCGCGGAGGCCGAGCATGCTGGCCAGGCCGGACAGCGTGACCAGCCGTTTTTCCAGCAGGCCAGCGCCCGCCGAGAAGTCCCGCGCGAGCCCGGCGATCTGCCCGGCGGTCAAGCCGCTGACGTCGGCGCAGGCCGGGGTCAGCGCCGCAAGGGCCTTGGAGTCGATCACGGGCAGCGCATCCTGCCGCGGTATCGCCGGCCAGGGGACTCCGGCAGCCTGAGAGGCCTGGCTTTCCCGGGCAGCGATCGCGGTGAGCGCGGCGGCGAGCTGGGCAACCGCCGTATCCACCGCGTCGAGCGTGTCCACCGTCAGCCACTCGTCCGGCAGCGCCTCCGGCCACGTCATCAGATGGTCCACCAACCCGGCGAGGGCCTCCGCGTCAGACGGGCGGGTCAGCCCGGTGGCGTCGGCCAGTGTCTGGTTGACCCGGACCACCCCGGCGAGTGCTTCCAGGGCGGATGCTGCCTGGTAGAGCCGGTCGTCCAGCGAGCCCCGCTCGGTTACGCCGCGCCAGGCGAACGGCCGCCCCTGCGCGGCCGGCCGCCAGGCAGCCGCCAGGGCCGCCGCGGTGCGGCGGATTTCGCCGAACACCTCCGCTGTCAGGTGCACCGGGGCAAGACCCATGGCGGGAGCGGCAGGAACCGCGTGCAGGCTGGCGATCATCCCGAGGACGTCATGCAGCGAGTACCCGAGCGGATCCCGTACACGGTTCACGGCGTTGGCGTACGCGGTGAGCTGCTCCCGGCGCCTGCGGGCCGCGTCCATGTCCATGGGCGGCACAGTTGCGGGCGCGGCAGGTACCGTGTCCAGCGCCTTGCCCAGCGACACGGCCACCTCTTTGCGCGTCGCGTTGTGCGAATGCAGGTCCAGCAGGTACCCGCCCAGCCCGGCCTCGGTCAGCCGGTCCCGCACCACGTCGAGCGCGGCAGCCTTCTCCGATACGAACAGCACGGTCTTGCCCGCGTGCAGCAGGGCACCGATCGTGTTCGCGATCGTCTGGCTCTTGCCCGTGCCCGGAGGGCCGTTCATTACGAACGAACGGCCGCCGAGCGCGGCCGCGACGCAGGCCCGCTGCGAGGAGTCGGCGTCCAAGATCACCGGGGGGACCTCAGGGGCCGCGCGCGTGCCAGTCTGGTGCCCTGCGGTCTCCTCGAAGACGGGCCCGGACCAGGTCAGCCCGCGAGCAGCCAGGGCCCTCACCGCCGGGTGCACCGCGGCCAGGTCCTCATGATCGAGCAGGTCCCGGTACATCGCTCCCTTCATGAACGAGAAACACGAGAGCGCGGCGCTTTCGCTGACCTGCCAGCCATCCCTGGCAGCGACCGCTGCGCGGACCGCGTCCAGGAGCCCGCTCGGCGTGACCTCCGCCGGGTCGTCTACGCGGGGCAGCGCGAGCCCGTACTGGGACAGCTTCAGGCTGAGCGCCGGATTGACGGCCGGGTCATCGTCGGTCGGCTCCAGCATCGGCGGTTGCCGTGGCTCGGTGGTCACCAGCCGGACCGGCACCAGCAGCAACGGGCTCGTGTAGCGGGCCCGGTCCCGGTCGGTCCACGTCAAAGTACCGAACGCCAGGTACAGGACCGGCAAGCCCCGGTCCAGGTACTCCCGGTTCGAGTGCCGCATGAGCGCCCGGAGTGCGGCATCGAGGTCGTCCGGGTCCTTGCTGGTGTCGAGGATGTACGGAGCCGGTGGCGGGACCGCAGCCGCCGCACCGGCAGTCCGTTCACTTTCATCTGCTGGCTGGGTGTGTGCTTCCTCGCCCGCCCAGGGCTCGGTCGGCCAAGGCTTCAGGGACCGGAACGTGAAAGTGCCACCCGCCCTGAGGCGCGCGAGGATGTCATCAGCAGAGGGGCGGGACACCCCCACCATGCCGGTCCTGCCCGGCCTGAAGTCGATGAGCCGGTTTGCCGCCGTGAGGTCGATGAGGCTGTCCCGCCAGCTGCTGATCGCAGAGCGGATGAGTGCCTCCCGGCCGGCTGCAGGCCGGCTGCTGTCTTTGTCCAGCACGCCGCGCCTCTCCATTCGCATCGACTACATCAGGGCGCGGTACCTACGCAACCCGCCGCATCTGATCGTTCCGGCTGTCGCGGCGGGCAATGCCCTCGGCGCCGGCCCCCGAAGACTATCCGGTTGAAAAACCAGGTGTGGTGCCCATGCGCATTGCGGGCAAGGTTCGCAGGTCCGGGTTCCGGGTCGCCGGGTGTGCATGGGCGGCTGTGCGCCGGATGGCCACGCCCGGCCGCCTGCCCGGCCGCCTGCCCGGCCGCGGCCGTTGCCGAGGCGGCAACGCTCACGCTGGCGCCGGCAGTGGCCCCGTAGCTTACCCCGGCCGCCGCCGCCGATGAAGTCCTATCCCCGCTTACGGCGGCCGTGACGCGGAGCCCGCAGGCGGCGGCCGCGCTGCATGTGCGGACCGCGGGTCGGCCGGTGCCACCCGGACACGGCTGGACTGCCTGACCGTGATTCGGTTGAAGGGTGGCTGAGCCCATTGTCCGTCCGGTGGCGAGACCGCGACCTGGGTACCAGCCATCACGGGTTCGGTGGCGGCGGCTTCGTACCGCTTGCCGAAGTGAGTTCACCCAGCGGCTGAGACATGGCAGGTTGCTGCCGGGGCAGGGGGCCGTCCGGTAAACGGTGCTTCGAGCCTGGTATGACCTGAATTACGGATGTGTGTGCGCCTTATCACCAGCCCAAACTGCCACAGCAGCAGCGCTTTCAATCCCGGGGACGCCAGGCCGGGGCGGGCAGTGAATGAATGTGAGAACCGAGGTTGCGCTGCCGATGCCGGTCATCATATTCTGCTCTGGCGAATGCACGTCAAAACACAGTGAAAGGTGCTTAACGAACGCAGTGTGGAGGCGACTGCCTCGGACAGCCGATCACCCCGCGATCTGACGGCCCTGTGGTGATCGTTCCTTGCGGCGCTAGCAATCCCTATTTATTGGGTAGCTTTCAGGCGGGTTGTGGCCCCCAGCGCCGATGATCGGTCCCGGATGGCTGTCAGCCGGTCAACTCAGGCGCCAGTTCCCGTTACTGGGCAAGACCGCCAGAGGTCCGTGCCGTTGGCCGGCGTATGGGCCCGGAGCACGGAACCTTGCAGGCGCTGCGGGCGGGCGGACATAGGAGGGGACCGCGCGGTGATCAAGCAACCGCATGGCCGGGGGACTGGCCGCACAATCATCAGCTGGCACCTGTTCGCCAGGCCCGGCTTCCGCACTGGCAGTACCCGGTACTCGCGGAGCCCTTCCGCTGGCCCGCCAGCTGTTCTGCTCCACAGCACCTTTGTGCCTAGATTGGCTGAATCGTCTATGAGTGGTGCGATCCCTGACAAGCCACGCTGCTCAGGGAGGTGGATGTGAACATTTTCCTGAGCTACGCTGAGGAAGATAGCAGAATCGCCAGCAGGATTGCGGACCGGCTGACTGAGGCTGGTCACACGATCTTCAACTGGATGGATCCGGTACAGAGGGGAGGGCGGTTCAGGCCACAGATCGAAGACCGTATAAGGCGTTCACATGCCTTCCTTGCCCTGCTGTCCCCGGATTTTCGCGAGTCGAACTGGTGTGGAATAGAACTCGATATGGCCATTCACCGCGAGCAAAGGCTCCAGGCCGACGATCCCAGCGCGGCCTTTATCAACGTGGCCGCCATCGCGAACGTTCCGCCCGCGGACGCCGGGGTTCTCGGCAGCTACGACTGGGTGGACATGTACAGCCCGGGGAAGGTCGAAGAGGGGCTTCGGCAGCTGGCCGGCCGGTTCGAGCGCGCCGAGGAACTGCTTTCTACCGCAGTGAACCCTGGCGGGCCCCGGCCGGCCAGCGACATCGAACCAGTCTTCCGTAACCGCCACGACGAGCTGCAGAGGGTATTAAATGGGCTTGCCAATGCGGCGGGCCCGCACTTCTGGCTCGTGGTCGCACCACCCCAACTCGGTAGGACCTGGTTCCTCGAACGCGTCAGCCACGATGACGCATTCTCCAAGCCTGTTCCCTGGGTCGTGAGGCTGCTTGACCTACGTTCGCAGCCAGCCGAGGTGCGTGCCGACCCAGTGGCGCTGCTCACGCTCCTGTTCGGAAATACCTCGCCGGCGGCTGCCGGGCAGAGCCCACGCCGCATCGCACAGGAGATCCTCAGGAGCGGACGGCCCAATCTGTGCCTGGTAGACAACGCCGAGTTGCTTACCGAAGAAACGGCCACTGCCCTGCGGGTGAGCCTGGGCCAGATCTACCGTTTCGTCCAGGACATGGGAAAGAGAGATCTTCGTCTCGCACTTATCGTGGCCAGCCGCCGGGACGATGGATGGCGAGGGGTTACTCCGCCGCCACGCCTTTCAGCCCTGCCGCTCACCGAATTCACCCCCGATGTCGTGCAGCAAGCCCTGCGCGAGCTTTCCGATGCTATGGGAAACACCTTTTCCCCGGCGGAGTTCACAAGAAATGCCGCCCGCGTCCATAGCGTGACCGAGGGGCTGCCCGCCCTGCTCGTGCGCTGCCTCCAGTGGGTACGGGAGGAGGAGTGGGTTGAGATGGACCGCCTGGAGACGCAGGACCTGTTCGAAGAACTCGCGGGCCCCTACGTCCGGGAGGAACTCCTCACGCCGGCGAGCCTGCTCCCCGATAGCCGGAAGGAAGCCGGCGGGCAACTGGCGGCACTGGTGGACGCGTGCCGGGTGCTGACGCCATACCGCCTCTTCACCATGTCTCACCTGCGCCACCATCTGGATTCCGATGCTGGCTTCCGCGAAGCCCTGTCGGCTGCGGGCTGGGCACTGGCAGATCTGTCGGAGGCTATCAGCGACACCGCCCTGCTGCGCCGGCCGCTGAACGAACCATGGAAGGAGATGCACGCGGCGATCCGCCGGCTGCTGTTCCGTCACTTCTACCGGTCACCGGAGCAACGGAGCCTGGCGCACGACGAGGCCCGCCAGTTCGTGGAGATCTGGGCAGACAAGCAAGTCGGCACCGAGCAGGTCGTTGGCTTGGTGGAGTGCCTGTGGCACGAAGCCAGCGCACTTTGCCTCCGCGACCCTGCCGAGATGAAGCCGAGGTTGTCCGAATCGGCAAAGAAACTGTCATCCGCACTCCGCGCCTCTGCCGCCTTTACGCTCGATGAACTCCGGGATTTTGCGGCGGAGCGGATGAAGAATGACGGCGAACTTGAGGAAGTTGTCGGCGATGGCGATGGCCTGCTCAGCCGGCTCGTCGAGATCGTACTGAATCCAGAGGATTCATGAACATGGGCGAAGAGGACCTGTACCCAGGCTACATTCCGCGGGATGAGGAACGGCGGATCCTCGAGGAAGCCACGCGGGTACGGGAGGACCGCACGAGCCGCGCGGTGCTGCTGTATGGCCCGGGCGGTGTCGGTAAGACCTCGCTCGTGCGCAGGCTGGCGCAGGCCCGCGCGCACGATCCGGCGACGGTCTGGGTCCATCCGGTTGATATCGACGACTCGGAATACTGGCTGCTGTCCAACCTGGAGCGGCATGTCGCGAGTGGGCTGGACCCGGATCACCGTTTTTTCGGGCCATACCTGGAGCATCTTTCCCGGCTGCCGGTCTACACCAGGCCGCGCATTGGCTACGAGACGGTGGTCAGCCATCTCGCGCAGATCAAGAAGATCTTTGCCGACTGCTACCGGGATTTTACCGAGGGTAGTGGCAAGACGGTCGTCATAAGCATGGACACCGTGGAAGTCATCCGCGGCATGTACCTGCTGCAGACGCTGGCCCACTGGATGAAGGATCTTCCGGCCACTCTCTTCATCCTGGCTGGCCGTCCGCTCTGGGGGGCGGACGCAGAGGACCCGATCCGTCACGAACTGGAGGACCCGTACCAGCCCCTGCCCGTGACCACCATCGAGCTTGGTGAGTTCACCCGGGAAGCCGCGCTTGACTATCTCACCAGGAGCGGAGTCGCTTCCGGCCTCTCCAAGGACGACAAGGAGAGAGAGAAGCTCATCCTGCTGACCCGGGGACACCCGCTCTGGCTGGCGTTCACGGTGGACTACCTCCAGAGCACCGGAATCCCGGAGGAGGCGGCCCAGTCGTTCGACACCATCGCGGAGTGGGTGCCCTACCAGGGAGAACTGCCCCCGGCCGGGCGCAGCCTGCACGAGGCGTTCATGCGCCACCTAGTCGCGCCCTACAACGAGACCGACTTCTGGCACGAGGCACTCAAGCGGCTGGCCGTCGTGCGCGAGAGCGTCAACCAGGAGGTCTGGGAGCGGCTCATGGCTGACCGCCCGCTCCCGGATGGCGTACCGACCCTGGCCGCGGCCTGGGACGAGTTGCTCCGGATCCCCTGGATCCGGCCCCGGGCCAACCGCCGGTATGTGACGCTGCACGACGCGGTGGCCGAGGAACTCGCGCTGCGCATCGTTCCGTTGCATGACCAGGGCAAGCAGTGGCGGGACCAGCTATGGCAGCGCGCGCGAGCGATCTACACGGAACTGAGCGTTGCCAGCGAAACGGCGCTGAAGGAGGAACTGGCCAGGCTGGATGACGCGCTGCAATCCTTGCCGCCCAGGCTGGTGACCGACAGCGATCACGTCCCGGCTGAGGAGGAGAGCAGGCTCATCCGGGACGCGGCCCGGCTGGAGGCACAGAAACGTGAACTGTCCCAGTTCAAGGCCACCCGGCTCTGCTATGAGGTGCTGTGCGACTTCGGGAAAGGGTGCTCGCACTTCCTGACGTTGATGGACCAGGCCAAGACCGATCACGACATCCTGTTCCAGGATCTGCTCGCGGCCGAGATCCAGCGTTTCCTGCCCGGGGGAGTCCACGCGCATGCGTCCGGCGACGTCGTCGGCGAGGTCATCGATGAGTTCCGCGCATGGCTGGAATCCAGGCAGGGCAGGAATCTCCATCTTGAGATCGGCGTAAGCCTCGCTGACTACCTGATCAGGTCCGAGCAGCCGGGAACGGCGCTTAAGTTGCTCGACAACCTGCCGGAGGAGAGCGCCAGCACGATCCAGCGTTATCGCCTGTGCAATCTGCGCGGGAACGCATGCATGCGCATCCCGGGCCGGGTCAGGGAGGCCGAGGATCATTTCCAGCGATCGCTAGCCGAAGCGAGGCGCCTGCGGTCCGCGGACCGGCCGAGGCTGATCGCGAAGGCCCACAAGGAACTGGGCTTCTACTACCGCAACATGGGTAGCTGGCATGACGCCGACGACGCCTACGCGCGCGCGCGGGACGCGATCTCGGCGACTCTGCTCGCCGGGGGCTCAGCCGAGGACCGGGAGGAGATGGCCTCGATCCAGTCCAATTGGGCCTACGTCAAGGGACTGACCGGCGACTATCGTGCTGGCACGAACCTCGCGCAAAGTGCCATCACTGTCCGGCGCCGGCTGGGGAACCGGCAGGAGGAAGGCAACTCCTGGAGTGTCCTTGGCGAGGTGCTCCGTTATGAGCGCAGGTTCCAGAAGGCGTGGGAAGCCTACGCTGAGGCCGAGCGCATCTTCGAAGAGTTGCGGAACTGGGCGTGGCTGGGGCTTGTCTATCAGGAGCAGGCCATCTGCCTGTTCCAGTCGGCCCAGGAGCGGATCCAACTCGTACCCGATCCCGTACCAGCGGCCAAGCGGCTCATCACGACGGCGCTGGACCTGTGCCGGGACCTGGCTGTCCGCGGCTATCCGTCCGCTCTCAACCGGGCCGGGCGCATCTACGGCGAGGACGTCGACGAGGGCCTGAAGTACCTGGCGACCGGTATCCGGGAGAGCCACAGGCTGTCCGATGGGTGGTTCTGGTTCGCGAGCCTGGTCGAGCATGCCGAACTGTGCTACCGGGCCTGGGTGAAGACGGGGCGGCCGGACTATCTCGATCAGATCGACGCCCACGAGGCTGAGATCGCTCAGGCCATGGGCGAGTACGAGTTCCCAGACCTGAAAGGCAGATGGGAACTCCTGCAGGGGCATCTCCTGGTTCGCCATTCACTGACGACGGGCGATGAGAGCGGCCTGGGCACTGCCCTGGATCACTACCGGAACGGTTTTGCCCTTATCGCACAGGAATACGTCGGGTCCTCTGGGGCGGCGACGGTCGCAGAAGAATTCAGGGCTCTCGGGGAGCTCATTGCGCCGCTGTCACAACAGATCAAGGCAGAATGGCAGGCAGTTCTTCGCCGTGCCTGGAGCCGCGAGGCGTCGGCAGCGACCTTGCTCCTGGCCGGGCTGGAAGAGCTGTACTAGCGAAATCCGTTCCACAGCTTCACCGTCAGAGAGGCGTGGTCCATGACATCAGCACGGCGGGTGCGCCGGGCTATTGCGTTGTCCAGCTTCGACGTGCCTGGCGCGCCAGGACTCTTGATCCACAGCTGCGAAGACTGTGCCTGCCCCGTCAGCGACAGCCAGCAAGTGCGGGCACCGGGGGTCACCCCGCCGGTGGCCGCCACCGACACCCGACGCTGGGTCCGTGGCGCCGGCGTGGTGGAGATGCGGCTCGATGGACAACATCAACTGCTGTTCAACTCGGCGGGCCGGGGCGGCGTGGTCGTCGTCAACGAGCAGGCGCACCAGATCTTTCGCCGCTTTCAGCACCCGGCCACCCTGCAGGAGGTGCGGGCCCGCCTGCGGGAGGAGGAGCCGTCCGGGGGCGTGCACGCTGACCGGCCCGGTGATGACTTTGGAGAAGTCATCACCCGCCTCAGCCAATTCGACGTTATCCATCCGGCCGGGCACCCTCCGCAGGGCTTGTTTCCCGGTGGCAAGGTCCTGACTGCCTGGCTGCATGTGACCAACGCCTGTAACCTGCGCTGCCCGTACTGCTACGTGAACAAGTCGGCGGAGGGCATGGACGAGTCCACCGGCCAGGCGGCCGTTGAGGCTGTGATCCGGTCAGCCATCGCTCACGGCTTCCCCGCTGTCAAGCTGAAATACGCCGGCGGAGAAGCGAGCCTCAATCACCGGCTGATGATGAAGATGCATGCCCACGCCCAGGAGCTGGCCGCCCAATCCGGTCTGGACCTGCAAGCCACCCTGCTGAGCAACGGCGTAGCCCTCTCACCCGGGCTGATCGGGGCACTGAGGTCTGCGGGCATCAGGGTGATGATCTCACTGGACGGCCTGGGCAGCCAGCATGACATCCAGCGGCCGCTGGTGAACGGCAGGCCGTCCTTTCAGCTCGTCGAGCGCACGATCGGGCGGCTGATCGGGCAGGATCACGCTCCGCACCTGTCCATCACCATCACCAACCGCAACGTCGGCGGCTTGGCCGAAGTCGTCCGGTTCGCGCTGGACCGCGAACTCACGTTCAGCCTCAATTTCTTCCGCGACAACGACTGCGCGGCCAGCTTCCCCGACCTGCGTTACCAGGAACAGACCATGATCGCAGCCCTGCTCGAAGCCTTCTCCGTCATCGAGGAGTCACTGCCCCGCTGGAGTGTCCTGGGATCGGTCCTCGACCGAGGGCAACTGCTTGAACCGCGGCAGCACGCCTGCGGCGTCGGCCAGGACTACGTGGTCATCGACCACCTGGGCAGGATCGCGAAGTGTCATATGGAGATCGAGCGGACGCTCGGCGATATTCTCACGCACGATCCGCTGCAACTGATCCGAACGGACACCGCAACAGTACAGAATCCGCCGGTCGAGGAAAAGGAAGGATGCCGCGACTGCACCTGGCGTTACTGGTGCTCAGGGGGGTGTGCGGTGGCCACTTTCAAAGCGACCGGCCGGTACGACATCAAATCACCGAACTGTCACATCTACAAGGCGATATACCCACAGGCGCTGAGACTCGAGGGCTTGCGGCTGCTCAGATATGCGGCACCCGCCCTGAGGTGAGCGCTTTGTCTGTCCCGGATGAAGTAATGAGCGAAACCGGTTTCCGCATCGATCCGCTGACAGGTGCCCATGTGGTCGTCACTCCATGGCGACAGCATCGGCCTGTTCATCCGGATGGGATGTGCCCGTTCTGCCCGGGCGGGCTTGAGGCGCCCGGTGCGTATGATGTTCTGCACATTCCAAATCGTTGGCCTAGCCTGGCCAACGGGCGTCACGAAGTGATCCTGCACGGCCCCGACCACGATTCTTCCTTCCCAAGGCTAGGCGAGGACCGATCCGCCCGGGTCGTCGAGTTGTGGTCTGCGCGTACTTCGGTGCTTGGGTCGCGCGAAGACGTTAGCTATGTGTTCATTTTCGAGAACCGCGGCCGGGTCATCGGCACTACGATTGATCACCCTCACAGTCAGATCATGGCATTTAGCGAGATCCCTCCCATCCCTAAATCCGAGCTTTCGAAGAGTAATTGCGGCCTCTGCAAAGATATCGACGGCGAACTGATAGTCACACGCCAACCGGGATGGCAGGTGAGTGTGCCATGGGCTCCCTCATGGCCGTATGAAATGCTGATCTCCCCTTGCGCTCACGTTGCTGATCTGCCAACGGCGGGCCAGTCGCTGCGGACAGGGCTGGGAGTGATTCTCGTTGACTCGCTGACCCGCCTGGAGCGGCTCTTTGGGCGCGGCGCTCCCTACATGCTGTGGATACATCAGCGCCCAGCCGACGGGGGCGACTGGCCGGCCGCCCACCTCCATGTGCATCTAGCGCCCGTATTGCGGGCGCCTGGTCTGCGGCGGCATCTTGCCGCCGCGGAGCTAGGTGCAGGCGTCTTCTTCGATCCGGTGGATCCCCGGGAGGCGGCAGCACAACTGAGATCCTCACCCGGAACGGCACAACCGTAATGGCAGGGGGCGCCGGTGCTATCGCCATCGCCACCGTGATTGACGGCCAGGATGCGGCTGGCCGGCACCGGCACCGTCAGTCGTTCGGGGTCAAAGGGGACGTGCGCGGCGTGGCAGCGGATCGCCAGTTCCGGGCCGTAGGGACCATCACCATCAACCGGTGAGTTCAGGCGGGAACGAGCGGTCGCTGGCTCCGGTTGCAGGACAGGACCACCGCCAGCGGCCAGACCGCCTGCGCCCCGCCCAGGAACCGCTCTGCCAGGCCGGCCAGCCCGCCCCCGGTGACCAGTTCCGCGCCGAACCACGCGAGGAGGCCGAGCAGCACCCCGGTGGCGCAGGCCGCAACAGCCGGCCGCAGCGCCCAGGGCACCGAAGGCCCCCGCCGCTGGGCAGCAACCGGCCAGGCCGCCAGGGCTGCAAACCCGACCACCGCCCAGAACCTGTGCGACAGCGAAACGCCTCCCGCGGCCGGCAGTGGGCTCGCTGCGACCAGCATGCCAGCGACGCCACCCGCTATCAGGATCAGCCGCCCAGGTGCGCCGGCCGGCCTGAGCGCCAATCCCGATACGACATCACAGGCACCCACTATCAAGAACGCGAGCGTCATCACCCACCGGTCTGCGGCGCCCACCGCCGCGAGGGCGCTGATGGTGCCAGTTACCGCATTGAACGGGCGCGGCTGCAACCCGGCAGCAACTGTCCACCCGCCAACCAGCAGCACCGGGGCCGCGGCCGACGAGACCACGCCCCACCACGGAACTCCCCGCACGACCACCACCGTAGGCGACCACCGTGGCTGCGCCGGGCACCGGCGGTAGGGACAGCCCGCCTGCGGGGAAGTCGTCCGAGGCGGGTTTCTGTACCGTAGCCCGGTGGGACAACGGCCAGATCGTGGGTCGGCGCCGTCAACCTGTCAGGCTGCAGATCTTCCTGCCCGGATGGGTGCGCGCCCGCGGCCTGTCGGCCAGGAAACCATCACCCGCGACAACGTCACGATGCGGGTGGACGCGGTCGTCTACTACCGGGTCGTCGACCCTCTCAAGGCGATCGTCAACGTGCAGGACTACAAATTCGCCAGCGCCCAGGTCGCCGCGACCTCGCTGCGGGCGGTCACCGGGCGCAGCGACATGGACCAGTTGCTGTCCGAGCGGGAGAAGGTCAACGCCGAACTGAAGACCGTGATCGACCAGCCCACCGAACAGCCCTGGGGCATCCGGGTGGAGAGAGTCGAAGTCAGAGACGTCTCCCTGCCCGAGCCGATGAAACGCTCGATGTCCCGGCAGGCAGAAGCCGAACGCGAACGCCGGGCACGGATCATCGCCGCCGGCGGCGAATTCCGGGCCGCCAGTAAGCTCGCCCAGGCTGCGTCCGTCATGGCCGCCGACCCGGCCGCCCTGCAGTTGCGGTTGCTGCAAACGGTCGTCGAGGTTGCCGCCGAGAAAAACAGCCGCACCATCGTGATGCCCGTCCCGGTGGAAATGCTGCGCTTCCTCGACCGGGTGTCCCGCGCCGCTGACCGAGCCCAGCGTGAGGTGCGGCAGGACGTGGTGCAGGCCCGCCCGAGGGCGGGCCTGCACGGTCGTCGTCAGATAGCGCGGGCCTGCTCAGCCTGCGGGCCCTTGGGACCCTGGCTGGCGGTGTATTCCACCTTCTGGCCTTCGTCCAGGGTGCGGTAGCCGCCTGCATCGATCACCGAGTGGTGAACGAAGACGTCGGCGCTGCCGTCATCGGGGGCGATAAATCCGTACCCCTTATCCGGGTTGAACCACTTCACGGTTCCTTGAGTCATTTCCAGTTCTCCTTCAAGAGACGGGCCTGAAGACCCGCATGGCTATGCGGGCCGGCTGCTGTGTGCCGTGCCGGCCGCACCTCGCCCGGCAGACCGGTGCAGTCCGGGCACGGTCCGGCGTCAGCGCCTGCGGCCCCGGTAGCGGGCGGACATGGCGGCCGCACCGCGGCCGGTGGCCAGGGTTGCTGCCGGGGCCGGCTGCGGCGCAGCCCGTTGCGCCACTGGCGTTACTGGCTCGGCTGGTTCGCCGGCGATCGAGCGCAGCAGCGGTGAGCCGGGGTGTGCGGTGGCGGTCAGCGGGATGACGTTCGCCTTCCGCATCAGCGCGCGCACATCACCGGCTTGCGCGGGGGTCTGCAGGGTGATCACCAGGCCGCTGGCGCCCGCGCGCGCGGTCCGGCCTGACCGGTGCAGGTAGGCCTTGTGCTCGGCCGGCGGATCCGCGTGAATGACCAGATCGATGCCCTCAACGTCGATGCCGCGGGCCGCGATGTCGGTCGCGACCATGACCCGCGACGCACCGGATGCGAACGACGCAAGATTCCGCTCACGGGCACCCTGCGCAAGGTCGCCGTGCAGTTCGGCGGCGGGTATCCGCGCCGCAGCCAGCTGGCGGGCGAGCCGCTGCGCCGAACGCCTGGTCCGGGTGAAGATCAGCGACCGGTTCTTGCCACCCGCCAGGGCAGCGACAACACCCACCCGGTCCGCGGCCGTCACAGTGAGCACGCGGTGGACCATCGCGGCCGGCGCGGCAGCCGCCGAGTCCACCGAATGCCGCGCCGGGTCGCTCAGGAAACGCCGCACCAGGACATCGACGTCCTTGTCGAGGGTCGCTGAGAACAGCATCCGCTGGCCCTCCGCCGGGGTGGCATCCAGCAGGCGCCTCACCACCGGCAGGAACCCGAGGTCGGCCATGTGGTCCGCTTCATCGAGCACGCTGACCTCGACATCGCCGAGGTGGCAGTGGCCTTGCCCGATAAGGTCGGCCAGCCGGCCCGGGCAGGCGACGACGATATCGGTGCGGGCCTGGAGGGCGGCCACCTGGCGGCTCTGCGGGCTGCCCCCGAAGACCGTCACCACGCTCAGCCCTACCGCCTTGGCCAGGGGCAGGAGGACTGCCTGGACCTGGTTTGCCAGCTCGCGGGTCGGCACCAGCACCAGGCCGCGCGGGCGGCACGCCATGGTGTGGCCCCCGGCCAGCGCGGCGACCAGCGGAATGGAGAACGCGAGCGTCTTGCCGGAGCCGGTCCGGCCCCGCCCGAGGATGTCGCGGCCGGCCAGCGCGTCCGGCAGCGTGGCCGCCTGGATCGGGAACGGGCTGGTGATGCCGGCGTCCGCGAGGGCGGCAGCCACCGCCGTGGGAACGCCGAGGGATGCGAAGGTGACGCCGGATGCGAAGGTATCTGGCTGGCTGTGCCGGGTATGCCCGCGGCGGGCAGCGTCAGGCCTTTCGATAGGCAGAGCTGACAAAAGATCTGTCCTTAGGACTTTGGTGGCCGCATAGTCGGAGGGCCACCACGTCCGTGGGAACCGGCTCGATCACCGAGCGACATACGACCGGCGCGCCCTTGATGGCTGCGCCGTACCAGAGCAGCTTACCGCAAGCCAAGATCCACGGATGCGCGGCCGGTGCGGCCCAGCATGACATGCTGCACGAACCGGGGCGAGACGCGGCAGATGGTAACGTCAGAGAACCGAGGACTTCTCGTGCGCTGGCAGTCATGTCAGCGTCGCCCTGGGCGCACAGCAGACTGGTTCCGTCTGGAACCGAGATGGGCCTGGCCAGGCATGATGCTGCACGGTACTGGTCTTCCACCCAGCGGGCTCAGGTTTTCGGCGCGGACCGGAGACGGCTATACCATCGCGGCGCTCAGCGGCAGGCTCGACGTTGCCCGCGCTTCCGTGCTGCGTGAGCAGCTTCTCGGTGTACTCAGGCCGTGGGCCAGCCGGCTCGTCCTCGATCTGTCCGAAGTCAGCTTCTGCGACGCCAGGGGCCTTGCGGTGCTGGTCGGCACCGGCCGCAGGGCCAGGCTGCTCGGCGGGGTGCTGCGCCTGGCCGCGCCCTCGCCCGCTGTGACTGCGGCGCTGCGCATCAGCGGCCTGCTCCGGCAATTCGACATCTTCCCGACCGTCCTGGCGGCGACCGCGCAGCCGCAAGCCGGCACCTCATGGGTACCAGCTCAAGCCCTCCCGCTCTGACCTCCCATGCAGGCGGGCGCGTCAGTTACTGCCGTCTGAAATGTTCTGTCTCGGAGTGGCTGAGGCGTCACCGGGAGAGACCCCGAGGTAGACGCGGCCCATCCCGCCGTGCCCGAGCAGCCCGATGAGCTGGTGCCTGCCGAGGTGCTGCGGGTCGCCCGGGGCCAGTGGCTGTATCAGAGGCCCGGTCATGCGCCCTCCGGATTCCGCGGGCCAGCACGGCTGCGATGGGTGGGCAAGAACAGCAAGTGCAGGTCTCGCGCCAGCCGTGGGCAGAGCGCCGCGGGCCAACTTCCAGATATCTGGAAGCCGGGCGCAAACCGTTGACCTGCGCAGCCTGCCGTCCGCATCCTCGAAGGACCCACCAGGCTGCCGCGCGAGCGGCGCGTCGTGCAAGGACGGAATGTGATGACTGATCGCGGGCAGGCAACGCGCCGCCCGCCCCGTGCCCCGATGCCGAGGCGCAGGCGCAAACGCTGGGCGGCCGCGGCCGGTGTGGCCACCTGCTGGGCGCTGCTGCTCGCCATGACCGGATCTGTCGTTGCCGGCACCGCGTTCCTGCTGTTCTTGCTGGCGCTCGGCGCCGGGTGCGTGGTGGCGTTGCGGGCCATGGGAGTCGGTGCGGCACACCCATGGATCCAGCGGGTACGCAGCCGCCCGTGGCGCGACGGGCAGGAGGTCCTGCAACTGGGCCTGCGTCACCTGCCCGATGTCTTCGTGATAACCCCGGGTGGGTCGCTGCTCGCGCCGAACTCGGTCGAATTGCGGCTGAACCCGCGTGAGTTCGGCTCGCTGTGCGAGCTGATGGACATCAGCCTGGTCAACGCGAGTGCTTCCGAGGTGTACCAGGAGCAGGCTGCCGCCTGCGGCGCCCGGTTCGCCCGCCCGGGTGCGGCCGAGGTGTGGGTCACCGGCGATCCCTCGGTGCCGGCCGGCCGTTACCAGCTGCGGCAGGCCCGCCCGCTGGACACGGCGTCTGCCTTCCAGCCGGTCCGGGATTCTCAGCTGGTCCCGGCCGGCGGCTGGCCCTACGCCCACGATGGGCACACTCGCGGCGAGCCCGCATCGGCTGGGACGGTTGTCACCGGCCTGCCGACGGTCGCCGATCGGGGCCAGCCCCCGGTCCCGGCGCTGCGGCTGATCACGGGTGACTGTGTGGCGGAGACCCGGATGCCGGGTGCCCGCGCGGGGCGCGGGGAAGTGGAGCTCGTCCTGCCCGGGGTGCCCACGGTTTCCAGGGAGCACGCCCGGTTCACCTACGCCGACGGTCAGTGGTGGGTCACGAACCTCGGCCGGAACGGGCTGACCCTGAACGGCGTCCCGCTGGTGGGGCAGCGCCCGGTCCGCGACGGCGATTCGATCCGGTGGGGGAGCAAGGCGGACGCGCCGGTGTCCCGGGTTGAGGTCGGCTGACCGCGCTGCTGCCCCTGCTCCGCTGACCAGCAGCAATCATTTCGCCCAACGGCTGCCAGCGACGGCGGTACCGGACATGCCGGCCAGGCGCTGCCGCCGGGCATCATGGATCACGTGAACAGCACCAGCTGGGGCAGTGCTGCGGACGGGGTGAGCCGGGCAGCGGGGGAGCGGCGATGAGCCAGCTCCTTATCTGGCGGCCTGAGCTCGGCAAGTGGGTGAGCTGCCCGGCCGACCAGATCACGTGGCTGGACCGGAGCCTGCTCAGCGGCAACCGGGACCTCACCCTGCACCGCCCTCCGCGGTGTGCTGGCCTCCGCTACGTCCACCATCAGTGGGAGCTGTTCAGCCGCGACACCACCCACGAGGTGTACCTGGCGCCACATGAGGACGAGACGCCGCTGGATCACCAGGCGGTGCAGCTGGCAGCCCGGCACGTTCTGCCGGTGGCACCGGCCCAGCACTACGAGACACTGCCGGTCGTGCTCGAGAACGGGGCCTGGCTGGTGAGCGTCGGCACCTGGGTGCTGCCGCTGCGGCTGGAGGCGCCGGCCCGCCGCGGCACCCAGCCAGCCGCGCCGCACGGCAGTGAGCAGCCGCCCACCCAGGAGGAGCGGGTCCGGGTGGCCAGGCGGGGCAGCCCGCCCCGGCCGGAGGCGGCGGCCGACGTGCGCGCCTGGTTCGACCGCAACGGCACCGCCCGGATGGCGATGGCCCTTCACTACCAGGAGTACATCCTCGGACTGCCTGCCCCGCAGCCGGTGCCGATGATGGAAGTCGCCATCGCCCTGGACCTGAGCGGCGAAGGCGCGGTCTCCGACTACAAGAAGCTGCTGCAGGACTTCATCTGGGCCGAACGCGGTCACCCCCGGCAACTGGCGGAGTTCCTGCTCGCCAACGGGCTGCTGACGCGTGCTGACCTGGAGCTCGCCCGGAAGACCGCGGTGGCCAACGAGCGCAGTGGCAAGAGCGAGCTGACCCGGCAGCGGCTTCAGTACCTGAAGAAGAAGTAGCGTCCCGGCGTGCCCGCGGACTGACCGGGGCGCTACTGGCCCAGTTCCCGGACCTGCTGAAGACTGTGATCGTGCAACTGGCCGGGCGGGTACGGGGCAAGACCGTGTTCTTCGAGCCGGTCCCGGCATTGTGGCTGCTCAGGCCGGTGGGCCTGGCGTTGCGCACGGACTACCGATAGGCACATGACGCCGAGCGGGCCGGCGACGAAGATGGAGGCCTCGAAGATGCCATGAGCGCGGCTCAGGAGACCGAGGCCGAGGGCGGTCGGGATGAAGATTCCGTAGCCGATGGTGCTGACCACCGACGAGGCCCCGGCCCTGATGTTCGACGGCATCGCCTCCTGCAGGTAGCGGGTCAAGGCGATGTTGAGGACCGTGATCCCCATGATCGTGGCCACCTGAGCGCCGATCACCACGACCGGGATCCTGACGAACAGGCCGCTGGAGACCGCGAGGGTGCCGAATCCGGCCACCAGCACCGTGCGCCCGCCCCGCAACCTGCCGGCGAGGGCACCGCCACTCCACGTCCCCGAATGCAGAAGCGCGCAACTGGGTCCGTACCAGATCGCGGGCAGGGCCAGGCCGAGGTACCAGAGCTGGCTGAATTCGATCAGCAGGCGCATGGCCACGCAGTTGGCCACCAGGCCGACGACGATCCAGGCGACATCGGCCTTGGTCGCGCCGCGCAGTATCTGGCCGAGGTGAGCCGACAGATGCGCTTTGGCGGCCTTGCGGTGCAGGCTGGGCTCGCGGAACCGGTGCAAGGTTACGAACGCGCAGCACGTGAACGGAATCGTCAGGAAGTATTCGAGCTGCAGGCTGGCGAACCGCGCGACGCCCGCGCTGAGCAGTGCACTCGTGATGAACGCCGCTGAGTCGAACATCTGCAGGCGGCCGTAGAAGTGCTCGAAGCTGTCAGCCGAGCCCGTCTCCTCGACAACCACGTCGTAGATCGCCGAGTCGTAGGTCCCTGCGTACGCCGCATAGAAAAGGCCCCAGGCCGACAGCCCGGCGGCGTACATCACGAGACCGTGGCTGAGCCCGCATACCAGGGAACTGGCGATGAGCGCGCAGGTGGCGAGGTTGAGCACTCCCTTACGGCTCCACCGGTCAGCAAGAATGCCGAGCGGGATGTTAGCTGTCATCATGACCACGATGTAGACAAGCGTGGCGATGGTTATGAGGTAATCATTCAGGCCCATGGACCGCATGAAGAGTTTCTCGATCGAATACCACAGCACGAAGCCATGAATGAATCCGGTCGCGTAAAGGGGCCGTAGCCGCGTTTCGATGGGCCGGGCTGCCAGTGTGCTTGTCATGGTGCGCCCCTGCTCTGCCGCAGTTCCTGCCAGCCGGCGGGCCCGCACAGCACCGGCACCGGGCTGTGCGCCGCCAGCAGGACGGTCCGCTGGGACCGGACCGTCTGTCCCGTCACCTCGTCCAGGCCGGATGGCCCGCGCACCCACTCCTGCATGAAGGGCGCCCCTTCGGTAGCTGGCAGCCAGTGACTTCTGCTGCCAGGAACTGCCGCACAAGCGTGCAATGTCAGTTCAGCAGGCCATGTTGCACCGGCCTTGATGCCTTCCTTGCAACCCAGGTCGCACGCGTAGGCCGGGTGTGTTCAGGGCGCGGCCAGCCAGGCTCCGGGCGCAATAATCAGGGCCGGGCTCGGGGACGCACAGGACCGCTGCCGGAAGGACTGCTGGCCGTTACCGCGCTGGCGGCGGCGCGTTGATTACGAGGTGCGGCGGCCGAAGGCAGGGTCCAGGGTCTCTATCCGGATCCGCGCCGACTCCGCCTCTGGCACGCCGAGCCGTTCGAAGATGTCCAGCGCCTGCCGGAAGGCGATCCGCGCGGCGTCAGGCCGCTGTGACTTAACCGTCGTCTCCCCGATTCCTTCGAGGATCTTCGCCTCCTCGTATGGGTCACCGATCTCCCGGGCCAGCCTGAGAGCGGTGTGGTAAAGATCAAACGCCTCGCTGTACCGGCCAGATCCGCGACGTACATCGGCTATCCCGCGAAGCGCGGTCACCTGGTGGGACAGGTTTCCGATATCCTCGGCGATCGATCTCGCCTTCTCGTGGTAGATCAGCGCTTCGTCGTAGCACTCGGCACTCTGGTAAATGGCTCCGATGTCATTGAGCACGTCGGCTTCGTCTGGGAGATCGCCGATGTCACGGTATATGGCCAGTGCCCGCCGGTAAGCAGCAAGACCTTCCTCGTAACTGCCCTTGTAATGATAGACGCTCCCTATATTATGATACAGAATCGCCTCGTTCTGTGCCCCGCCTATCTCGCTGAATATCTCCAGCGACTTCTGGTAACCCTCGAGTGCGTCCCTATGATAGCCGAAGTACAGTTGCATCCTGCCAAGATTGTTGAGGGTTTTCGCTTCACCGCGCCTGTCCCCGACGTCACGGTAGAGCGAGAGTGCGTCACGCAGGTGACCCATTGCGTCGGGGTAACGGCCAAGTTGCCAGCAGGCGATCCCGGAATGGCTCAGCGTATTGGCTACGCCGCGCTGGTCCGCGGAGTCGCGGTAGGCGATCCTCGCTTCGTGGAAATAGGCGAGGGCTTCCCGGGAACGGGCCGCGCGCTGGTGGGCCATGCCCATCTGGTCGAGGGCTTCGGCCTCGCCTCGCCGGTCGCCCAGCGACCGGTAGATCGCCGCGGCCTCCTCAGCCAGGGGAAGCGTCGCCTCATGGCGGCCGGCCTGCTGGCTCACTTCGCTGAGTTCCAGTGACGCCTGCGCGATGCTGGCAGGGTCGCCGAGGTCGCGGCAGGCCTGCAGGGCCAGTGTGTGGGCCGCGATTGCCTCGTCCCAGTACGCCCTGATATCTACGAAGCCGGCCAGCACGTGGGTGAGATCGGCGCATTTCTGCTTCCATTCGTGCCTGCCCGCGTACTGCGCGGCCTGCAGGATGTTGCGCCACTCCGATTCGAGCCAGCCTGCCGCGTCTTCCTGCGTGCCTATTGCCGGGCTGGCGGCCGGTGGGTGAGTGACCGAGACGGGCATCCGGTGCCGGAACGGATGAAGTACCCGGTCGGCCTGGTCGGCTGTGTGCAGGTAGTAGTCGATGAGCCTGCCGACTGCCTGTCGCTGTTCGGGCTCGGGGTCCTCACGCGCGGCGCGCATGGCCGCGTATCCGCGGATGAGGTCGTGGAAACGGAACTGACGGGCTGGGCCTCGTGCCAGCAGGTGATGATCGAGCAGCGCGGCGACAGCCTTCTCTGCTTCGGCGAGGGTGCCGCCGCCCAGGGCTGCGGCGGCTTGCAGGCTGACATGAGCGCAGGGGTTCACCCCCAGCCGCCGGAAGAATCGCTGGTGGTCGGGTTCCAGGGCACGGTAGGACAGGTCGAAGGCGGGCATCACGTCCGGGCTTGCTGCGCCTGGGCCGCGCAGGCGAGCGGGAGACTGTGCCAGTTCCTCGACCAGATCGGCGAGCCTGGGCGGGTAGTCCTGTGCGAGCCTGCCCGCGGTGAGCTGGATCGCGAGCGGCAAGCGCCCGCACAGCTGCACGGCCGCGGCGATCTCATCCTCGTCGAAGGCCATGCCCTGCCCCGCGATCCGCCGGAACAGTGTGATCGCGTCGTTGATGGACAGCACGTCGAGGGTCAGCACGCAGGCGCCCTCAAGGTCGGGAAGCCTGCGCCGGGTGGTGATCAGGATCAGGCACCGGCCCGCCATCGGCAGCAGCGGGCGGATCTGGTCATGCCCGGCAGCATCGTCGAGAACCACGACCGCCCGACGGCGGCTCAGCTGTGCCCGCCACAGCGCGGCGCGCTCACCGATGGGGTCGGGTATCTGCGTACTCGGCACGGTCAGCATCCGGAGCAGGCGGTGCAGCGCCTCGGCTGCGTCGAGCGAAGGGTGCGCGGGGTCGTGGGCATGAAGGTTGAGGTAGAACATCCCGTCCGGGTACTGCCCAGCGGCAAGGCGGGCGGCCTGGATCGCCAGCGCTGTCTTCCCCACCCCGGGCATGCCCTCGATGACGCTGACCCAGGGGGTGTCGCCGTGCTCGCGGATGAGCAGCCCGAGTTCCTCGCTGCGGCCCACGAACTCCACCGTCTCGGGCGGAAGCGTGTCTGGCCGTGACACCCGGCCGGGATGCCGCTCGGCGAGCCTCACGGCAAGCTGGGGGTCACGGCGCAGGATGCGCTGATGGAGTTCGGACAGCGTTGCCCCTGGTTCTGTCCCCTGCTCATCGATCAGGCGGCTGCGGGTGTCCCGGTAGAGGCTGAGCGCCTCACCCGGCCTGCCGCTCCCATAAAGGGCCGCCATCTGGTGGGCGATGAACGTCTCGTCCAGCGGGTACTGGGCCAGCAGGTGGCGAAGCTCGCCTACCAGGTCGGCATGCCGGCCAAGCTCCAGCTCACACTCGATGCGCATGCCGATGGCCGCCCTGCGCTCCTCTTCGAGGCTGTCGCGCATCCGGGCCACCCAGTCGCCGCGGATCCCTGCCAGCGCCTGGCCGTGCCAGAGCCTGTCCGCCTCGCGCAGCAGCAAGGCCGCATGATCGTAGTCGCCGCTCGCGGTCAGTGCATCCGCCTGCCGGCGCAACCGGCGGAACTGATGCAAGTCGACCGTCTCAGGATCGACGTCGAGCATGTAGCCGCTGGCACGCCCCGCCAACCGGACACTGTCGCCGAGGGCCTGCCGCAGCGACCCCCGGAGCCTGGCGATGTAGACCGAAAGACTCTCCCGGGCCTTTGGCGGCGGCCGCATATCCCACAGCCGGTCAATGAGAGCGTCAGCCGGCACTATTGTGCGCGGCGTCAGCAGGAGGGTGGCCAGGACACATCGCGCCCTGGTCGGCCCAAGATCGCGCTGCTGCCCAGCCGACCAGAGCTCAATCGGCCCGAGCACCCGAAATTCCATGATCGCCTTGTATCTTCTTACTGTCTGCGGACGAACCCGCAGCAGGTACGCGAAAGGGACAACGAAGCCATTCCGTCTGGTTGATACCCGTTATGGCAGTCCTCACTCGAATCCTGGGCGGACTAACAGGGACGGGAAATGATCACGCGCTACCAGTCCGTAGGTGGCGCAATTTTCACGTAAGGTTTCACGGCGCCGTGCCGTCACCTGCAATGCCGTATATAAGAGCGTATTCGCGTGGTAGATGAGACTGACGGCGCCTGGTTAAGGCGAGTTGATTGCAGATGCTGTGCGGGCTGGCGTGGCATGATATGACCGGCGTGATCCGCGTGATCCCCGTTGGTGCAGGGATCCGGGGAAACGCTCCCGGTAGAAGAATTGGTGCCTAGCGCAATCTTCTTCCCATACCGCCCATACCATATCTTTCCGCCCTCCCGGCTTGCTGCTGGTGTGTTCCCAGTCGCCAGCGTGCGAGGGCACGGCTGCCGGCATGTCACGGCAGACACCAGGCTGCCTGGCAGAAAATTGCCCGGATCGATCCGAATGCCATATCCCGGGATGGAATGTGGTGTAGCTTCTCACTCCTAGATGGCCCGATGTCTAAGTACCCGATGAGGGGATCTTCCCGATGAAGACTCATAGGTCGTTATGGCATGTCATCATGCGGACCGGCGAACCAGTGGGCGGCGCTCACCGTAAACCCCCGGCAGGGGCGGTTAGCACCCGGGCGAAGCGCGGGATTGTCGTTCTGGCCCTCGCGCTGGGCAGCAGTCTCGGTGCCGCGGCACTGGCATTGCCGGGACACGGCAGCGCTGTCCATGTCCATGCCAGCACACACCGGCCAGCCGTTGGCCCTGCTCCCTCGGCGGGCACTACCTCGACGAGTGCCAGCGCTGCCATCCGCAGGCCCTGGATGTATTAATCCTGGCATGATCGCGTTTCGCCCCTGCTCCATTCCAGCTGAACGTGGGCCGGCATATCCAGACGTCATGATCATTAATGGTGCTCATCTTTGACGCTGCTCATCTTTGACGCCTGGGCCTGGCGGCCTACTTCTGGGGAGCTGTGGCGGCAGCCCAGCTAGCTGGATAGCTCGGCGGAAGAATTCCATAGGTCGACTGGGAGCGGTTGTTCGCGGCAGCCACCCCCAGGGTCTGAAGCAACTCCTCGAAGTTGAGCCCGACCGCGGTCGGGAAGGGACCGTTTCCGTCGATGCTTCCTGCTTCTGGCAGCTGTGATTCCGCGGAGAAGGTGCTCGCCTGCGCCCACCCGGTCTCGATGCCGTCGCCCCCGTTGACCATGTTGGCGATGACGGTCGAGGACGACACATGCTGGCCGACCGTGACGGTCGGCGTAACGTCCTCGGCCACATAGACCATCAGCCCGGCGGCTGGGCCGTCGGTTAGCCGGTACGTGATCCATCCCCCGCCGGGCCACCCGGCGGAGCTTCCGGTGGCACTTGTGATGACCGCGTTACCCAGCGCATAGACCGGGCCCGATCCGCCGAAGTCGGCGCCCATGTCAATGCGCTCGGGGATCAGGCCGCCAACGCTGCGCAGCGGGTTACGGTACACCGGCGGCAGGGCGGCTGGCTGGTGTCGTAGCCGGATACGCTGGGCCGCGGGCGCCTTCGGCGGCTGGCTCAGGTGCTGACCGGTGCTGCCGGGCTGGATGGGAAACCCGGCCGCGGCGCGGCCGTCCACCCGGCGGGACCCGGCGGCCCGGCTGAAGAGCGGGCCGGGGCCCGCTCCGGCCATGCCGAGAACGCTGGCCTGGTCAAGGGTGGCGGGGCGGGACGATCCCCCGGGCGAGTTGGCCACCGCGGGCCAGGCCGCGGCGGCGGCGATCAGGGCCAGGCCGGCCGCCCCGGCGACGATCTGTGTGGGCTTGTGCTGCAGCGCGGATGCGAGCGGTGACGGCTTGCGGTGCCGGGCAGGCGTGCGGTGCCGGGCAGGCGTGCGGGACAAGGCTGAGCCTTTGGTCGGGCGCGGGGATGGCGCTCGGCTGTCACCCGGGTGCCGGCCAGGCAAGAATGCGGCCAGCGGCGTGCTGACGCCGCGCGGTTCAGGGCGACGGGTTCACCAGAGATGGTCGTCACGCACGCTGGGTGCTGTCGCCTCAATACCCTGCACCGCCAAAAGCCATAGCCGGGTACAAAAGCGATGAAGTGGGCATATGACTTGAATCACACCCCGGCCTGGCGGATGCCAGCACACGGCGATCGCCGGGCCCGCGGCCGCCGTCCATGATCCAGCTGTTCTGCTGGATGAGCTCGCGCTGGATGGCTGCCCATCGCCCGGGCGAGGGCACGACGAGCCCTGGCTGCCTGGCGGCCGCGACGGCACTGATCAGTGCCATGTCGACCGATGCCTGGCAGAAGGCGCGCTCGGCGATAGTGGCATTGTGGCAGCGGGTCCATCCCGACCGGGCGGCGGCGCCTGAGGCGCAGCTAGCCGAGACCCGCGCTGATGTCCTGGCCGGGGATGCCAGGACGGCAGAAGATCTCACCGCCGAAAGGAGGCGGAAGCTGCTGCACTTGCTGGACGATGATCCGCTTCTGGAAACTGAGTTGCGGCGGGTGCTGGATGAGCAGCTCATCCCGCTGCTTCCGCCGGCCGGGCGGCAGCATGTGCGGATCTCGATGAGGCCACCGCGTCGGGCACTGCACAGGTCATCCAGGCCGGACATGATGTGATCACAGGAAATGATCACCGAAGCTGATCGGGTTTACGCGGTGGTGGCGCTGGTCAACCGTGGCACCGCACTGGGCGGCCTGCACCGCTTTGACGAGGCGGTTCAGGTGCCTCGTCACGTACGGGACTCGGCATCGCACTGAGAGAAGCGGGCTCAATCCCTGATGCGCGCCATGAGTGGGAACTCGCCGCCGGGCTGTTCCAGGGCATCGGTGCCGGCACTGACGGGTGCCGGCACTGACGCGGAACGGGTCCGCGGCATGGCGGCAGCGGCGGATCACTGGCAGCACACCGGATCGGGAAGACGCTAGGGGACTGCCGGGACTCAGACCTGGCGGAAGCGCCCGTCCTTCACACCGGAGATCCACTCGCGCCAGGTGCCGCAGCTGAACACAAGCGTCGGGCCTTCCGGATCGGCTGAACTCCTCACCATGATCACATCGCCCTGTGCTGCTACCTCGACGCAGTTGCCCCCGTTGCACCGGCTGCTGCGACGCCACTCCAAGCCGTCAGCGAGGCCTGACTCCAACACACCTCCAAGGGACGACCGAAGTTACCCGCCCGTATGGTCACCCTCATGGTAGACATGACCAATTCAAGGCTGTCAATAGCCGCCCGGCTGAGGCCTGTGTCACCCGGCGAACGTGAGTTTGGGAAAAATGTGACCGGTGGGGCTGGAGTTCTGCGGCACCAGTACCACCGGTCACATCTATCCCCGTGGAATGTTACTTTATCAGGTCGTCGAATTCGCCCTTTTTGATGCTCGTGACAAATTCCTGCCATTCGGCCTGGGTGTACGAAAGGACGGGGCCATCAGGCGTCTTTGAATCAGCTATAAAAACCTCTGGGCCGCTGGCCGCTACTTTAACGCACGCACCGCCGTTGCAGCGAAGCGCGGTGCGCCACATGAGGTCTGTGTGACCCCGCCCATATGCCATGACAGTATCTCCTGATGTGAGTTGTTACGGGTGAGTGCGACGGGGGGGTTAAGGGCTTGCCGTGCCGTCGCGGATTTCCTCGATCCTCTTCGCAGAGTCCCGGGGGCTCAGTGCCTCATCGCGCAGATACTCAAGCGCCTCGCTGTACCGTTCCAGGTCGGCGGGCCGTTCCAGATACAGGTGGCTGACGAGGCCTTCCACGAAAACCAGGCCGGGCAGCGAGGAGCCGCCGAACTCCAGGTAGTCAAAGTTGCTGTCGATGGCGGCGTAAGCGCCCACCTCGAACGGGATTACCTGGACCGTTGCTTTCTCTTCCTGCACGAGCAGCAGTATCTTCTCGAGCTGCGCCTTCATCACCGCGGGGCCGCCGACCTGCCGGCGCAGGACGGCCTCGTCCAGCAGCGCGCGGTACCGGGGAGGCCTGGGCTGCTGGAGCAGCTGCTGGCGGCGCATGCGTGCCTCCACCCGCTGGCCGAGAATGTCCGGATTGATCTTGGGGGCGATCCCCCTGATCATCTCGCGGGCGTAGTCCTTGGTCTGGAGCAGTGCCGGCACGAAGTACATCCCGAAGCAGGTGATGGCGGTCGCTTCCTGCTCCAGGCCGATGAAAGGGGTGATCTGGAGATCGTCGTACTGTGTCCACCAGCCGGGCTCGCGGGCCTGGCGGGCGAGTTCCATCAGCTCGGCCGATGTCTCCGGGTCGACGCCGTATATCCCGCACAAATCCCTGACGTCGCGCAGAGTCGGCTTCCGCGCGCCGGTCTCGGCCCGGCTGATCTTGGTCGCGGAACAGAGCAGCTTCTCCGCGACCTCTTCGACCGTGAGACCTTTCGCGTTCCGGAACCTGCGCAAGCGCATGCCAAGCTCGCGCTGGCGAACAGTAGGGCTAACATCCGCCATTGGAGTCCCGCCCCCTCTTGAAGAACACGCACGACCGGTCTCCGCCACGGGCAGGGGGCGCCCCAGACGTGGCCTAACATCGCACGAGTTGTGCCGAAGTTCATAGCCATTGGCATGTGCCGCGTTGCAAGGTTAGAGCCTTGATCCGCTCCAGTCAACCTGCCAGCGACTTCTGGGCGACTCGTCACATCATGGCTGGTCACGTAGTTCTTCATCGCGATTCAACCGCATCTGCATGGCTGTACGCACTCCATCGACCACTCCTGTCATGTCCCGGTTCGGCCCGGTGAGCAGCGTCTATGGCTCACGGTGCCCGACGGCACCTGGCCGTCTGCGGGCCTGCGCAGAAGCCTTGGGCAGAAACCTATGGCTCAAACCTATGGCATAGGACATTTGGCACATGCCATACTGCAACTGCCGGGCAGCACCGGTGCCAGACGAGGGAGGCCGACTCATGACCGGGTCTACTCTGCTGATCTTTGTTGTGGGCGCGCTCGCCGGCGTGCTCGCGGGTGGCGCGCTATGCGTGCGTTACCTCCGCCGCGAGGTGGCCGCTGACATCGGTCCGCGGCTGCGGCGGCTGCAACTCCAGCTCGAAAACCTCGAGACGGCGGTCAATCTCGCGCTTGTCACGAGATACGCCGAACTCAGTGCCCGCCCGCTTCGCGAACCTACGCTCCCACCGCCGGATATCGGCAGCCACACGTCGTAGTCCGCCGTCCCCGGCACCGGCCGGATGGAGCCCGGCCGGCCGGGACATCCGGCCCTGGTGCTGGGGACCAACGCACCGTGACGTTCCGGGCGCGGAATGCGAGGCTGCAAGCAGGCACGAGCAGACCCGAGGTGCGTGATGCTGAGTCCATTCGCAAACGATCGCAGCCTCTTCAAAATCATTCGCGCAGCTCAGCTGGCACCGTCGGTGTACAACACCCAGCCGTGGTCCTTCTGGGTCCGTGCGGACGACCGCATCGAACTGCGGGCCAACACCAGCGGGGATGACCGCCACCCGGACCGGTGGCTGGACATCACCGATCCGGCTTCCCGTGAGCTGGCGATCAGCTGCGGTGCTGCCCTGTTCAACTTGCGGATGGCGATCCGGGTGACCGGGCATGAGCTCGCGGCCTGGCTGCTGCCAGATCCGGGCGGTGACCCCACCCTGCTCGCCTCGGTCGAGATCGTGACCGGCCGGGTCCGGCCACCCAGTGGCGAGGAGCAGGAACTCTACGACGCGATCCCGCGCCGTCATACCTACCGCTGGCCGTTCACCGGCCGCCGGGTCCACGCCAACATCCTCACCGAACTGGAGTTCGCCGCGGCGAAGGAAAGAGGCTGGCTGCGGGTCCTCTACCCGTTCCAGGTCACCAGCTGGCTGCACGCTGCCGGGGATGCGGAACGCGAGTTCATCCGCGACCGGCGGTACGTGGCCGAACTGCGCCGGTGGACGAGCGGTGCCGAGCCGGGCCTGGGCGTGCCGAAGACCGCGTATGGCCCGCAGCCGCCGGCGCTGTCCATGAACCCACCAGTGCGGGACTTCGGCTTCGACTGGGGTGACGGCCGCCCGATCGAGCGGTTCGAGTCCCATCCACAACTGATGTCACTGGCCACCGACTATGACCGGCCGCTGGACTGGCTGCGGGCGGGCCAGGCCCTGCAGCGCGCCCTGCTGACCGCTACCCGTTACGGCGTGGCGGCGTCGTTCCTCACCCAGTCGCTGGAGCTTGCCGATCATAAGCATGAGCGGCGCACCTGGCCCAGTCCCTGGACGTTCCATGAAACGCCGCAGATGCTCATCCGGGTGGGATATCCGGATAAGCATCGGCCCAAGCCGATTACGCCACGTGAGGAAGCCCCAGACGTCCTCGACCTGCGCAGCAACCCGCCGCGGCACGTGCTGCCGCCCAGCCGGCCGGCTGCCGGGCGGGAACTGGTCGCGCGCTGGAACTCGCACGGACGGCTCCCCAGCCAGGGTCGCGGTGGCGCAGAGCGGGCCCGCTAAGAGCCGGCGAGCCGGGCCTGACGGCCCGGGCCGGTCGTCTCCCCCCCGTTGAGCGGCGCCGCCCCGGCCGCGCCGGCGGCGGGCCCCGCCCGGGGCGCGGGCCGCACAGTAAAACGGCCGGGCCGCGCCCCCGCGGGGGGCCCGGGGCGCCCCCCCCCACCGCCGCGGACGGGCGGTGTCTCGCGCGCGGGGCCCGG
>OFHK01000080.1_pt1 | contig 29504 bp, 31 predicted proteins | sample 1521951 | NCBI WGS metagenome assembly OFHK01 (sample SAMEA2468436, study PRJEB22500) | soil metagenome | biome: Glassland; feature: Farmland; material: Clay | place: Australia | collected 2013-01-31 | depth 0.55 m
CTGGCGCCTGTCGGGGCGGGGCGGCCCGCTACGACCGGGCGGCGGGGGCCGCGCCGCGGCACGGGGGTCGCGGCGCGCGCGGCCCGGGGCGGGGCCGACGGGAGGGTGCGGCGCCGCGGGGGGTCTGCGGACAGGTGAGGCGCGGGGGGTGGCCAACTGGGGGGGCACCGGCGGGGGGGGGGTCGCGGCCAGGAGCGGGGAGGGGGTGGGGTCCCCGCCGAGGATGCCAACTCCGAGGAAGGGGCGGATGTGCCGCGATGGCGGCCAGACCTCGGCGGCCAGGACCATCAGGACGCCGAGCAGCAAAGAGCCGCTGACGTTGGCGGCGAAGGTCGCCCATGGGAAGGTGCCCGGCCGGTGCGGCAATGCCAGGCCCAGTCCCCACCGGGCCAGGCTGCCCAGCGCACCGCCAGCTGCGATCACGGCCAGGATGTCCCACCGGGACCGGATGCCGCCCGCCGCCCGCCGCCAGCATCCGCGGGGTGACCTCCCGGGCCATCAGGAAGTAGCCGGTCAGATTGGTGTCCACCACCGCCCTAAACCCGGCCGGCGGGACCCGCCAGAACCCCTGCGGTGCCGTCATGAAATCGGGGTTGACGGTGATCATCCCCAGGCCCGCGTTGTTGACCAGCATGTCCAGGCCACCCAGCCGCGACCACACCTGCTCCACCACGCGCGACACCGACGTCTCATCCCGCGCGTCGGCCGCGACACCGGCCGCGCCCGGCAGCCGGGCCGCGGTGGCGGCGGCCCGGTCAGCCAACCGGCTGGTCACCACCACCGCCGCCCCCGCCCGGGCGAGCGCACCAGTGTCCTCGAACAGCTACAGGGTATTGACAGCACGCGCGGCGCTGCCAGTTCGCAGGTAGAACGACTAGTGGCATCCCTGCTAAGCCAGGCGGGTGCTGAACTAGTCGAGAATCAGGAGACGGAAAAACCGTCCCGTGAAGTTAATCTGGCTTTTCTGCCGTCACGCACTGCCGGCCATGTGGTTATAGTCGAGATCAAGGCTGGCCATCTCACCGAACGCCGATTGGCTGAGGCGGAACAGCAGCTCCAGCAACACGTTATCGAGCGTCATGCCTCATTGGGCCTATTGCTCTACCATGACTTTGAAGACCGGCATCTGCCGAATAAGTACGTGACACCGCTCATAGTCAGAATGTCCGTACGCGAGCTTGTCGCGGGCCTTAAGACGAACACACTGCCTCAACTGCTTGGCGGCGTTGTCAAAGACACCATCAGGCGGATGTGATGGCCGAATACTCGCAAGAGAAGATCCGCTTGCTGATCGACCAGTGCAAGGACACGAGCGTGAGCACGACCGCCAGAGACCGGGCCTTGGAGGAAGCATTCTGCTACCTGCTGTCTGGCCTGCCGGGCGTCGTCTACCAGAGGGACACGGTCAACTTCTTCGGCAGCGATGAGATAGACATCGCGGTGGCCAACTCCCCGGCTATTAGCGGGCTGGGATGTTTCCCGCCACTCTTTCTCGTCGAGGCTAAGGGCTGGGACGATCCGGTTGACAGTGCCAGTATCGGCGCGTTCATCGACAAGCTGCGCGAGCGTCACGTCGAGCTTGGTATTTTGGTGGTTGCGGATAGGGTCACTGGCACACAGAAGAACCTTCGTAACGCTTACCACAAGGCATCTTCCGCGCAGACCTCTGGCAAGCGCCTATTGCTCGTTACGATGGATGAACTCCTCAAGATGAAGACCTCTGACCAGTTTGCTATGCTCCTGGTCAAACGACTGCTGGGCCTGGCCGCATCCGGCACCTTCCAGCTTGACCGCCTCGCCGCCACCCGACAATGCCTCAAGGAGCTCAGGCAATGTCGCCTGGTAGCCGTTGAGCTCTATGACGACGGTCCAGCCGCTGATTGCACCTGCCTCGACTGCGGTCCCGTAATGCTGATAGTCCTGCTGGGCAGCCCAGTCCCGCAGTGCCCGCGCTGGGCCCACCTGCGTGGCTCGCCGGGCTCCAAGGACATCAAGAGCCCGCGCAGGGGAACAGCCCTTCACCAGCGCAACGGCAGCACCGAACTCGAAGGGGCCGTGGTCGGACTCCGTCCATGCGTACGGAGCATCCGAAGCTACGCCGCTCGCCACAGAGCAGACACCAGCCATCCAGGGACTGACCGGTGGGTCACCGCGAACCTCGGCGCGATCGCAGCGGCACTGAACCACACCGCCCGCAGCAGAGGGTTTGCTGGGAGAATGGTGGGGTGGCTGAGGATCGGTGCGGGGTGTGCGGTCGGCCGGTTGATGCGCACAACCGGCATGTTCGGTTCCGGCTGCCAGAGCCTGTTCTCACAAGCCCGGGCCAGGAGAAGGCGCCGGGCGCGTGGTTTAGTCACGGCACCCCCGAGTCGTCGGTGATGATGCAGATCCCTTCAATCGGGGCCTTCGTGCGGGCGCTGCTTCCGATCAGGCTGAACGGCGGGCACACGGTGACCTACGGGGTTTGGGTCGGCATCCCTCCTGGTGAGCTTCAGCGTGTGTTCGGCATCTGGTGGGAACCGGGGTACCAGGACCTGCGCACGGACGGCCTCCTGGCAAACTCGATTCAGCCATGGGGACTGCTGGCGGCTCCCATGAATCTGCTGGTCCGCGACCCCCAGCACACACCGTACTGTTCGGGCAGCTCAGATCCTCAGCTCTCCCGGGTCCTCCATGAGGAGTGGCCTCACGAGGACATTCTCAGCGTGCTGCCATAAGGCCAGGTCACCAGCTATCGCCCCCCAACGCGCGGCCCGCGGCAGATGTGCGCGTTGCGCGCAGCACCGAAGCGCCTACGAACGGCGGTCGATCTGTCGGAGGATGGTCGGGTCGGTGATCTTGTCGTCCGCCGCGAGCATCAGCACCTTGCTGAGCACGACGGTCAGCACCTCGTCGCCCTCGAACGGCAGCATCACCCGCTTCGTCCGACCATTGCTGCCCGGCACGATGCATAGGTACCGGTCGTCCGGCTCGATCAGGATGTTCGCCGACCCCAGGTGGACCTTGTACGTCGCCTTCGTGCCCCGGACCCGCACGAACCGGTCGCCGAGTTCGACCCGGTCGGCGACCTTCAACTTCGGGAGCAGCGTCATGAGCACGTCCCGGCGGACCTCGGCGGTCGCCGTCAGCGCGCCGAACGACGCCGCCAGCCAGTAGGCGTAGTGCGGGTCCCCGCCGCGGTCAGCCCAGTTCGGGTCGAGCGCGATCGAGGTGACGCCGACAAACAAGTCGACGTCCCGCATCGCCTCGCTGAATACCAGCGGCGGAACCTCATCGAGCGGGACAGCGGTCTTCGCGCGGTCGGCGGTGCGGGAGAACCAAACCCGGTCGGTGCTGCACAGGTCGGCGCGGAATGCGCCGGCTTCGGCGTCGATCTGGAAGTGTTCGAACACCGCGGTCAACCCGGCGTCGGGGAACTCGTGCCGGGCTCGGCCGTCGTAGCCGCCGTCGTACGGGCCGAGATAGTTCGCGACCCAAGCGCGCTCTTTGAACAGCGCGTACAGCTGCTGGTAGCGCAGTACGTGCGCGGCGAACCTGTTCGAGTACGTCGCCGTCTCCAGCTCGGCCGACGTGAGCAGGTAGACCTCGCGGAACGCCTGCTTGAAGGGCTGGACGAACTCCTCCCGCAGCAGCCAGTCCCGCCAGCTGGAGACCTCGTCGGTGCTGGCGGTCGCGGGATGCCACAGCCGGACGGTGGCCGCTTCCGGCAGCGGGACGTCGCCCGTCGTGGTGCGGACGCTGTCAGCTTCGACCGGGAGGCCGGTCAGCCGGGTGCCGCCGGCATCGAAGGTCCAGATCAGCCGGCGCGACAACCGCCCGGTGACGGGGGGAGCGAGGTAGTAGCGACGCCACTCGCCGGCGTCCCAACTGCGGTCGGCCGCGAGCAGGCCTTCGACCCGGCGGCGCTCCGCGCCGAGCAGGCCCTTCAGCTCCTTCACCGCGCGCTTCACGTGGTTTACGTCGGCCGTGACCGCATCGGCCGGTGGCTTGGTAGCCCAGCCGCCAGACTTCTGCCACTCGGTGGCGATCTTGAGCCGGTCGTCGACGCTCGCGCGGGCGGTGACCGCGCCGGCGGTGAGCGCGACGGTGCCGGTCTCGTCCAGCCCGCCACTGGGAACGGTGCGCTCGACCAGCTGGCTGGGGGCGAGTCCGGCCGCCTGCGCCGCCACGGCCAGGGCCGCCGCGATGCGCTTGCGGAAGCCGTTGTGTTTCGTCGAGTCCGCGAGCTGTTGCAGGGCGACGACCGCGTCCGGGGTGGCGAGCCGGCCGAGGACGAGGATGGCGGCGTTCGGGATCTTGTCGCCGGACAGCCAGCCGATGAGCCCGCTCTGGCGGATGCCACGGATCGCCAGCTGGTGCAGGGTGGGGATGACCCACGGCTGATCGATGGGCAGCGCCGCCCAGACGGCGGCGCGGGCGACGTCGGTGTTCTGTTCGTCGAGGATCATCGGGACACGGCCGCCGTAGCGGGACTCGCGGGTGACGGGCTCGGCGGTGACGAGCCGCTCCAGCAGGACCCGAACGACACGGACAACCTCGTCGGACTCGAGGAGCTTGCCGACGGTCTCCAGCCACTTCTGCGACGGCTTGCTGCCAGTGGCGGCGGCCAGGTGCCGCAGCAGCGCGCTCACCTCATCCGGACCGGAGCTGATGGCCAGTTCCGGAAGCACAGTGGTCGACCAACCGTCGACGGGCACGATCGCGGAGGTGTCGACGGTGCCCGACTCCGCATTGGGCAGCACCCGGACCAGCCGGGCGCGGACCTCCCGGCGCTCGGGTGCCTGCAGGTGGCGGCGGTTCTCCAGGGACGTGATAGCGGCGCGGACGGTCTCCGTCTCGTCCTCGGTAAGGGCGGACTCGGCCGCGGTCCGTCGGAGCAGGACCTCGGACACCTTGAACGTCCAACCGGCATACCAGTCATCGGCGCTTTGCGTCGCAGTCCGCAGTGCCAGGAAGGCGTCCGCCCGGCTGACGGTCCATTTCCGGCGCGGCAGGTCGTTGACCGTCATCGTCACCCCCCACGGCAGCCGGGTCGACACTGACGCGCGGACGAGCAGCATCAGCACGGACCCGGCGACGTCTGGCGGTGACGAGAACACGCGCTCCACCCATGCCCGGCCGGCTCGGGTGAAGTCACCGCCAAGCATGTTCGTCGGCAGGCTGGCTAGTGCTTCTCCGACGAGCGCGCCTGCACGCTGCTCGTGCGCCGCCCAGGCGGCATCGTCCCCGGCTGCCTCCCTGCGGCCAAACAGCCGCATCGGCTAGCCGCCGACCAGCGGAACGAGACGCACGAAGCTGACGACGTCGGTATCGGCGAGGGTAAGTTCCTCGTCGAGGTCGTCGACCTGCCGGTCATCGACGAACACGAAGAAGCCGTTGTCCTCGAACGCCTCTAGGGCTGTCGCCGCCTGCTTCTCCCAGTCGAGCCGGCGCGGCCTTGTCAAGGAGTACCCGTTCAAGGTCGCCTCAGCGTCAACTGGCTGGACCAACCCGTTGAACCGTGGGGCCGGGTTGGCGTTGTAGCGAGTGACCTCCTCCCGGACCCGGAACCGGATGAGCTCGCGCAACGTGACCGGCGACGGCACCCCGGCGAGCAGCTGCCGCGCCGTCTCCCGCCCAGGTGCTGTCGCGTCGGCGATTGTCACGTCCACGGCTGTCCCACGCTGTTCTCGGACCTGCGGTAGACCATCGTGCCGTCCTTTGCTCGCCCTGTCAGTCGACAGTTACAAATACCCGCTCATCGGCATTATGTGGGTGACCTTCGGTCACCTGCGCCCTTCGGGCCACATAATGCCTGATCATGCAGGTGATCGAGGCGCAGTGTTCTAGATCTTGGCGCCTCACGATCACCCTGCATATCAAGCATGAGCGCGCCTTACGGCCCAGGCCGCTCGCAATGGTTGAGAGCGGGAGCCTGTCGCCGACTGGTCACGTGACTGCTGGCGCCACGGCTGCGTCCCACCCCTTGAGATTCCAGCCGCGACCAATGAGCCCGCTGCAGCCGACACCTGAGGGGGCGCGCACCGTGCGGACTGTATGCGCGGGCAGGCATCGCGCCATCACCCCGGCTGCAGCCGCGGCGCCACCGTTTCAAGATCAAGCAAATCCCGGCCTGCTCACTGCGGCCGGACCACCGCACCGACGTCAGGCGCTGCCAAGCGGTTCCCTCGCCCGGAAACACTCACCAGCCGCCCCAAGCCGCCCGTTCTCCCCCGTCACCATAGCAATGGGCATGCTTGCCGGTGGGCGAAACTGCCCCCCGAACTGCCCCCCGCAATAAAGAGGCCTTCGGTTCTGTATTCAAAAAAGATCTCTGATCTTGAGCCTCCTTACGGAATCGACCCGTAGCCCTTCTCCTTACCATGGACCCCGGCGGCGCCCCTGTAACCGCCGCACGGACCCTGACCAGGGCTGACGCTGGCTCCCGCTAGCAGCCGCGAGCAGGCACAGGCCCTTGCTGGCTGGGTTCTGCCCCACAATCTGCCCCCCGGGCCGGCCCGCCGGAGAGGACCCGGCTTGCGCCTCCTGGCCAGGATGGTACGCGCCGTGCCGGTGGTAGGAACGCATTCCTACCACGCGCTAGACTGGCTGCATGACCGCACGCAAACTCTCAATCTCGGTACCCCCCGAGGTTGAGGAAACGATCAAAGCGGCCGCAGCCGGCGAGGGCAAGCCTGTGTCCGCCTGGCTCGCCGAAGCCGCCACCGAGAAAGCGCACACAGCCGCCCTTCAGGCAGCCGGCCGCGCCGCCGCCCGCGAACTGGTAGCCGACTACGAGCAAGAACACGGCCCGCTTCCGACTGCGTCGCGCCAGCGCGCCCGCCAGTTCCTGGCCGAAGTCGGACTTCTAGACGACGGCGAGCCGCAGCAGGCCGCGGGATAGATGCCCACTATCGTCTACGACACCGGCGCCCTGCTGGCCGCCGAACGCCGCAACCCCGACTTCCTGGCCCTGCACGACGAACTCACCGCCGCCCGCATCCGCCCCATCGTCCCAGTGGCAGTCCTGGCCCAGGCCTGGCGCGGCGGCCCCCAGCACCAGATCTCCCGCGTCCTCAAAGGCTGCGACATCCTCCCCGACGACCCCCACATCGGCCGCGCGGCCGGCGTCGCCTGCGCCGCCTCAGGCACCGCTGACGTGGTGGATGCGATCGTCATCGCCACCGCCGTCCGCCACCAGGTTCCCATCGTCACCAGCGACCCCGCCGGCCTGACCCACATCGCCGACGCCCTCGGAGTCAAGATCCGCCTCTACCCCACCTGAACAGCCCACTCGCTGGCCGCCGGGTGCAGCGCTTCCCGGCGGGACTGCTTCGCCCTGTCTGCGGCATTATGTGGGTGACCTTCGGTCACCTGCGCCCTTCGGGCCACATGATGCCTGATCATGCAGGTGATCGAGGCGCAGTGTTCTAGATCTTGGCGCCTCACGATCACCCTGCATATCAAGCAATTGAGGCTGTTCAACCCAGTGCGGCCGGAATTATGCGCTCTTGCACGCGTTAACATGAGCGGTACCCGAGAACCGAGCCGGTCGTCCGGCGGCGACTTTCCCGTGCCGTGGTCACCAGCCCACCCGGCTCAGGGTCGTGTAAGAGGCCTGCCGAGGCCCGCCTGCGTCGATCGTCGGAGATCCGCAAGCCGGCTCGGCGCTGACAGCACCAGGTCCTCTGCCCGGGACGTTCTTCGCCCTGGCTGCGGGACTGCGCGGCATGCTGCCGTGGGCACTGTGCCCCGGCATTCCAGAGGAGAAGTCTGTGGCTCGACCAGGCCAGCGCCAGAAGGGCGCTCGCCGTAGCGCCCCGCGGAAGCAGCGAGGCGTCCACCACCGCGGCGATGTCGTCCCGGTGCTCGCCCGAACCGTCCGTGAGGTCGAGGCGGCTGCCCGGCGCGGCCGGGTGACGCCTGCCGTGCGCACCAAGTTCCAGGCCGTCGCCCTGCTGCTGCGGGACGAGCGTGCGCGCGTCCGGGCGGCGGCCGGACGCGACAGTCGTTGGGCCGAGCAGCTCAAGCGCCTGGACGGCGTCGCGGCCATCCTCGCGGCGACCGCCGTCCAGGACGCTGGGCTACTGGCGCTGCTCACCGAGGGCTCCGGAGTCTCCGACGCGGCCCGGTCGCTCAAGGGGGAGATGCTGCGGGACCTCGGCATCGAGCCGGGGCCAGAAGAGATCGCGCCTACGCAGACCGCTACGGTTTCCGCCGGCTCGCAGCGGCGGGTCGTTCCGCAGTCGGTGGTCTCCCGGCAACTGGCGAACCCCTTTCTCGCCCCCGGCTTCTCCGCCGCTGCGCAGCGCACCTCCCGTCCGCGCCGCCTGGACGGCTGGGAGCTGCTCGGCCCGCTGCTGAATTCCTTCGAGCGTGGCGGCGGGGGAGCCCCGGCGTGCATGGCGCTCCCGGCGCCGACGGCACGGTTCACCCCGGCGGCCCTGGAACTGATGCCGCACCAGGGGCAGCTGGTCGCTGCGGCCGCTGCCGGTCACCGGACGTTCCTGCTCGCCGATGAGCCGGGTCTGGGCAAGACGGCCCAGGCGCTGCTCGCCGCGGAGGCGGCGAACGCCTACCCGCTGCTCGCCGTCGTGCCGAACGTCGTCAAGACCAACTGGGCCCGTGAGGCGGCCCGCTGGGCTCCCCACCGCCCGGCCACCGTGGTGCAGGGCAACGGCGAGACCGTCGACGGCTTCGCCGATATCGTCGTGCTCAACTACGAGGTTCTCGACCGCCACATCGGCTGGCTCGGTGACTTCGGCTTCCGCGGGATGGTCGTGGACGAGGCTCACTTCCTGAAGAACAAGGCCTCGCAGCGCTCGCAGAACGTCCTCGCGCTCTCCGGCCGCATCCGGTCCCGTACGGACCGGCCCCTGCTGATGGCGCTGACCGGCACCCCGCTGATCAACGACATCGAGGACTTCCGGGCGATCTGGCAGTTCCTCGGCTGGATTGACGACACCAAGCCCCTCGGCGAGCTGATGGACGCGCTTGAGGACGCCGGCCTGACACCCGCCGACCCCAGCTTCTACGCCGCGGCGCGCCAGTGCGTGATCGACCTGGGCATCGTGCGCCGGCGCAAGCTCGACGTGGCCGCCGACATCCCCGCCCGCCGTATCGCTGACCTTCCCGTTGAGCTGGACGAACGGGCCGGCCGGTCGATCCGGGCGGCAGAACGGGACCTCGCTGGCCGGATGGTGGCGCGGTATAAGACCGCGCTCGCGAACCGATCCTCCGACGCCGGCGCCGGGGGCATAGACCATGACCTCGTCCGCCGGGTGGCCCGGTCGGAGCTGAAGGAGGCGACGACCGCGCCGTCCGGCGAGAACGTGTTCACCATGATGCGGCGCATCGGCCAGGCGAAGGCCGAACTGGCCGCGGACTACACGGCTCAGCTGGCCCGCAGCGCCGGCAAGGTCGTCTTCTTCGCCAAGCACGTCGACGTGATGGACGCCGCCGAAGAGATCTTCGCCCGGCAGGGCGTGCGCTTCTCATCGATCCGTGGCGGCCAGACGCCCACAGCGCGGCAGGCGAACGTCGAAACCTTCGTGAACGACCCGGACGTCGCGGTCGCGGTGTGCTCGCTGACCGCGGCTGGCGTGGGCCTGAATCTGCAGGTCGCCTCGAACATCGTGCTGGCTGAGATGTCCTGGACCGACGCCGAGCAGACTCAGGCCATCGACCGCAGCCACCGCATCGGGCAGGCCGAACCAGTGACCGCGTGGCGCATCATCGCCGCGCAGACCATCGACGCCCGGATCGCCGGGCTGATCGACGGGAAGGCCGGGCTTGCCGCCCGGGCGCTGGACGGCTCAGACCAGGAGGTCTCCTCCTCGGCCGACGTGCAACTCGAGGCGCTGGTCGCATTGCTGGCCGATGCGCTGCAGGCGTCTTTAAGCCATGGCGACGCCCTGGGTTCCTGACCGTGAGGATTCCCCGGCGAGACTGTGCCCGAGGACCAACGCCTCCCAAGTGCGCATGCTGGTTCTCTCGCCCTGCCCGAGGCACCCCCTCCCTGCTCATGCATGAGGCCAAGACGGGCTACATGCGGCATGAGCGGGACATCAGCGAGTGCTCGTCAGTCCAACTGGCGGGGCCGGTGTCAGAGTATTGGTATGACTGAACTTACCCCGAGGCTGAGCGAGCGGATCCACCGCGATTTCCCTGCTGGCACAGCCGGCGAGGTGGCCGCTTACCTCGCGTCTTTGGCCGGCGAGGCTTTTGGCGGGCAGGATCCCGAACGGGTCCAGGCAGCAATCGTCCTTGCCTCAGCCGGTTCAATGGGACCGCTTCCTTTCTGTCTTCCGCCTCCTGAAGCTGGACTGGCGCGATGTCTTGGTGGCAGGGGGACTTGCCAACGCAGATTGGCCTGGCCGGCTGGACGCAGAACTGGGCAGCCCTTGAGCAGGCGGATGACGCGCACCATCAGCGGCATGAGCGCGCCTTTACGGTCCTGGCCGCTCGCAATGCTTGAGTGAGAACGGAACCTTCGCCGACCGGCTACGGGACCGCTGACGCCATGACCGCGGCCCCATCCCTTGAACTTCCAGCCGCCGCGACTGACGAGGGAACCTGCCGCAGCGGCAACTGAGGGGTGAGCGCCGTGCGGACGGTACGCGAGGGTAGACGCCCCCGCGCATGCGCCGCATGAACATCTTCGTCGGCCGCCAAGACCCAACGGGTCGCCGCCGCTCGGCTGGTATCTGCGCGGCCTGCGGGCAGGTTGGCCGCCAGCGCGGGATGGTGCCACCGCACGGACAGCGGCCTGGCCGCTGCCGCGAACAGCCCCCAGGCGTCCGCGATCACGTTGAGTGGCAGTCGCATGGCCGCCACATCAGGACTACGCGCATCCCCGTCTGCGCACCGCGACCAGCCCAGCACCGCAGATGGCAGGCGCCGCCCCCAGCTGCGGCAGGATTCCCATCCCGGAAACACTCACCGGTCGTCCCCAGCTGCCCGTTCTCCCCTACGACCGCAGCGGTGGGCATGCTTGCCGGTGGATGATACTGTCCCCCAAACTGCCCCCCCGCAGTAAAGAGGTCATTGGTTCTGAATTCGAAACAGGCCTCTGAACTGGAGCCCCCTTACGGAATCGAACCGTAGACCTTCTCCTTACCATAGATCGCCGCACGGTTCCGTTGCCGCTGGTAGGGCGGTTGACCTGGCAGAACGCGAGCACAGGCCAGCGTCCGCAAGCCCCAGACAGGCTCTCGCAGGCGCCATTTGCCACTCAATCTGCCACCCAGTTTGATCTCCGGTGAAGAACGGGCCACTGCCTGACATCACGCGAGCGAGCGCGGGTCTCGGCAGGCAGCGACTACCTCGGCGCCGCCAACCGGGCGCGGGTCAGTCCCACCAGAAGGTCCAGATTGGCGTGCCCATCAGGCTGGCTGTGATGCTGGGGATGTCGTGCAGGCCCCGGCCGGCAAATTCGTCGCAGAACGCGAAGTGCTCGGCCGCTATTCGCTGGGCATGCTCGACGCTGCGCGGGGGCCTGTCGACCAGCAGGCGGAACTCATCGAAGCCCACTTCCAGCAGTCTGGCGCCGAACCTGCCCTCCCAGGAACGCACGACGGCCGCGATTGGCAGCGCATCTGATTGGTCGGAAGGCGTCCAGCCGATCAGCGGCAGGACATCGGCGGGCCTGGCAGCCGGGACGAGCCCGATCCGCTTCGGTGGCAGTGAGCGAAGGACCTTGTCGAGTTGTTCGCTGCTCAGCGGCGTGTCTTCCGGTGGCGCTAGGCCGGGGAACTGCTTGGAGAACGGCGCGCGCATCGCCGTCCACGGTTCGTCTTCCTCCTCGTCCTCCTCATCCGAGGGCATCTCACCATCCCACATGCGGCTGAGCACCCCGGCGGCGTCCATGCGGTCCAGATCGGCCGGGTCGGCCGGATAGCTGAACTCCTCCTGGTCCCACGGCCGGGTGGTGTCCCCGTACAAGGTCCCGAGCAGGAAGGGGACCAGACCGGTCTGCTGATGCGCAGATGACAGCGCGGACCAGACCCTGCCCGCATCCGGCACCGCCTCACGGGTGATCCAGGCGACCGGTATCGCATCCTCAAATCCAGCGTGGACCCACTTCCCGGCTGGCAGGCTCACCGACCCGACCCGGAGTTCTCCCTCATCGGGCAGCCTGCCGATGACCATCGCTTACCCCTTCTGGCCCGCACCACCAGTCGCGCAGTCGTTCAGCGGTGGACGCTGCTGGTGGCGCGTGATCGGGTCCGCTGTTCCAACCGCCGGTAATCGCTCGGAACGCTCATCGCCGACGATCACGGTAACGGTAACGGTAACGGTCTTTTCCGGCACAGATTATGTCGATCCGGGATTCTCGATGGCGATCATGGGCAGCGATTGAGCCAATGCGCCGATCAGGTCAGCGGCCGGGATAGCTGGTCTGGTAAGAGAAGGTGGCGCCGTCGCCGCGGCGGACCTGATGCAGGACAACGACCGGGTTGCGGCCGGTGTCGTGGGCGGTGCGGGCCAGTTCCAGCACGACCGAGACCTGCGGCAGGTCGAGCAGGCGGCGTTCGTCGGTGGTGGCGAGCCGGGGGCGCAGTTCGTCAGTGTGGCCGCGCAGCTTATGGCCCAGCCCGGCGAGGACCTCCAGCGGGCTGGCCGGGGCGGGCGAGGCCAGCGGGGTGTCGCGGACCAGGTCGTAGGGGTAGTACTCGCCGGCCAGCGAATCCGCCTCACCCGGTAGCCCGGCGCCGGCGGGCCCGGTGTAGCGGATGGCGTGGCGGACCAGCACCCGCGAGCCCGCGCGCAGGCCGAGCCGCTCCCCGGCCGGCCGACCCGCCACCGGCGCTGAGGAGTCCTCGATCGCAACGCTGATCTCCTCCCGGTGGGCCAGGCCCGCAGCCTCGACATCGGCCGCCCACCCGTCCAGGACCTCGGGGCCCGTGCGGCGCGCGCCGGGGGCTGGGCTCATCCGCCAGGTCATCACGTTGGGGCGGCGGACGTAAAAGCCGCGCTTGGCGACGGGTTCGACCAGGCCTTCCTCGATCAGCACCCGGTAGGCGCCCCGCACGGTCAGGTTCGCCACCCCGGTCCGGGCCATCAGCTCCAGCGTGGACGGCAGCCGGTCCCCCGGCTGGTACTGGCCCGAGGTGATCGCCTGCCGCAGCTCGTCGGCGAGCCGCTCATACACATCCCGGCGCTCGGGGACGCTGCCTGCCGCCCCGCCGCGGGTCCTGGGTGACACGCCGTCTCCCCTCAGCTGCCTTGGCTACATCAGTTTGCCATAACCCGGCACGTCCGCCAGGCACCTGCCCATTTGACCACCCTGGACAATCTGATTTAAATAAGCTCTACCAGAATCGCTCCGGCTGGATCCGGGAGCCACGGCGAGACCGGCCCAGTCAGCGTCGCAGCCAATAAGACACTACTTACTCAATGGCTCCCATGGACGGTCCTGCTGACCAATAGGTTGTCGCGTGGAAATAGGCTCCTCGAACGAAGAAGAGCGGAAAGCGCTATTGTCGAAATACTGCCACATGACGACCAGTCCACGAGATGAGCTGATGGCCAACTGTTGTCCTGCAGATATCAAGAGAGCGCTCTCTGGTTCGCTGACATAAGGGTGCTCCGGGCGGCACTCACGTGCCGCGTGGGGTACGGGTTCGGGCTGTCAGGACTGTGGCCAGACCTGCAGGGCGCGGAAGGGGCAGCCATCTTGCAGGAAGCCGGGATCCTCGTAGGTGAAGCGCACCCGCTGACCAGCCCGCAGTTCCCGGTAACCACCTGTTTCAATGCTGGAGAAGTGGACGAAGCAATCCCCGGGCACTTCCGGCGCGACGATCACGCCCCAGCCCTCGTCGGCATCGAACCACTTAACCACGCCGGTCACACCGCTGTCCGGCAGCGGATGCTTCCTTGCCACCCGCTGACTATGTCACCGGCTCTGCCGTCATGTCGACCTCTATTGCCGCAGGTGGTGCGTGGGCGCTTGCCGTGGCGCGGATGCCAGGATCAGAGGCATGGCTCGTGATCGTGATGTCGCGGCGTTTGGCAGGCGCGCGCCGCGCTATGACGAGGGCTGGCGCGGTCAGCTGCATCACCAGATCGCCGACCGGACTGCCGGCCTGGCCCTTTCCTGCGTGCCGGCCCCCAGGCGGATCCTCGACGTCGGGTGCGGGACCGGCTACCTGCTGAGCCGGCTGGCCGCCCAAGCACCGCAGGCTGAGGTCCTGGCCGGGATCGACGCGGCGCCCGCCATGATTGGCGCGGCCAAAGACGCGGCCACCGATGACCGGCTTGAGTTCGTGGTGGGCACCGCCGAGCAGCTGCCCTGGCCGGCCGCAGCCTTCGACCTGGTGGTCAGCACCACCTCCTTCGATCACTGGGTGGACCAGGAGACCGGACTGGCCCAGATACCAGCGATGCGTCAGTACACGACGCTGTGGAAGGGCGGGCTCGCCGACGCCCCCGGCTGGCTGACCAGCCACGGCTGGCAGACAGAGTTCCACCCGCTCGCCGCGCTGGGCTCCAGCTACGGCCGGCCGATCCCGGACGCAGCCAGCGGCGGTTTCCTCACCGCCACCCGCATCCACCCGTGACCTGACTCTTGTCACGGTCATGGATTCCCCTGAAGCCCAAGCCGCTCACCTTCGACACGCGCAGGCGTTTCACCGGGACCAGTGCCGCTCTTGCTCCACCCCTGCCGCGCAGAGTAGAACGAAACGATGGGGAGACCGGCAGCCGCCGTGCTGTACGTGCTCGCGATGGTAGCCGTCGTGGTCGGCGTGGACATCCTGTTCTTCAGGCACCACTTCTGGGAGCGGCTGACAGTAAACGTCGGAATTGTCCTGGTGTTCGCGGCATTCTATGTGAGATTTCTGAAGCGTTCCTGAGCGCAGCCGCCGCCATGCGGCGGCTGCGGCGCTAGCCGAGGTAGGGCCGGTCCCGGTGCCCGGTGACGTGCTCGACGCGCCGGCGCATGGAAGGGTCCATCTGCAGCGAGCCGGCGGTGGCGAGCGGGACCCAGCGCACGTCAGACGTTTCGCTGCTGGGGGCTGGATGTCCGCCAGTAGGGCGGGCCGTCAGGACGATCGAGAACTCCTGGCGGACCTCGCCGTTGCTGGTGTACAAGATCACGTGCCCGGGGTCGGTGTAGATCCCCGACAGGCCCGTGACCTCGCAGTCGATCCCGGTCTCCTCGCGGGTCTCGCGGACGGCGGCCTGGGTGAGGGACTCGCCGAGGTCCACGCCGCCGCCGGGCAGCGCCCAGTTGCCGTTGTCGGAGCGGCGGATCAGCAGCAGCTCCCCCGCATCATTGATGACCGCCACGTTGACCGAGGGGACGATGCTGGTGGCGGGCGGGGCGCCCGGGTCGTGGTGGTAATCGATCCTGCGCGCCACCGGCTAGCCCTCCGGCACCGGAGTCGCGGACTCCCACACCCGCTCGAAGCTCTCCAGGTAGGCGGCGGCGATCTCACCGCCGGCGAGCTTGCGTAGATGCCACACCGGCGCCCGCGCGGCCGGGATGCCGAACACGACCAGATGACAATCCCCGCCGGGCATCACGTCCACCAGACCCGCCCAGCCGAGTTCGCTGACGTCGTGCTCGGCTGGCTCCGCGCCTGGCAGCCCCGTGCCCGATGCTGGCGGCGTCGCGTGAGTACGGTGGTGGCCGTGTCCATGAATACGCCGAGACTGCCGATGCACGCTGGGCAGTCGGCGAAGCTGCGCGATCTCGGGTACGACGAAATCTGGTTGCAGAACTGGCTTGCCGGTGACCCGGCCCGGCTGGGATTGGGGGAAGTCCGGATTGTCGCCCAGGAGCTTACGGCGCCCCGCGGCGGGAGCCTGGATATCCTCGCCGTTGACGGGGACACTTACTACAGCGTCGAGGTGCAGCTGGGCGAGGTCGACGCCTCACACAGCTTCCGGGTCTTCGACTACTGGGCCCGCAACCGTGTCCGCTTTGAGGGCAAGACCCATGTCGCTGTCCTAGTCGTCGAAAGCGCGGCCGGCCGGTACCGGCCGGCTCTGGAGGCCCTGGCTGAATACCTGCCACTGGTAGTGATCGAACTGCGCGCCTGGCGCGGCGAGGCAGAGGTGATCCTGGTTCCCGAGACTGTCGTGATCAATCAGAACCTTGACGTCGCCGGGCCGGCCGGGACGGTTCCTGGTGAAGTGCGCACCGAAGCCGACTGGAAAGCCAGCATCACCCCGGAGGCCTGGGCGTTCCACGACGCGTTCATCGCCTGGACCCAGGCCAACTTGGGCGAGATCCGCGCTGACTACAGCCCCAAATCCTACGTCGGCATCCGCCGGGGCCGGCGAGTGTGGGCTCCCCTGTGGTTCCGCCGGGACGGCGCGACCATTTACCTGCCCGACCCCGACGGCCTGCGGGGCGAGCAGCAGTCACCAGCCATGGATGAATTTCAGGAGCGTCTCCGCAAGGAAGGCCTCGAGACCAGCTGGCAGCCCACCTACAATGCCGGGGCCAACCCGGTACCGATCCGGCTGCGGCAAGCAGATCTCGCCAAGCCTGTGGTGCAAGAACTCCTTCGCGCAACCTTCGAGATTCTCGACCCCGGAGCCAAACCGTGGTCAGAGCGGCCGGCCCGGCCAGCGGTTGATGCTGCCAACCTGCCCACAACCAGCCCCTCATCAGGCAGCGATGCCGCCGAACCACCCACCTGAGACGGCAACCACAGCCAAAGTGAGCCGCGCGGGCCAAAGCCAACGCGTTGATCGCGCCCGTCCGGAGAGCGGCAATAGAGGTCGTTCAGCTGCTGCGGCGGCCCAGGCTCGATGCAGGTGGGCTGACGCCCTTGCGGCAGGGCCGATCACTGGGTTTCCGGGTCTTCCTGGGCTTCTCATCGTGCATGATCGGGACATGCGAGAGCAGCAGGTGGGCGCCGACCCGCTCGCTCGGCGGCCCCCATATGGTCATGAGAGTGTCATGCTCACGCGAGCGGACATGAGGGCTATCTTGCGTTCGACGTACGGCTTACTGGGGCGCGCGCTGCTACGGGACGGAAAGGGAAACCTGGTCTGGGCAAGCTCATGCTGGCCGCTTGGTGGGGCCCGGCCGGGGTACCGGGCGGCACTCAGCCGTCTTCGGCGGGCCGGTCATCCTTGTCGTCGTTAGCGGGCCTTTGGGCTGCCAGGAGGCGCGCCCGGTTGTGTGCCTCTGGTTCCAGGCCAAGCGCGGCCCGCCGTTCGTCGAGACCAGCCGGGTCTTGCACCGTCCACAACGTTAAAATGCCGTCCCTGACCAGGTACTGGGTGCCGTAGATCTGCGGCTGGCCGCGGTGCATCAGCACCCGGTCCATCAGATACGCCAGGTCCCGCGGGCTGGCATCGCCCCGGGCAGCCGCGTCCTCCAGCAGGGGCAGGCACTGTTCCTGGAAGTCTGGCGGCGCGTGCTGAGCCAGCAGCCAGGCTGCGTGCGCGGCCGCCTCCCCGACGCGCTGATGGCCAGGCCACCCATGCTCAGCCACGATCTCCCTCAGTCGTGCGGTGCTGGCCCGGTCAACCGGCTCGACGATCTGTTCCCACTGCTGCATGTCATGCCCGGGCTGCAATGACTCCCGGGCGGCCTGGTCCCGGCCAGCGCGCTCCAGGAGTTCTGCGCTCAGCGCATCGTTCACGGACACATCCTCCCGGCCCCATGATGACCGAGGCCAGCCCATCGGCTTCACCAGCTTGGTTACCCCCGCCCGACAGCGCCGGCAAGCCAGGTGCGCTATCGGCGGCAGATGACGACGTTCCGGTTGGCTTGCCAGGCGGTGAACGCTACGGCCAGATCAGCTACTGCCGAGGTACGACAGGCACCTGGCATGATGGGGGCCGTGCCAGAGCCGATGAACCTGATCGCCGTCGCTGGCTCGTCGTCCCTAACGTTCGCGTGCAGGGATCTGCCCGCTGACGCTGCTGTCATTGCCGCCGGGCACGAACAGAACGGCTACTTCTGGGAGGGGGTCGCTAAGTACGTCGCTGCGGGCCTGCTATCGCAGGTAGAGCTTGATTGCGAGGCTGGCATGTTCTGCGCCCGCGGCGACCGTGCTGTGCTGGGCCAACTACGCGAAGAATTGGCGGGGTACCTCGACAGCCCCGAGAAGATCGCCCGGCTCATCAGGGAGGCAGAAGCGTCGGGCTTCCAGTTCGACGACTGAGCGCTCAACGTCGCAATCAATCAGCGGCAGTAGCGGGCGATCACGCCCAGCGCTGGCGATGCATAAACATACGGCCTTGCCGCCTGCCTGTTCGGCTGTGGCCGGGATTGCCAACGGCGCGGAGAGCTCTTGATAACCGCGCCGAGCAGCCGATATGTACGGCGTTCGGGATAATGTGCGTTGCCTGTGATGGATGCAGATCTGGGTGATCGGTGTGCGGCAATCTTGGTCTACCACGGCGCCGCTGGCGAGTGGTGGCCCAGGCTGCCGTCCGGTCAGCGATGCTGGTACCGCGGCCGCAGGAACGCGGCTTCCGGCTCGTCCGCCGGCGGGTAAGTGATCCTTTCCCGCACCTCAACGGCGCCTTCGACGTGCCGCACCGCTTCAGTGAGCTGGCGTGCGACAGCTCGGTTGGCGGCCTGCCCGGTGACTGTCACGATGCCAGACGTCACGGCGACATCGAACGCGCTGGGATCGAGCGCGAACTCTGCCGCGATGATCTTCCTGACCACCTCATCGCGGATCTCCTCATCTGGCCGGGCGAAGACGCTCAGCACGTCCACCCGGCTCATAATCCCGACCAGGAGTCCCTTCTCATCCACTACCGGCAGCCGCTTCACCCGGCGGTCGTGCATCCGCCTGGCGGCGGTGGCCACGCTCTCCTGCGGTCCGATCGCCACCGCGGGCGTGCTCATCAGGTCGGCTGCGGTTACGCCGGACGCCTTCGACTGGTCTGCCCGGCGGCCCGCGGATATCCGGTGCCCGGCCAGGGCCTCCGTGCCAATCTCCTTGAGCAGCAGGTCTGCCTCGGAGACCACTCCCACCAGGTGACCAGCCGAATCCAGCACCGGGACCGCGCTGACATGCCGCTGGCGCATCACTGCAAGGATGTCCTTGTACCCGGCCGTCTCCCGGACCGCTGCCACATCTGTGGTCATCACATCTTTCACGCGGCTGCTCACTGCACTGCTCCCTTATGCCTGCCCATCGCCGTTTACCACATCAGGCCCACCCGGGGTCCCGGGACCACCAGGAACGCCGCTCCTTACCGTCACGCTGCCTGGAAGCGGGCTGCGCGCCTAGGGTCTTCAGTCCCTGGCGTGGCCTCCCCCAGCTGGCGGGGCGCCTATGTTGCCAGGTGTTGATGGCATCCGGGCGGGGACCGATCGTGGACCGGCCGGATGCTGCCCGAATTCGGCTGCTGCCCGCAGCCGGTTAGCACGCCCGCCAAGCGGCTGCGGTTCTACGCCGGGCCCTTCCGCCTGGCGGAGGTGGACACGTCCTGCTACGCGCTGCGCACGCGGGGCGTCGAGGTCCCAGCATCTCTCCGCGAGGTAGACCGGCACTTTGACCGCGGGTCCCGGGCCTGGGTGCTCTGGGCGCCCCGCCCGGGCGGTGGCCCGCAGGCGAGCCTGGCGGTCAGCCAACAAACAGGCCCACCCCGACGGCACGTTCACCGAGATCGCCGACGGCGCCCCGATCGGGTTCCAGGTCCCCTGCACCCAGGCCGCCGAACTGCGCGCCCTGCTGGCCCTCCGCGGCATCGCCGTCGCCCTGCTGCACGCCGAGGCCGCCACCGCCGAAGACACCCCACAGACAGAACGCCTGCGCACCGGACTCGGCCACCGCTATGACGGCTACCTGCGCACATACGGCCCGCTGAACCGGTTCTCGCTGCGGCGCACCGGGCGGGCCGACCCGGCCACCGGCGAGCCGGTCATGGCGCGGGTCGCCCCACCGCAAGGCGGGTTCCGCGGCGACCCCTACGCACCGCCGGTGTATGCACTGGAAGAGTTCGACCCGGCCGGGCAGCGGGCCGCCAAGGCCGCCATCTTCACCCACCGGGTGGTCGCCCCCCGCACTCCCCGGCTGGGGGCCGACACCCCGGCGGACGCGCTGGCCATCTGCCTGGACGCCCACGGTGAGCCCCGGCTGGGTGAAATCGCCCGCCTGCTCGGCGCCAGCGAGGCCGAGGCCCGTGAGCAACTCGGCTCGCTGGTGTTCGACGACCCCGGGCAGCCCGGCCGACTGGTCCCGGCGGCGGAGTACCTGTCCGGCAACGTCCGCGGCAAGCCGCCGGTCATCCGGCCGATCCCGCCCAGGAACCCGACCGCTGGCGGCTGGGCTGGGGCGGTTCTGGCGAAGGGGAACCAGCCGGTGACATCCACCAGCCCCGGGGGCTCGAGCTCAAGCCCGGTGAAGAACGCCGCTATCTGCGCCCGGGTGCGGAAGACCACGGGCGCGCTCGCGTGGGCGTAGGCGTCCTGGATGGCAGTCATGACCTTGGGATCGGTGCCGTCGCTGGTGATATGGGACAGCGCCAGATAGCTGCCGGGCACCATGTAGCTCTTGAACGTCTTGACCAGCGCCTCCGGCGCGTCATCGTCGGCGATAAAGTGCAGCACCGCCGCGAACAGGACACCGACCGGCTGGCCGAAGTCGATGAACTCCTCCAGCGCCGGGCTGGTGAAGATCCCGTACGGCGCGCGGATATCACCATGGACCGCCCGCACGCCGGCGCTCTTGGCCAGGATCGCCTGGTTGTGGACGGTGACCGTGCGGTCGTTGCCCACATACAGCACATGGGCGTCCGGCTGGACCGTTCTGGCCAATTCGTGGACGGCCGGGCTGGTCGGGATGCCGGTGCCCAGGTCGATGAACTGGCGCACCCCATGATCGGCCATCAGCACCACCGCGTGGGCCAGGAAATGCCGGTTCGCCTGCGCGATCTCCCTGCCATGCGGCACCACCGACAGCGCCTTCTCCGCCGCCGTGCGGTCGGCCGCGTAGTTGTCCTTGCCGCCCAGGTAGTAGTCATACATCCGGGCCGGCGACGGGATCGTGGGGTCAATGCCGGGTGGGACCGGGGTGTTCTCGTCGTCGCTGCGCCACCACCGGCCGGGCTGTGCCGTCGGGTCGGCCATCCGGGCCGCGCCTCCCTCCATCACCGGGCCATTGGGACGACACGGGGTTTCCGCCCGGTCACGTACCGCGACATCTCACGGTGATATAGCACCGTGAGATTGACTGGTTGCGCCTACTTCACCCCCTTGCAGGCGGGCAGTTCTGGGAACGGGTGCGCGCCATGCCTTTCGACCGGCAGCACGTCAACGAGATCGTTGAGCGTGTCTGCGCTGGCCAGGCGCACTCGATGCCTGCCACCGCCGCGACCTCGGGACCCTTGTCACGCTGCTGCGCAAGTACGGCATCACCCAGGGCGTGATGGCGAGCCTGACCGGGATCCCCCAGCCACGGCTCAGCGAGTACGAGCGGCGCATACGCCAGCCGATGGCGAAATCTACGTTCGAGGCGTTCGCTGACGGTCTGGGCATGCCCGCGCAGGCGCGGCGGGCACTCGGGTTAGCCCCCGCCGCCAGGCCAGGCCCGGCCCAGGCTGACGGGAACGGCTTCCCGGCCGACACGTTCGACCTTCAGCTACTCGCGGAGGCGATCGGGAGGAGGGGGCAGAAGGTGAAGCGGCGCGACATGCTCGCGCTGGCGGCAAGCATCGGCGCTGGCGCAGCTATCGCTCAAAGCGATGTATGGGAACGGATCGCTTACGCTCTCACCAGGCCGACCGGCATGGATGAAGCAATGGTCCGGGCCATCGAAACCCGCGCAGCCGGATTCGCATTTGATCCGTAGATCAGTACGGGGCGTCCAGCCGGTGCGCCGGAATCCGTACCCACAGGTCAGGGTCCGCCGGGTGTCCGGTGAGCACGCCCGGGTCCGGTGTCGTCCCGATGGCTTGTGAGACGGCTGTGAGAAGTCCCGTCTGGCTCGCGCTTCCCGGTCTTGCGCCGGGACCGCTGGCTGCAGCCCAGCCGTGCATGAGCTGGCTGAACAGAGCGTGGCGGGGACTGACCCTGCCCGGCTGGCTGATCTGGCCGGACGGGTGCTGGCGGAGTCCGGATTCGAGCCGGGCTTCGATGCCGAGCCCCGGCTGCTCGGCGAGCTTGAGCAGGCGCTGGAGGCGGTCAGGGCGGACCTGCGCGCGACTGGCCTGGCCGGGCCGGTTCGCCTTGGCTTCGTCGAGATCCGGGCAGTTACCTGCGGAACGTGTTCGCCAGCTTCCGCGGCTCCTTCAGCTACACCGGCGGCATCCCCCCCGTGACGGACGTGACCGGGTAAGCGCGCTCCTGGCTGTCGCCGGCGACGTGCAAGATGCGATCATGGGGTCGCTCATGACCGTGTGGCCGGTCTGCCCGGACCACGATCTCGGCGGCCACCCTCGCGAACACGACGGCCAAGCCGTGTGGTGGTGCAACGGCGATGGCGGGCATGTCATCGCCCCGATCGGGCACTGGAGCTGTTGAGCAGTCAAGATCACCTGCTTGCAAAGGAAGTGGCGGGGACCGGCGGACCTGCGCCTGCGCAGGTCAGGTGCACCGCCGGTTGCCTCGTGAATGACTATGAATTGCCGTACGTGACCCTACTTTCGGGCACGTGGCGGGCATGGCCCGAACTTCTGGCTACGGTCGCGGGATGGTCTGGCGGGGATTGTTGATCGTGTCCATGCCGCCGTGCGCCGGGTCCTCGGGCTTGGTCTGATAAGCATCGAGAACGGGGACAGATAGCACGTCTCGGATGCAGGCCGCTGACCCGGCGATGTATGCCCAGTGGAAATCGGTGTCGGTGCACACGCACCATGCCCGGTCATCTGGCCACCAGTAATTCGGATCGTCCGGGAACTCCCCGTACGCGACGTGCGGGCCGCTGAGCAGGTAGTAGTCCCGCATCGGGTGCCTGGCCTTGGGCAGGGGCCGGAACGCCTGGTGGTCGAGGTCACCGAAACCCTCCCAGAGCAGGAACCAGCCGCGCGGGGAGGACGCGTGCCGGGTCAGGATGGGCAGCAGCGCCTCAACCTGCTCTGGCGCCATCCGCCAGTAGGGGTGGGCGCGATGCCTGCCCGGCGCGGCCTGGATCGTCTCCTCTTCCATCAGGGCATGTGCGATCCGGCCGTTGCGCCGGGCCATCTCCGTCCAGGTGAGGTGTTCATCGAACGGGAAGAAGATGCGGGCATAGGCCTCGAATCCTTGCGGCACCGTCATCCGGACCTGAAACGAGTCCTCAGTCAGCAATGGCCGGATCCACGCGGCCGGAGCCAGGTCGCTTTCGGGGACCAGCCCGCTCTCGTGGGAGGGATACCAGCCGTGCGCTTCCGAGTCGCGGCCAGTGCCCAGGACCGGGCATCTCTGGATCGCCCTTATGAGCAGATCGAGGCGGGGCAGCGGAAGGTCCACGACAACAAAGTACTGGAATCCGGTATCTAGGTCGGAGGGCCCGATCCCGGTGGTCATGGGCGGCGCGACCACGGTCGACAACTTGCAGCTGCTATGTGGCGCATGCAACCGCGACAAGGGCGCTGACCTGTAGGCCCAGTCCTGGCGATGCCTTCGGCTATGGGAGCGGCTTTACAGGGAGTCGGCCGCGTTCGGTGTTCATGGCCTCTCACCTGCGGGGTTGCTGCTCAGGCGCATTGGCGCGAACCTACTGTTTCGCCGTGGTTGCGAACTGCTCTTCGCCCCGAACTAATTTAGCGGTAGTGCTGGGACCTTTATCGCCTTTCCAGGTTGGGAGGGCCGTCGCGGGCTGCTCAGACAGGTGGTTGTGAGGGGCCGTTGCTGTACCTCAGTGCTGTACGCCGTCCTGGGTGGCTAGGGGATTTCTCGGGTAGCGGTCATAACCCTTCCTTCGGCCTGGCCTTACCGTTCGGATTCGGCCAGTGTGCTGCAGTCCGATGTTGCGCCACGGTGTTGCTACTTATCCGTCACGTGCCTCTACTCGACCTGCTCGCCTTCAATAAGGCCAACGCGTCCGCCGCCCCGAGAACGGCTAAGCCGCCGGAAAGCCCGGCGAGTTCTGTCTGGCGCGGCAATCTTCAAGATCACCAAGACTATACCGCCCAAAGGTGGAAGAACAGCCTCGAGTAGCAGGATCTCGGTCGATATGAAGACCGATGAACGTATTATCGCGTTATCCCCCTGATGGGCGAGAGCGATCAGTGCCAGTGATTCGCCTAGCAGTCCGGATATCATCGCTATTGACAAGAGCACCAGCTGCGTGACTATGGCTCGGCGCCGGGATGGGGTAATGCGTGGGCTGGGAGCGCTTGGCATCGGAATTGAATCTGATTATATACTTCTTGACTTGATCGATGAATGAACTCTGCAAGGTTAGGGCAAGAAAGAAAACGGGAATGACCGTAGCGCAGACGATGTAGAAATTCTCATTGAAGTTTTTCATATTAGGAATCCTTCTCAGCCCGTTGGGCCGGTACCTGATAGCGGAAACCAAGGGGGGTCAGCGTGCCCTCATCTAGGTGCCACGGGTCATAGAGATGGCGGATTCCCCCTGTGGCGATAACTGTCCCGTCTTCGACCCACTCGATTTCAACATTGCTGAGGACAAACAACGCTATACATTTGTTCTCCCGGGCGTGCCGCACTTCGTTGGGGGTGAGGATCACCTCGACCCCGCCTGTCGTGGTCCCCTTAACCTCAACATGCCTTACCTCGCCACCGCGGTGGCAGAGTAGATCGTAGCTTTCCTTGCCGTGGACATCCTCCACGCCCCAGGCTTGGGCGTAGAACTCGGTGGCCACGTTCATCGCGTGGGCTTCTATTGCCACCTTCACGTCCTGGTCGAGCTGGCTGGAACCCCTGCCCCCTCCCACGGCGCGCCACCCTCCCGGCCGCGTCCTCCACCACCCCTTCAGCTTGCTCGACCGGTGACGCTGGAGTGAGTTCCGGCAGGTGGACTTCCGCCTGGTCGACTGCCGACCGGAGCTCTGGGAACAAATTGATGGCTTCCTGGGGCATCTTGACTAGATAGCTCTGGAGAGTACGGAGCGTATCTTGGTACGGAATCCAAGGGAAGTAGATTGGCTGCCCGCTGGCGCGAGCCTGAATCCGCTCACGCAATGCCAGAAGCGCACACTTGTAGCCGCGAATTTCCGCGAGTGACACGGGCGAATCGAATGGCCGGTACCGACCTAGTGCGACTCGGATGCCCGGCAGCCAGCGTGGTCGCTCGCCTGCACGCCATGCGTAGCTTCCGCGGGAAGCCCAGTAGATCGGCGCCGGTTCAGCTGGGCCGACCGCCACGCTGACTCCGACAATCGCCTCTTGGCGGCTGTCGTAGTGGACCACCACGTCACCAGGCCGCACCAGGACCAGAGCCACCTGGCCCGGCAGTCAGCTTCCGCTAACCCGGTCGATCCGGTCAATCGTGACCAGATCCCCTTCGACGATGTACATGATCCGGTACTTGCCCACACGCAGCCGCTGCATCTGTCCCCACGGGAACGACTGTGCCGGATACGGATCGGTGGCCAGAGCATCTAACGCCGCTACCACAACCCGCATGCCCTCGCCGTCATCGAGGAACCGCGAGGCGGTTGTCACTGCCCTTGGCGACCACTCCACCTTCACCGGCCGCCGCCGAGCAGCAGCCGGCGTGCCTCCTCATGCGAGATCGCCCCTGGCCGACCAGCCGCCGACCACTCCCGGTACTCCTCCAGTGCCACCGCAGTCTCCGCATCCTCCCGCTCCTGCGCAGACGCCAACTGCTCCAGCGCCCGCAACCGCCGGTACTCAGCCACCGGAACCACCACAGCAGCCTCGCCACCCAGATGAATCACCTCATGCTCGCCAGCGCCAACCGGCCCGGCAGGCTGTGCAGTCATACCGCCCACGGTACCGTCCACGCCCGACACTCCCACGGCAATACGCTCCCGGCCGCGCACGATCGCCAGTTCCCCCAGGGCGCATCGGACTGCCGTGATCACCTGCATGGCTTGCGGCAGCAGCCCCGAACCGCGTCGCGTGCCACGCCCGGTGATAAGCGCTCTCACCGTCCCGGACGCAGCAACCCGGATGGGACACAGCCCTATCAAGCCTCTATCCACGACCACTGGCAGCAGCGAACGGGTCTATCTCACGAACGGCTCTGTCGCACTTTCGGTGGTGACGGTGCGTGTCCTCAGCTCAGCAGGATGCGGTGGCGGAGGAGCTCGAAGCCGGCGCGGCCGTACATCTGCCGTTTGACCATCTTCGTTTTCGTATTCACGCCCTCGGTGCGGCCGTTGTGAAACGGCAGCGTTACCGCGGCAGTGGCGGCACTGATGTCAAGGTCCAGGCCGCGGGTGAATGCGTGCACGCTGGGCAGGTCAGCGGCCCAACACCACGGACTTTAGGTGTTTCGAGCTTCTTGGGGTGTTGGGGGTTCTTGTGTTCTGTGCGTGCCATGAAGTCTGTTTCCTGATGACGTGCGGGCATGGTTTCTGCCCGCGTGTCGCGGCGGGGCTGGCGCGCGGTTCCACGGTCCGCGGCCCCGGGCGGCCGGGGCGGCTCCTCCTTCCTGACGGGTTATGGTCCTGACGGCGGGCTAGGAGAAGCCGGTCGCGAACACCTGGACCTGGGGTTTCCCGGTGACGGTCGTCTTGGTGGCGGTGGCGTGCGGGAATTTCGGGCGTGCTTTCTGGGCGCGTCTGGAGTGGCGCTGCCGTGCGGGGGGGTTGGGGGTGGGCAGGGGGGCGCGGGCAGGACGGCGGCCGGTCACCGCAAGGCCGAGCAGGAAACCACACTGGATCCTCGGGACCCGCTCGGCAGCCCGCGCGGGAAGCTCGATCAGTTCCATCCGCCGCTGGTGACGCTCACGCCGGAATGCGGCCAGCCGCGACTCCCACTCCAGCGCGGCCGGCAGGTCGCCGGACTTCTCCGCTGACCGCAGGTGCCGTTCATACCTGGCTGCCGTCCGTGACATCCACAGGCGGCGGATCACGACAGCTGCACCGAGCGCGATATAGCTGACGTTGCGCGCCACCGCGCGGGTGCGGTCGTGGCGCGCCGCCACCGCGGCGGCGCGGACCACCCGCAGCGGGACGGACCGGGGTGGCGGGATTACCTCGCCTTCAAGAACAGGCTGCTGCGCCGGGACGGCCACCAGGTGCCGGGACTGGCCCGGGTCCGCGTAATCACTGGTGTCAGGCATCGGCGTGCACCCCGTTCAGCGACGGCGCCGGGGCGGCCGGGGCGGGCACCTTGACAAGGCCGGCCACCTTGCGCCGGTCGATGCCGAGCGCGTCACCGATCTCCTTGTAAGTGACCGGCTCACCCAGGCAGTCCCGCCCGTGTTCCAGCAGGATCCGCAGCGCCTCAGCCGCACTCCCCGGCGGCCCGTGCGGGCACGTGTCACCCGTGTCACAGGTGGCCGGGACGGGATTGCGGGAATCCCCGCCCCGGCCACGCCTGACAAGCCCGGCCAGCGACTCCAGCGCGAGCACGAACGCCAGCGCGGGCCACCCGGCCACCAGCCGGCCGCCCCACCCGTGCGGCCACCCGGCGGCCACGTTCATGACAGCGGTGACAGTGATGCCCGCAGCGAGCGCCACCATGGCGAGGGGGGGGCGCCTGGCCCCGGTCCGTGAGGCGTCGAGCAGGTCTGCGGACGCACCCAGGATGACAAGGTCGGCCAGGAACGGCACCAGGTAGGTGACGGGCGCGGTCGCGCCGGACAGCCGGGTCACCGCCACGCCGTGAAGGTAGCTGGTGATCCCCGCGATACCGGACACGCCTGCCAGGGCTGTCCCGGCTGTCAGTTTCGTGGCCCTGGTGCGCCGTCTGCGCTTAGGCTTGCTCACAGGTCAAGCCTAAGGCCGCCATGGTTGAGAGGGCTACAGCGTGGCGTATCTAGGCTTCACCTGCCTAACCCCGGCACACTATGCTGTGTGACAATCGACCGCGGCGCACCGGAGCCGCTCTACCAGCAGCTGGCCGCCCTGATCCGCGGCCAGATCACGTCGGGGGAACTGCCGCCCCGGGCGGCGATCCCGTCGATCACCGGCCTGGCCGCCGACCATGACCTGGCGGTGGTGACGGTCCGCCGGGCAATTGCTGTCCTGGTCCAGGAGGGGCTCGTGCACACTGTTCCCGGCCGCGGCACATTCGTCACGGAGGCAGACGATGAGTGACCTCGCGGATTTTCTGCGCGCACGGTACGGCGAGGACGAGGCGATAGCGAAGGCCGTACGGCCGGACCAGGACTACGCTGACAGTGAGCATCAGGAGCGATGGAACCCGGCGCGCGTGCTCCGCGAGACCGGGACCAGGCGGCACAGGCTGGCACGCTACCTTGCGCAGGCCGGCTACGGCCTGCCTGAGGGTGTGGCCGACGGGCGTGACCCGTACGAGAAGGAATGCGACGCGGCGGTGAAAGACGCACTGAAGATAGAAGTGCTCGAAGACGCCGCCATCTGGCGGGATCATCCGGACTATGACCCCGCGTGGGCGCCGGATGCCTATGAGGTGCTGGGGACGGCCACCAATGATGGCTGGCTCGAAGGGCAAGAGGACCCGGGCAGCGGGGCGGCAGGCGATGAGTGAACTCGACCCGGACCCGCTGCCGCTGCGCTCTATCCCGGTCCCCGCCGAGGTGAGCCGCGTTGAGGGCTGCGACTGCGGCGGCCAGCAATGGCACCGGCAGGATTGCACCATCTTCTCGCTGCCCTATGAGACGGCGCAGGGGGCCGTTTATGCCTCGCTGGAGCGCGAGCGCGCATTCACCGACCGGCTGAACGCCCGGCTCCGCGCGGCCTTGGCACCGGACAGCGGAACGTCCCGCCAGCCGTAGCCAGCGGGACGCCCACGGCAGCCCAGCCGTAGCCAGCGGGACGCCCACGGCAGCCCCCTGCCACGACGGAGCCTACAGGCAGGCGCGCAGCCTGCGCGGCGGCGCGGGGATCGTCTCAGCAGCTTCCGACGCGGCGGCTGTGCAGGTCAGCGTGTACACCGTCGTCGACTGGATCGACAGGTGCCCCAGTGCGTCCCGCAGCGCCAGCAGGTTATGGCCGCTGGCCTCGTAAAACTCGGTGGCGAACCGGTGCCGCAGCTTGTGCAGCGTGGCCGTGGACCCGCAGCCGTGCAGATGCCGGTTGCACAGGTGGCTGACCCGCTGCGGTGTGTTCGGGCCGCCCTGCCCGTCACGGCGGCGGAACGCCCACCCGGTGGCGGGCAGCCCCGCAGCGGTGACCTCCTCCCGCGCGAACGTGCACAGCGGCACCACATGCTCGGTCAGGCCCTTGGTGGCGTCGGCGGCGATGTAGATCAGCGGCCGGGGCCGCGCGTGCAGCATGATGTTCTCGGTCCGCAGGTAGGCGATCTCGCACGCCCGCAGCCCAGCACACCCGGCGAGGACAAGCCACGGCCGGATCCGCCGCGGCGCGCAGTCGAGGGCTTCCAGGAGGTCACCCTCCCCGATCGGCCGGGGCAGGCGCCTGCCGGTGCGCGGGAGGGGCAACCCGGCGGGCGGGTCCACGCCGATCAGCTCCTTGCTCAGCGCCCACAGGGAGAACATGCGGGCGGGCTGCCCGTAGTTGCTGAGTGCGCCGGGGGG
>OFHK01000081.1_pt1 | contig 29283 bp, 32 predicted proteins | sample 1521951 | NCBI WGS metagenome assembly OFHK01 (sample SAMEA2468436, study PRJEB22500) | soil metagenome | biome: Glassland; feature: Farmland; material: Clay | place: Australia | collected 2013-01-31 | depth 0.55 m
CGGCTGCGCCGATCCGGCATGTCGAACCACGGCGTCCAGCCGTCGCTCGCCTCGCCGGGCTCGCCGTTGAAGCGCATCACCATCGCGCCGCTCGCGTCGCAGACCCGCAAACGGGTCATCGCGTTCACGATCGCGCGCAGCCGATCGGCGCCCTGCAGCCCGTCGCTCCAACGTTGCGGCTCATTGCCGTAGAGACGCGCGAGGAACGCTCGCCAGTCGGGACCGCGCAGCTCCGACTCCACCTCCGCGGCGAGAGAGCGCGCCCGCTCCACCGTCCAGTGCGCCAGCAGCCCGGCATGCACGAGCGCATGGCGGCCTTCGGCGTGGAAAAGCGGCCGGTGGCGCAGCCAGTCGAGCAGCTCGCCGCGATCCCGAACGTCCGCGTGGATGCCCGCACGGCGGAGGGACGGAAGGAAGGCTTTCTGGCCGCGGCCAACGGCGAGACGCCCCGCCGGGACGTCCACGCCGATGGCACGGCCACCGTCTACACCGGCAGTTCCGCGCACGGTCAGGGCCACCACACCGCCTGGGCCATGATCGTCGAGTCCGATCTGGGCATCCCGATGGGCAAGGTGACCGTGAAGCACGGGGACACCGACGAGATTCCGCTGGCCATCGGCACCTACGCGTCGCGGTCGCTGCAGCTCGGCGGGGTCGCCGTGCACCGGGCCAATCTGGAGGTCAAGGAGCAGGCCCGCAAGCTGGCGGCGGACATGCTGGAGGCCAGCGAGGCCGACCTGGAGCTCGACACCGGCAGTGGGCTCTGGCAGGTACGCGGCGACCCGGGTTCCAGCCGGACCTGGGCTGAGGTGGCCAGCCACGCCGGGGCCGAGGGCCTGACGGCCTTTGTCAACTACACCGACGGCGCGCCGACATTCCCGTTCGGGTCCCACGTCGCGGTCGCCGAGGTCGATACAGAGACCGGCAAGGTCACCCTCGTCCGGCACGTGACCGTGGACGACGCGGGGACGGTGCTCAACCCGGTGCTGACCGAGGGCCAGCGGCATGGTGGCATCGCCCAGGGGGTGGCGCAGGCGCTGCTGGAGGAGATGGTGTACGACGCCGACGGCAACCCGCTCACCGGGACGCTCGCGGACTACGCCGCCATCACCGCCGCGGAACTCCCCAGTTTCGAGCTGCTGGTGAGTGAGACGCCGGCCGCCATCAACCCGCTGGGAGCCAAGGGGATCGGCGAGGCCGGGACCATCGGCGCGGCCCCGGCCATGCAGAGCGCAGTGATCGACGCGGTCAGCCACCTCGGCGTCCGCCACATCGACATGCCGACCACGCCGTCGCGGGTATGGGCCGCAATCAGCGAAGCGAGGAACAGCCAGTGAAGGTGACCATAACCGTCAACGGCAGCCCGATCGAGGCCGACGTGGCGGACCGTACCCTGCTCGTGCATTTCGTGCGCGACGTGGCCGGCCTGACCGCTACCAACGTCGGCTGTGACACCACCTCCTGCGGTGCGTGCACGATCCTGCTGGACGGCAAATCGGTGAAATCCTGCACGGTGCTCGCCGCCCAGGCCGACGGCTGCGAGGTCACGACGCTGGAAGGGCTGGCCAGCGGGGACGAGATGCACCCGATGCAGCGCGCCTTCCACGCCGAGCACGGGCTCCAGTGCGGGTTCTGCACTCCCGGCATGGTGATGGCGGCGGTGTCGCTGCTGTCCGAGAACCCCCACCCCACCGAGCAGCAGGTCCGCACCGGCCTGGAAGGCAACCTGTGCCGGTGCACCGGCTACCACAACATCGTCAAGGCCGTGCTCACCGCGGCCGGCAGCGCCGAAGGGCAGGAAAACAGTTGATCCCGGCACCCTTCACCTACAAGCGGGCCAGTTCGGTGGACGAGGCCCTGGAACTGGTTGCCCAGGGCGGCGATGACGCGAAGTTCCTGGCCGGCGGGCACTCCCTGCTCCCACTCATGAAGCTGCGGCTGGCGGTGCCGACGACCCTGGTGGACATCGGCCGGCTCAGCGAACTCTCCTACCTCCGCGACGAGGGCGGCCACATCGCGGTCGGGGCGCTCACCAGCCATCACGACCTCGCCACCTCCAGCCTGCTGGCGGCCGAACTGCCGCTGCTGGCCCACGCCGCCGGCGCCGTCGGGGACCCCCAGGTCCGCCACCGCGGCACCATCGGGGGCTCGCTGGTGCATGCCGATCCAGCGGCCGACCTGCCCGCGGTCATCCTGGCGATGGACGCGACCCTGGTCGCGCGGGGGGCGTCCGGCACCCGTGAGATCGGCGCCGGGGACTTCTTCCTCGGCCTGTTCGAGACGGCGCTGCAGCCGGGGGAACTGCTCACCGAGATCCGCATCCCCAAGCCGGCCAGTGCCGGGTGGTCATTCCAGAAGTTCACCAAGCGCGCCATCGACTGGGCGATCGTCGGTGTCGTGGTGCAGGGCGACAACGTGGCGCTGGTGAACATGGGGCAGACCCCGGTGCGGGCCAGTGCGGTGGAGCAGGCGCTCGCGGCAGGTGCGGCACCGGCCGACGCCGCCGCGCACGCGGCCGAGGGGACCAGCGCGCCCGAGGACATCAACGCCGATCGCGGCTACCGCGAGCATCTGGCGCGCGTTCTCGTGGGCCGCGGGGTCGCGGAGTCACGCTCGCGGGCCCGAGCGGTCAGCGCGCCCGGATGACGCCGGAGGCGAGCAGGCTCGACAGGGCCTGCTCGCACGATGGGCGGCGTGGTCCGGGCACGGACGCGTTCAGGGCTTCGGCGGCGGTGGGAAAATTCGCGAGGGACTCAACGAGCGCGACCAGTTCCGGCGCCTTGAGAAAGACGAGGCGGCGGTTCCCATAGTGATAGGCCAGGCCGCCGAACGCCTCTTGCCTGATAGCCACCTGGGGATGCTTTTCGTACGCCCGGGCCGGGTCAAACCCCATCTGGCCACCGGCCTGCCCGCCGGGAACCCGCCGTCATCGCGTTCAGTAGACGCCGCACATCCCGTCGATGGAGATCTCCTCGACCAGCAGTTCCTCGATCTCCTCCACCTCGCCCGGCTCGGCTACCGCCACCGGCGCGGCCTCGGTGCCGCCACTCTCCACCGTCACGAACGACCACCTTCCGCCCAGCCGCCGCAGTCAGCCCGCGGCGTCAGCATCGCATCTGGCAGCATTTTCCCATGCCACGGCACCGGGAACCATGTCCCGGCCAGCAATTCCGGCCAGGTCTGCTGTGTGGTGACACCCAATGCCCCCGGTGGTACGGCCCGATGATCCCCGGTGCACGGCCCGATGATCCCCGGCGGTGACGGCCAATGCTCCCGGCTGGCGGTGGCCAATGATCTCCCCGGGGGGGCCTGAGGTGAGCGCCCCCGGGCCCGGCTTGCCCTGCCAGTCGCCCGCTCCAGCCGGGCTGCGCCTGCGCGCCGACCCCGGACTGCGCACGCTCGGGGGCGGGACGATCCTGGTCGGCGGGTCACCCCTGCGCCTGCTGCGCCTCGGCCCGCGGGGCGCCGCACTGGTCCGCGGGTGGTGGGAGGGCACCCCGGTTCCCGCCCAGCCCCAGGCCCGGGCGCTGGCACGGCGCCTGCTTGACACCGGGATAGCCCACCCGGACCCCGCTGGCGGGCCGGGACCCGGCGACGTCACTGTGGTCATCCCGGTCCGGGACCGTCCCGCCGAACTCGCCCGCTGCCTGGCGGGCCTGGCGGGCGGGCCGGATCCAGCAGGCAGCCCTGGTCCCGGTCTGCGGGTGATCGTGGTGGACGACGGATCGGCGGACCCAGGCGCGATCGCCGCCGCTGCCGCTGCCGCCGGGGCGCGCTTGCTGCGCAGGGACGCCAGCGGCGGCCCCGGCGCCGCCCGCAACACCGGCCTGGCGGCTGTGCGCACGCCACTGGTGGCCTTCGTGGATTCCGACTGTGTCCCCGGGCCTGCCTGGCTGGCGCCCCTGCTCAGGCACTTCACTGATCCGGCCGTGGGTGCGGCCGCGCCCCGGATCGTCGCCCATGAGCAGCGCGCGGGCTGGCTGGCGCGGTATGAACAGGTGCGTTCGGCGCTGGACATGGGCCCGGCGGAGAGCATTGTGCGGCCGGGTGCCCGGGTGACCTACGTGCCCGGGGCCGCGCTGGTCGTCCGCCGGGAGGCGGCGGCTGGCGGGTTCACCGAGGACATGCCGGTCGGGGAAGACGTGGACTTCATCTGGCGGCTGGCCGGGGCCGGCTGGCACATCCGGTATGAGCCGCGGGCAGCCGTGGCGCACCAGCACCGGGTGCGCGCCGGTGAGTGGCTGCGCAGGCGCCGCGACTACGGCACCTCGGCGGCACCGCTGGAACTGCGCCATCCAGGCACCGTGCCGGCGTGTGCGATGTCGGGCTGGAGCGCGGTGGCCTGGCTCGCCGCGGTAGCGGGCTGCCCCGGGGCCGGCGCCACGATCACCGGGGCGGCGACCGCGCTGCTCGCCCGGCGCCTGCGCCCGCTGACCGATGACTCCTGGCCGCTGGCCGGCCAGCTGGCCGGCCAGGGGACGCTGGCAGCGGGACGGATGCTCGGCAGCGCGCTCGCCCGTAGCTGGTGGCCGCTGGCCCTGCCCGCGGCCGTCGCGGTCCCGCGGCTGCGGCTGCCGCTGGCCGCGCTGCTGGTCGCACCGCCGGTGCTGGAGTGGCGGGAGCGCCGGCCGCCGATGCGGCCGGCCAGTTACGTCATGGCCCGGCTGCTCGACGATTTCGCCTACAGCGTGGGCGTCTGGCAGGGCTGCCTGGCGCACCGGACAGCACGCCCGCTCACCCCGGCACTGTGGTGGTGGTCGGGGACCACCGAGCCCGGTGGCCCGCGCCCCGGCGGGGCCGCGCACTCCCGGTAGGTCTCACCTGGCAGCTAGGTCCCGCCGCCAGTGGCCAAGTCAGCAGCCAGGCTCATCCGGCCGGGCCGCCGGCGATCTCGTAGGACCACAGTTCGCTGCTGACGCCGACCGGGCCGGGCGCGCCGCCGCCGCCGCGTTCGGCAGCGGAGCGGTGGCCGTGCCCGAAAGCCGGCGAGTGCAGCCATGCCTGGAAGGCAGCTTCGTCCCGCCAGCGGGTCACGACCAGCCATGTGGTGCGCTCATCGGTCGGCTTAAGCAGCTCGAAGCCCTCGAAACCGTCCTGGCTGTCGACCGCACCCGCCCGGGCGGCGAACCGGCGGGCAAGCTCGTCCCCGCTGTCGGCGGGCACGGTGATGGCATTGATCTTCACGACGGTCATGTGCCCCATGATGCCAGCCGGACTGCCGGACCCACTGCCCAGGCTGAGGCCTGCCACCGGGGCCAGGCCGGCTTCCAGGCTGAGCTGCAGCGGCAGCGGGCGTCACCTACGCCACCTTGAGGCCGGCCGCCCTTAGCCCTGGGTGCCACCACCTGATCGGTCACGGCTGGCTGAACCGCGCGCTCTGCTCGCCGGACAGCAGCCCCGCGGGCAGCCTCCGGCCGCACAGGGCCAGCGCGAGGTGCTGGGCCTGGCCGGTCACCGGCGTTCCGGAGCCGAACGACCAGTCCAGGTCGCCGGCCCGGAACTGGATGCCGGCCAGGTCGGCGCCGAAGAACTTGCGGCTCCTGGGCTGGGTGATGGCGTCCAGGACGATCCGCAGGTGCTGTTCAGGAACGTTCCGGCCGGTTCCCAGCGGCACGGTGATATCCAGGCCGTGGATCACGTCGTGGGTCAGCGCGCCTTCGAGCCCGCCGCCGGGCGGCTTCCACGGGGTCTGTTCATTGTCCCTGAGCGACGCCACCAGCACCTCCGCCGGCAGTGCCGCGTCCCGCCGGGCGGAGCGGTCGGCCATCCGGTTGAAGTTCCCCCGCGCCTTCATCATCTCGATCATGAACCGTGCGCCTGAATACCGGAACGGCATCGTCATGTGCGCCACGACCTCGCGCACCCGCCACCCGGCACACAGCGACGCCGCGTCCCACGACGCGGGCGGCAGGCCAGCAAGGAGATCCGCCAGTTGCCGGCGCTCCGCCGCGATCGCCTCGCCGATACCCGTCCCGGTTACACCCGTGCTGTTCATGCTGATCACCTTTCTGGCTCATGCCGCCCGGCTGGGAGACCCGCGAGGTATGCGGCGAACCGGTCAAGCGACGACAGGAAACCGGCCTGTGCTTGTGGGCTGAGAGCGGCCTCAGGCGCGTTCGCCTGATGAATCCGGACCTCCGTGCGGTCCCCGCCGAGATCGGTGAAGGTCACCGTGGTCGTCATCCCGGTGTGGGCTTCGTTCCACACCAGCCGCTCCGGCTCGGCCACCTCGACATAGACCGCCCTGGTCGGGTACTGGCTGCCGTCCGCGTCGTTGACCATGACCGTCTCGAAGGCGCCACCCGGGCGCGCGTCCACCTTGATGTGCGCCAGCGGAGCGCTCATCCCGGCTGGCCCCCAGAAGTGGGTCAGATGCTCCGGTTCGATCATGCACCGGAAGACGAGTTCTCTCGGGGCTTCGAAGATGCGGGTGAAGGTGAGCTCGCCCGGCACCGCCGTTCTGTCATTCATGGTCTTGTCCTCCGGCTGCTGGGGATGCCTGCTGGATGTCGCGCAGATGGGCGCCGAGCTTGTCGAACCGTTCCTGCCAGATCCGCCGGTTCTCCTCGATCCAGCTCACAGCTGCGTCGAGCGCCCCGGCCTCAAGGTGGCAGGGCCGGAACTGGGCGCGCCGGGTCCGCGAGATGAGCCCGCAGCGTTCGAGCACCCTGAGGTGCTTGGAAATCCCCGGAAGGGTCATGTTGAAGGGCGCGGCCAGCTCGTTCACCGTGGCGTCGCCCCTCGCCAGCCGGGCGACGATCGCCCTGCGGGTAGGGTCGGCCAGCGCGGTGAAGGTGGCGTTGAGCCGGTCCTCGGTGAGCACGTCCCGCGACTCCATGCCACTACTTCACCATGTAGTTAGTTAGCTGTCAAGTTAATTAACCAACCAGCGAAACGCGGGGGCTGGATGTCGGCCGCCGCGCCCACCTCCTGGAACTGGCAGGCGACCGCCAGGCAGCCATCGCGGAGTTCCGCGCCGCGGCTGCCCGGACCGCGAACCTGCGCGAACAGCATTACCTGACCACCCGGGCGGCCCGCCTGGCTGCCGAACTGGAGTGATCCGGGTTAAGGGTGGGGACGTAGGGATAACGGGGAGGCGCCACGTTCCAGCGCTCTCGAGCTGACGACCACACAGGGAGTAAAGATGCCCGAAGTGCTGATCCTGGAGTTCACCGGCGTGAGCGACCGAGTACACCGCAGTCAACGAGCAGCTTGGCATCGACATGAAGACGGGCATGGGGGACTGGCCTTCCGGAATGCTCGCGCACGCCGCTGGCACCGCCGACGACGGCAAGTTCATCGTGACGGAGGTGTGGGCCTCACGGGCGGACCAGGGAGCGTTCATGCAGTCGCGGCTTGGCCAGGCGCTGGCGGCAGGCGGCATCACGAGTGCACCCAATGTCCGGTGGGTGCCGCTGCTGGCCTATCACCGGCCGGGAGCCTGATCCTGAGCGGCAGTCAGCCGCTCCCTATGACCGGATCCCGGCGCACAGCAACTCGATGATCTCGCCCGCCGGGCGCTCGGTGGCCGACCGGTAGCCCTGGCCTGCCCACAGGCTCATCCGCTCGGGGTCGCCGCTGGCGGCCGCGGCCGCGCGCAGCGGACGGGTGGCGTTGTTGATCTCCGGGTAGGCGGCCGGGGCACGCGCTGACGCCGGTCAGTGCTCCATGATCATGACGCCGCGGACGTTCTTGCCGTCGTTCAGGTCCTGGTAGCCCTGGTTGACATCCTCCAGCCGGTACCGGCTGGTGATCAGCTCGTCCAGCTTGAGGTGACCGCCCCGGTACAGGTCGAGCATCTTGGGGATGTCGTCGAACGGGTTGCCGCCGCCGAAGAGCGCCCCCTGGATCCGCTTCTCGAACAGGGTGAGCTCGAAGCTGGGGATCACTATGTTCTTCACCCCGGGGCCGTTCAGGCCAGTGATCACCACGGAGCCGCGCTTGCGGATGGCGGCGAACGCCGCGTCGATCGCGTCCTGCGTCACCACGCCCATCGTGATGAGAGCCTTGTCGGCACCAACGCCCAGCGTGAGTTCGGTGACGAGTTGCTGCGCGTCGGCCGCGTTCACCGCGGTGTGCGTGGCGCCTAGCTGCTCGGCCACCATCCGCTTGTTCGGCAGTGGATCGACCGCGATGACGTTCCGCGCGCCGGCGAATGCCGCGCCCTGCACCGCATTGATGCCGACACCGCCGATGCCGTAGATCACGACGGTCTCGCCCGGCCGCACGTCGCCCGCGTTGACCGCCGTGCCCCAGCCGGTCGGAACCCCGCAGCCGACCAGCGCCGCCGTCTCCAGCGGCAGGTCGTCATCGATCTTGACGCAGGAGTACTCCGAAACCGTGCCCCACTGGGAGAAGGTGCCGAGCAGGCACATCTGGCCGAAGTCCAGGCCATCGGCGTGGAAGCGGAACGTGCCGTCGGGCAGGCAGTTGTCGACCAGGAACATGCCGAGGTCGCAGAGGTTGGTCATGCCCCGCGCGCAGAACCGGCAGTGACCGCATACCGGCAGGAACGAGCAGACGATGTGGTCACCTGGCTTCAGTCTGGTCACCCCGGTCCCGACTTCCTCGACGACGCCAGCCCCCTCGTGGCCGCCGACGATCGGGTAGCGGACCGGGATGTCACCCGTCCGCAGATGCTCGTCGGAGTGGCACAGGCCAGCAGCCACCCAGCGCACCAGCACCTCGCCGGTCTTGGGCGGATCGAGGTCCATTTCCACGATCTCCCAGGCCTTGCCGAGTTCTCGCAGGACCGCTGCCTTGGTCTTCATGGGCTCTCCCCACCGGCCGCGGCGCGGGCGGGGGCCGCTGCCGATGTGCATACGCTCTGGCTGCATTGCCGGGGTGTGCCTACGCCGCCCCGGCCACCCTATGCTCTGCAATCCTGCGTGGCCGTGGGCTGGCGGTCATTGTCGGAAACCCCTAATTAACCTGGCTCCGATTGTGCGGTGAGCGACCTCATGCCGCTCACACGACGCCGGCCGGTTCGGCGTCAGCACTCGCATCCGGCTGGAGTTCGGAACTGTGATGGGTCGCGTGCACGGCCAGGTCTGGGCTGTAGCGGGCGATGATCTGCCGGACACGGTGGGCGGCGAGCGGGCCGAGCAGGTCATAGGTGGTGGTGAACAGCTCACGGGCAGTGGCCCGGGGCCAGGCGTCGGGCAGCAGTTCGTCCGGGAGATCTGGATCCAGTTCGGGGAAGCCACGCCATTCGTCCATCACCCGGGTGCGGGCGACGAGCGCGGCCACCGGGGAAACCCGGCCCGCGAGCGTGCGGTCCCGCAAGCGCTGCGTGTTGGCGATGAAGCCGTCGTATCTCACCCGCAGGTTGTCCAGGTCCCAGGCATGCTGCGGCAGCCCTTCCGGGCTGACTCCCGGGACGGTGCTGGCGCGGAACGCGGTCGCCGTTGTGATGCCCAGCCCGGCAAGCTGATTGATCACCTCGAGCGCGCGATCACGGGGGGCGACCCACAGCCCGTCATAGAGCGGAGCGAACCCCAGCCACCGCAGTTGTTTGCGCAGCAGATCACGGGCCGCCCGGTTCTGCTCGGGAATGGAGAAGGCCACCAGGCTCCACATGCCGTCCCAGGGCCGCGATGTCCGGCCGAAGGAGAAGATCTGGTTACCTCCGTCGTCCAGGACCCGCGCCGCGCGCTCGCTGAGCCGGACCACGGTGCGGCGCCCGCTCTTGGAGGTGACCAGCAGCTTGTTGCGGGTGAGCCGGGACAGCGCCGCCCGGGCGGCCGAGTCGCTGACGCCGAACTCCGCCAGCAGTGCCACCAGCGCGGCCGAGGGCAGTGGTTCGGTCCGGCGCCACCAGTAGTCCCCGAGCAGCGTGAGCAGCAGGCGCGGTGGCCGCTGCACCGCTCCCCCGGACCACATCACGGGCAGATCATCGCTGGCGAAGACCGACTCGCCATGATCGAGTTGCCCGTCAGGTCGCGCTCCCGCCGCAATGCCTGTCCTGCTCGCGGGCGTTGACTCAGCCATGATCCGAGGGTATCGAACGGACGCGCATGGCCGCCATATCGATACCCCCCTTACCTGTTTACGCTCGACAGCTGCTTTGTTACGTGAATTCCACGCAACCCGACGTCAAGATCGTCATATATCACTGGCCAGCGTGGCCGGCTCAGCGCGGGCAGGCGGCCCCGCGGTCAGCGGGCAGCGGGGCGAGCTCAGGAGCGCGCCGGGCAGCGGGGTGAGTTCAGGAGCGCCCGGGCGGCTCGATTCCGAGGAAACGGAAGCAGTTGTACCAGGTGATGTCCTCAAGCACGGCACCGGGGAGCCCCAGGGAGCGCAGCGTCTTACCGGTCGGCTGCTCCCGCGGCATCGCGGGGAAGTCGGTGCCGATGAGGAGCCGGTCCGGGCCGATCACGTCGATCAGGTAGCGGAGGGCACGGCGGTCGAAGACGCATGTGTCGTACCAGTAGCGGCGGGCGTACTCGGCCGGGGAGCGCGGCCGGCGGCCCGGGGTGGCAGCGCGTTCCGGCATGGCCGGCTCTTCGTTCCAGGTACCGGCCCAGAAGTAGTGCGCCCGGGGCAGCACCAACGGCATCCCGCCGCCCCCGTGCGTGAACGCCAGCCGGAGGTCCGGGCACTTCTCCGGTAGCTCGCTGGTGATGATCGAGGCTGCGCCCAGGGCCGCGTCCACACCGACGCCGAAGTCCGGCATGGCGTGGCGGGGCAGCAGGTCGCCCAGGCCGGAGGGGAGCGCATGGACGAGAACTGCCAGGTTCAGCCGCTCGGCCTCGGCGAAGAACGCTGCGAACCGCTCGTCGCCCAGGTAGACGCCGCTGATCTGGGAGGTGATCTCCACCCCGGCCAGCCCGGCGTCCGCGATCGCGGCAAGCTCGGCGGTGGCCAGATCCGGATCCTGCATGGGAACGGTGCCCAGCCCGAAGAACCGGCTGGGCTCCACCGCGCACAGCTTCACGATGAACTCGTTGATCCAGCGGGCGAGGTCCCGGCCGGCGCCGGCGGGCAGCCGGTAGTTGAGCAGCGGCGGCATGGGCGAGAGGACCTCGGCGTCGGTCTTGCTCGCATCCATCGCGGCCAGCCGCGCCGAGGCGTCAAAGAACACCGCCGCCGCGGTGAACTTCATCGGCCCGAACTCCAGCAGCCGGGCGCCCTCGGAGCCGGCGGGGGTCATGGTGGGCCAGCCTTCGGTGGCCGGCCCGGGCGGCGGGTACTCGCCCGGCAGCACGTGCGCGTGCATGTCGATCAGCATGAGACTGGCCCCTTTCCGGTCGGCACGCGATCAGCCTCTGTCCGGGTGGATCGACACGTGCACCGCGTTCTCCCCCTCGACTTCACCGGCGAGCGTTTCGATGGCGTGCGCCACGTCCGCGAGCCCGAAGCTGTGCGTGTGCAGTTTCTCCAGCGGGAAGCGGCCCGACTCGATGATCCGGATCGCGTCCGTGTAGCCACGGGCGTCCACACTGAAGGCGCCGACCACAGTGGCGCCCTTGTTGATGATCAGGTCGGTGTTCAGCGGATGTGCCTTCCCGCCCTTCAGGCCTGCCAGCACCACCCGCCCGCCGTGCCGGATCGCCTCGATGGCGTGGGTGACCGGTTCGGTAGCGATCGGCGTGAACTCCAGCGCCACATCGACGCCGTCGCCACCGGTGATCTCCCGGACCCGGGCGACGGTGTCCTCCTCCTCCACGTTGATGGTGTGGTCGGCCCCGAACTCACGGGCCAGTGCCAGCTTGGCGTGGTCCCTGCTGAGCCCGGTGACGATGACGGTCTCGGCGCCGGCCGCTCTGGCCGCGATCACCGCGCCCAGGCCGCGCTGGCCGCCGCCGAGGATGAGCACGGTGCTGCCGAGCCCAACCTCACCGAGGTGGACGGACCACCGGACGCCGGCGCCGAGGGGGTTGTACATGACCGCGATCTCGGCCGGGATGTCCTTGGCGATCGGGTGCAGGATCGAGTTGGGATGGAGGTGGATGTACTCGGCGAAGCCGCCGTTCAGGCGCGGCTCCCCGGGGTTGTAGCCGCCGTAGCTGCCCTGCTTGTTCTTACAGGACATGTACCGGCCGGTCAGGCACAGGTCGCAACTGCGGCAGGGGATCAGGATCTCCAGCGCGACCCGGTCACCGGGGACGACCCCCCAGCGCTGCGCAGCCCGTTCCCCTACCTCCTCGATGATCCCGAGCGGCTCGTGGCCCGGCACCATGGGCAGTCCCCGCTGCCCGAGGTGACCTTTGTACTGCTCCACATCGCTGCCGCAGATCCCGCACGCCTCGATCCGCAGCAGGCCCTCGTCCGGGCCGATCACCGGCCGCGGGAACTCCCGCATCCCGAAGGTGCGGGGGGCCGTCATCACCATGGCCCGGACCATGTCAGCCATTAGCGTCCACCTCGTCCATCGTGGTCACATCGAGCGGGATCAGCGGGACGGGGCCCGCGTTCCCGGCGGCGGGAATGTAGCCCCAGTACTTGGCGCGGGCGCCGCCGTCCACCACGAAGTCGCATCCGGTGATCAGCCGCGCATAGTCGGAGCACATCCAGGCGACGCAGTGGCCGATGTCGGTCGGCGTGGAGGGCACGCCCATCGGGATCATGCCGCGGACGTCGAACCGCCCGCCCGGCCGCCACCAGTCCGGCCGGCCCGCTGGCTCCTGGGGCCGCGGCCGCAGTTCCGTCCTGCCGGTCTTCTTCCACTCCGCCAGCAGTTCCGGGTTGTCCGGCGTGGGCGCGGTGGGGGAGAAACTGTTGACCCGGATGCCGTATGGCGCCAGGTCCATGGCCGCGGCGCGGACGAAGTTAGCCAGCCCGCCCTTGTGGAACGCGTAGGCGATCACCCCGCCGGCGCCCTGCCAGGCGTTCGAGGACAGGATGCTGACGATGCTGCCCTTGATGCCGCGCTCGATCATGGCGATGGCGGCGTGCTTGCTGTTGAGGAAGTTCCCCGCCGCCGCCACCGTCACTGCCCGGTTGAAGAAGCCGAGGTTCTCCTCCAGCAGGCCGCGCCCGCCGAGGATCGCCGCATTGTTGATGAGGATATCGATCCGGCCCCAGGTCTCCAGCACCTCACCGAGGTAGCGCTTGACGTCCTCCTCGCTGCTGACGTCGCCAGTGACCGCGATCGCCTCACCCCCGTTGCGCTCGATCCGGCGCACGCAGGCCTTGGCGGCGTCGGTGCTGATGTCGTTGCAGGCCACCTTCGCGCCGTACCTGGCCAGCGCGAGCGCGATCCCGCTGCCGATGTTCGGCCCCGCCCCGGTGACCAGCGCGGCCTTTCCCTCCAGGGAGATCTCCATGTACCTGCCTCACGCGTTGATGACGACGGTCTTGAGCTGGGTGAAATCGAGAATCGACTCGGCGCTCATGGTGCGGCCGAACCCGCTGTGCTTGTAGCCGCCCCAGGGCGCACCGATGACGCCGCGCGAGCCGAAGCCGTTGATGGTGACCGAGCCCGCCTGCACTCCCCTGGCCAGCCGGACCGCGCGGCCGATATCTCTGGTCCAGATGCAGGCGTTGAGGCCGTACCTGGTGCCGTTGGCGATCGCGAGCGCCTCTTCCTCGTCTGAGTAGCTGAGCACCGACAGCACCGGGCCGAAGATCTCCTCCTGGGCGATGCGCATGTCCGGGCGGACCTCGTCGAAGATGGTGGGCTCGACGAAGAAGCCCTTGTCGTACGCGCCTCCGGTGAGCTTGTGTCCCCCGGTGACGAGCCGGGCCCCCTCCTGCTGGCCGATGCCGAGGTAGCCGAGGACCCGCGCCTCCTGTTTGGCACTGATCAGCGGCCCCATCTGGACGTCCTCGTGCCATGGCCCGACCCGGACCCGGCCGAAGGCGCCGGCCACCCGCTCCACGAGCTCGGCCTGCCGGTCGCGGCCGACGAGCACGCGGGACCCCGCGGCGCAGACCTGGCCGGTGTTGAGAGTAATGCTGCCGACGATGGCCGGGATCGCGCGGTCGAGGTCAGCGTCGGCCAGCACGATCTGCGGAGCCTTGCCGCCCAGTTCCATGTGCAGCGGCACCAGGTTCGCCGCGCACGCCTCCATGATCTTCGTCCCGGTCTCGGGGGAACCCGTGAAGCCCATCCGCCGCACCATCGGGTGGGCGGGCAGCGCCGCCCCGGCCTCCGGCCCGTAGCCGGTCACCACGTTGATCACGCCGGGCGGGATACCCGCCTCCAGCGCCAGCTTGGCCAGCAGCAGGCAGGTCAGTGGTGCGTCCTCGGCCGGCTTGACCACCACCGTGTTGCCCGTTGCGATGGCAGGCGCCACGTCGGTCACCATGATCGGCCCCGGCACGTTCCAGGGGATGATGCACCCGCACACGCCGTAAGGCTCCCGGATCGTCATGCCCAGGACATCCGGCTGCGCCGAGGGCAGGGTCTGGCCGGTGACCTTGTCAGCCATCCCGGCCACGAAGGTCAGCGTGCGCGCCACCGGGGACGGCCCCCAGTACGGATGTCCGACCTCCAGTGACTCCAGGGTGCTGAGTTCGGTCCCGTGCTCCCGGCACAGGCCCGCCCACGCCGTCAGCAACTCGGCGCGCACCGCCGGGCTGGTGTCCCGCCAGGCGGGGAAAGCCGCGGCGGCCGCCTGCACTGCCGCGTCAACATCGGCGGCGCCCCCCCGGGGAACGCGCAGCAGGATCTCCTGGGTCGCGGGGTTGGTGACATCGATCGTCTCGCCGCTGACGGCAGGCACCCAGTCCGGGCCGATGAGATGTGAGCCATCGGTGAGCAGGGCACGGATGTCCAGGCCGGCTGACGCTGTCACGGTCATGACAGTCCCTTCCGTGGTCGAGCCCTGGCGCCCATTTCCGCCGCTGCGATCAGCCATGCCGCGCGCCCTGGCCGTGCGATAAGTGACGAATACCGTTACGGTCGTCGCACAAATGACATGCTGTGGGTCTCGCAGTGTCAAGTGTGGGACCACCGAAATCTGGCGCCGGATCTTTGGTGCTAGGCCACGGCCGGAGCATCGCCTGAACATCGCTGTTCCAGGGCCGGGAGCTGCCCCTTGGCACGCCTGGGGGCGGGTGGTATAGATACATATGCCACCACAGTCGTCGAAGAAGATGTCATAGGTTGCGCCCGGCTGCGGCCGGCCGCCTGGGCCGTTGGTGTGCTGGCCGCTGGTGGGACCCCGTCACATCGCCCCCGGATAACGAGGAAGGTCAGGCCTCATGAGCACGATGAAGACTCGGGCGGCGGTCCTCCGCAAGGGCGGCGAGCCCTGGGAGATCACCGAACTGGACCTCGACGAGCCCAAGGCGAACGAGGTACTGGTCAGGATGAAGGCGGCAGGCCTGTGCCATTCGGACGAGCACATCCGCGCCCGCGGCACCGCCCGCCTGCCCCTGGTCGGTGGCCACGAGGGGGCCGGCATCGTGGAGGCGGTCGGCCCCGGCGTCACCAGGGTGAAGGTAGGCGACCACGTCTCCTGCTCTTACATCCCGGTCTGCGGGAAGTGCCGGTACTGCTCGACCGGCCGCCAGAACCTCTGCGACGCGGGGAAGTGGGCCGCGGTCGGCTGCCTCCAGGACGAGACCTTCCGGTTCCATCAAAACGGCGAGGACCTCGGCGGGATGTGCGTGGTCGGCTCGTTCTCGGAGTGGTCGGTGCTGTCGGAGTGGTCGTGCGTCAAGGTCGACGACGACATCCCGTTCGAGCACGCCGCACTGGTGAGCTGCGGCGTCACCACCGGGTGGGCATCGTCGGTCTACGCGGCCGGGGTCCGGGCCGGTGACACCGTGGTGGTCTTCGGCACCGGTGGGGTGGGGATCAACGCGGTGCAGGGCGCCCGCTACGCCGGGGCCAAGAACGTCATCGCCATCGACCCGCTGGAGAACAAGCTGGAGGCGGCCAAGTCGCTCGGCGCCACGCACGGCTTCACCGACCCGGCGAAGGCCCGCGAGGTGCTGGTGGACATCACCCGGGGCCAGCTTGCCGACCACGTCATCTGCACCGTCGGCGAGATGGACAACGATGTCATCAAGAACGCCGTCGACATGTGCGGCAAGGCGGGCTCGGTCATCATCACCGGTGTCGGCTACTTCGACATGGTGCTGCCGGGCGGGATCCTCATCGGCTACCACCGCCGGATGCAGGGTGCCCTGTTCGGCGGCGCCAACCCGCTCTACGACATTCCCAAGCTGCTGGGCCTGTGGAAGGCAGGTGACCTCAAGCTCGACGAGCTGATCACCAAGCGGTACTCACTGGAGCAGGTCAACGAGGGCTACCACGACCTGATGGCAGGCAAGAACATCCGCGGCGTCCTCATCCACGACCACTGAGCGTCCACCGGCAGGAGGAGCTGACATGCCGAACGCGATTCTGGATCCGACCGGGCAGGCCGATCGCACATCCGGCGGGCCGGCCTTCACACTTGCGCCGCGGCGGGCCGGCCTGCGGGGCGCCCGGGTGGGGCTGCTCATCAACACGAAGCGGAACGCGGACTTCTTCCTCGAGGAGGTGGGCAGGCTGCTCGAGGAAGAGCAGGGTGCCGGCAGCGTCATGGCCCGCACCAAGCTGGCCTTCGCGCAGCCGGTGCCAGCGGACATGCTCAAGGAACTGACCACCGAATGCGATGTCGTGGTCACCGGGGTCGGCGACTGCGGATCCTGCAGCGCGTCCGCGGTCACCGACGGCATCATGCTCGAAAGCAAGGGCATTCCCGCGGCTGTCATCTGCAGCGACGCGTTCGGGGCCAGCGCGGACGCCATCGCCGCGCTGCGCGGCGCCCCCGGTTACCACTACCTGACCACACCGCACCCGGTGGCCGTGCTCACGCCCGGGGAGGTGCGCGACCGAGCCCGGCAGCTTCTCCCGGACATCGTCTCCCTGCTCGCGGCGGGTGGCGAGGCGGCAGGCGGCGAGGCGGCGGCCTGATGGCTCAGGCCGGCGGCCCGGATCCCGACGCGGCTCAGCGGGCCATCGAGTACTGCTATGAGCAGGGGTGGTCCGATGGGCTGCCGCTGGTGCCGGCCACCCAGCCGCTGGTCGATCAGTTCCTGGCCCATACCAGCCGCGATCCCAGCGAAGTCATCGGAACGCTCGAGCAGGTCGGCCGCAACTGCACCGTGTACCTGGCCGCGGTCAACGCCGCCATGGCAGGCTGCCGGCCCGGATACTTCCCGGTGGTCCTGGCCGCTTTCAGCGCGCTCATGGGCGAACGGGCCGCGCGTGGTGGCGGCTGGCAGAGCACCAGCGGCCCAGCCCCACTGATCGTCGTCAACGGCCCCATCCGCGCCGAACTGGGCTTCAACGCCACCGGGGGCGTCTTCGGGCCGGGGTTCCGCGCGAATGCCACCGTCGCCCGCGCGATCGGCCTCATCGTGCGCAACGCCTTCGGCATCCATCCCCATGTCCTGGAGCAGGCGACGCAGGGGATCCCCGGCCGGTGGTCGATCTGCATCGCCGAGAACGAGGAAGAGAGCCCGTGGGAACCGTTCTCGGTGGACGGCGGCGTGGCGGCAGGGACCAGTGCGGTATCGGCGACGCTGCTGCGCACCAGTGAGTTCGTCGACAACCGTCATTCCCATCACCCCGAGGACGTGCTGTGGGACCTGGCGGACACCATCTCGCGTACCGGGGCACAGATCTTCCGCGAGGCCTCGGCCGGCGTGGTGCTCTGCCCGGAGCACGCCCAGATGCTGGCCGGCGCCGGGTATTCCAAGGCAGCGGTGCAGGAATGGCTGATGGCACACTGTGGCCGCACCCCCGCCGACCTGCGGCGGGCGGGCAAGGGCGAGCTGAGCAAGATCAGCCCGGAGGACGAGGCCCAGCAGGCCACGTCCGGTGCCGCGGAGATCTCGCGCACCATGATGTCCCCCCAGCAGGTGCCGGTGATCGTCGCCGGTGCCCGCAACGCGGCCATCTCCATGGTGGTGCGGATCTTCGGTGAGTGGTCGGGAACCGCCACCCCGGTCGAGGTGCCGGCCGGGGCCGGCGCGGTGGCCGGGGCCCGGTAACCGGGCGCGCGCAGCGGCAGGAGAGGAAGCGATGCTCGACGTGGCACGCCTGGAGCCGTTGCAGTTGTCGCTGGGCGCTGACGGCTACCGGATGGAGGCCCGGGAATCCGGCGGCCGGATCGGCGTCCGCATCTCGGCCTCCGACGGCGCCTGCGCCGACTGCCTGGTCCCCAAGAACATCATGCGCGGCATCCTCGGCCAGGTGCTCGGGGTGGCCGAGGACGTCATCGACCTCACCTACCCGGCCCTGAGGGCACTCAGCTTGTGAGCCGGGCACAAGCGCGTGCCACCCGGGTTGGGCGCAGATACAAGATCATCTGATGACGACCGGAGCAAGCGAATCAAGCCTTGCGTCCACACCGACCGGCATCTAACATCCAAGACAAAACCTGACACGCTCGATTAATAAATGTCACGTACTTGTCTCGCTCGTCGTCGCTGAACAACAGCGGCCGAGCACCCCCTGTCAGTTCAGGTGCGCCATGACCATCAGGTTTCACCGTTGTCCGGGAACGCTGGGCTGGCCTGTGTCACCGATAGGCGCCGGCGGGACTAACGCCCGCCGCCGGCAGGCGGCGCAAAATGTTCCGCCTTTTTCCCCTGATTTCCGTGGACTACCGAAATTCGAGTAGGTGGATGCCGTGAGATTTTGGAACAAGACGACGAAGCCGGGCCGCCTTGGCGTGTCCGCGACACTGCTCGCGGCCGCGCTCGCCGCGGCAGCCTGCGGCAGCGGAAGCAGCAGCACTTCTTCCGCCGGCACCAGCGCGGCACCTCACCAGGGTGGCTCGCTGACGGTCCTGGAAGGCTCCGGCTTCTCCGGCGCCTGGCCAGCAGGGCTGGACCCGGCCACGAACACCAACGGCGCCGCAGACCAGAGTTACATGGACTCCATCTTCGGGCAGCTCTTCGAACTCGGGTCTCACGGCAAGATCATCCCTGACATGGCGACCGGCTACGCCTTCTCCAACGGCGGGAAGACCATCACCATCAATATCCGGCCGGGCATGAAATTCACCGACGGCACGCCGCTCAACGCCGCCGCGGTGGTGTGGAACATCGACCGCGATCTCAAGTCGCCGTGCACCTGCAAGCCGCTCTGGCCGGTCGCCTCGGTCGCGGCGCAGGGCAACGACGCGGTGGTGATCAACCTGAAGACGGTGTTCGCCCCGCTCATCGCGTCCTTCATCGACTCGAACGCAAACTGGATCGCCTCCCCGGCCGCGCTCAAGAAGATGGGTGAGAAGCAGTTCGCGCTCACCCCCGTCGGCGCCGGCCCCTTCGAGGTGGTCAGCGACACGCTGAGCTCGGTCCTGGTGCTGAAGAAGAACCCGGGCTACTGGCAGCAGGGCCACCCCTACCTTGACCAGCTGACCTTCAAGTCGGTGGGCTCGGACGAGGCGGCTTACGAAGCCATGCTCGCCGGCGAGGGGCAGGTCTACGAGGACATGTCCACGCCGGCCCTGCTCAAGCAGGCCGCGCAGCACTTCACCGTGGTGAACCAGCTCTCGACCTCGCCGTACGACCTCCAGCTCAACACCGCCATCCCGCCGTTCAACAACATCAAGGCGCGGGAAGCGATCTACTACGCGACCGACATCCAGCCGATCGTCAGCCACATCTTCGACAACCTGTACCCGCTGACCCAGTCGTTCACGGCCCCGGGCGGCATCTGCTACCAGCCCACGGTCCCCGGCTACCTGCCCTACGACCTGGCTAAGGCCAAGGCGCTGGTCCAGCAGCTCGGCGGGCTGACCGTCAACCTGGGCACCATCAACGTGCTGGTGGCCAAGGAGACCACGCAGGCCCTGCAGACCGAATGGGCGAAGGCGGGAATCAAGACCACCATCAGCTCGTACGACCTCGGGCCGCTCATCGCGCAGTTCACCGGGAAGAAGTGGCAGGCCATGGTCCAGACGGCCGGCGCCTATGACCCGGCCGCGGGTGTCGGCGTGGGCTTCCGGTTCTCCTCTCTGTCCCCGTTCAGCGGGGTACACGACCCGAAGCTGGACGGCCTGCTGAACGCCGCCGCCGGGACGCTCAATATGAGCCAGCGGTGCAAGCTCTACGGCCAGGCCGCCCAGTACATCGCCCAGCAGGCCTACGGGCCGTTCTACTTCTCCTTCGCCCCGGCCAACGTGGCGGCCAAGGGCGTGACCGGTCCCGGCCTCACCTCGCCTCTGTCCAGCGTCGTGGTGACGCCGAACGTTCCCTGGGAGGACGTCTCCTACAACCCTGGCGGCTGACGATTCAGCCAGCAGCCCACCATGAGTGAGAGGCAGGCTTGATGGCGGCGGAAGCCGGCCCCGCGCCCGCCGGGCCCCGTACCTGGGGCCCGGCGGGACGTGCGGTACTCACCTCCCCCACGCTGCGGCTGACCGGCAGGCGGTTGCTGTCGGCCATCCCGGTCCTGTGGGGGGTCACGTTCCTCACGTTCGTGGTGATGAACCTGCTGCCGGGGGACGCCGCGCAGCAACTGCTCGGGGCCAGCGCGACCCCGGCCGAGGTCCGGGCGCTTGAGCTCAAGCTCCATCTGAACGAGCCGTTCTGGGTCCGGTACTGGCACTGGCTCGGTAGCGCGCTGTCGGGGCATCTGGGCGCCTCGCTGACCAGTGGCCAGCCGGTGACGTCCATCCTGGGCCAGCGGCTGCCGGTCACCTTCGAGCTGATGATCTACACCTTCGTGATCTCGGTTGCCCTCGCCGTGCCGGTAGCCGCCGCGGCGGCGCACCGGCCCGGCGGCCTGGCGGACCGGCTGAGCATGACGATCAGCATGGCCGGGCTTTCCATCGCGCCCTACGTGCTCGCCCTGGTGCTCGTCCTGGTCTTCGCCGTCGAGTTGCACGTCCTGCCGGCGATCGGGTTCGTCCCGCTCAGCCAGAGCGTGGTGGGCAACATCAAGTCGCTGACCCTGCCCGCCCTGTCCATCGGGCTCCCGCTCGCATGCTTCTATACCCGGCTACTGCGGGCGGACATCGTCGAGCAGATGCAGGGCGAGGACTACGTGGTGACGGCCAGGGCAAAAGGCGTGGCACCGTGGCAGGTGCTGATCCGGCACGCCCTGCGCAACTCAATGTTCGGGTTCCTCACCGTCCTGGGCCTGAACCTGGGAACCCTCATCGGGGCACTGGTGATCATCGAGCCGATCTTCTCCCTGCCCGGGATCGGCCAGGTCCTGCTCCAGTCGATCAGTGACCGGGACATTACCGTCGTGGAGGCGGTGGTCCTGGTCTTCGCACTCATCGTGGTGCTCGCCAACCTGCTCACGGACCTGCTGTACGCGGTCCTGGACCCGAGGATCCGGTATGGCCGCGCCTCTTCCTGACACCCTGCTGGCGCCCGGCGCCGCTGTCCCGGCCGGGGTTCCGGCCCGGCGGCAGCGGCGGGGGATCGAGCCCGACATCATCGTCCCGGCGGCTATCCTCACCCTGATCGTCGGCGGGTGCTTCCTGTGGCCGCTGGTGTACCCGGTGCCGGTCCCTGTCGGCGGCAGCGTCCTGTCCGCCGGCCTGCCCCCGTTCTCGCCGGGGCACATCCTGGGCACCGACCCGGTCGGGAACGACATCCTCTCGCGCATCCTCTACGGCGGCCGGGTCTCGATCGAGGTAGGGCTGGCCGTGACCCTGATCGGCCTGGTGGCCGGCGGCATCATGGGCGGCGTTGCCGCCCACTGGGGCGGCATCGTCGACACCGTCCTCATGCGCGTGCTCGACGTGCTCATCGCATTTCCCGCACTCGTGCTGGCGGTCGCCATCGCCGAAGGGCTCGGGCCCAGCGAACTGCACGTCATCTGGGCGCTGTCCTTCTTCAGCGTGCCAGCCTTTGCCCGGGTCGCCCGGGCGGGCACGCTGCGGCTGCGCGGGGAGACCTTCATGCTGGCTGCCCGGCTGTCCGGGACCAGGGCCTGGCGCATCCTGCTGCGGCATGTGACGCCGAACGTGCTGCCGCAGCTCATCACGTTCGGCCTGCTGGGGATGGGGGTCATCATCATCCTGGAAGGAGCGCTCAGCTTCCTCGGGCTCGGTATCCCAGACCCCGCGCCGAGCTGGGGCAACATGATCGCGCTCGGCCAGGGCACCCTGTCGGCGCAGCCCATCCTGGTGCTCATCCCGAGCCTGTTCCTGTTCGCCACGGTGCTGTCACTGAACCTGCTCGGGGACGCCCTGCGGAAGCGCTGGGGAGTACGGTGAGCGCCGGCCTGCTCGAGGTTGGGGATCTGACGGTCCGCTTCCAGCAGGGCGGCCAGCAGGTGCTGGCCGTGAACGGGGTGAGCTTCACCGCCCGGGCGGGCCGGACGCTGGCCATCGTCGGCGAGTCGGGGTCCGGGAAGACCGTGAGCTGCCGGGCGGTGATGGGCCTGCTGCCCCCCACCGCGGTGGTCACCGGCTCAGCCCGGTTCGCCGGCACCGAACTGCTCGGGCTTGGCGAGACTGAGTTGCGCCGGCACCGGGGCGCTGATCTCGCGATGGTGTTCCAGGACCCGGCCCGCTCGCTCAACCCGACCATGCGCGTCGGTACCCAGGTCAGCGAGGCGATCAGGTCGCACCTGCCACTCGACCGCCGGGCGGCCCGGGAGCGGGCGACCGAGCTGATGGCCATGGTCCGGATACCGCTGCCCCGGCGGCGCTTCGCCGACTACCCGCACCAGTTCTCCGGCGGTATGCGCCAGCGCCTCATGATCGCGATCGCGCTCGCCTGCCACCCGAAGCTCCTCATCGCCGACGAAGCCACCACCTCGCTGGACGTGACGACCCAGGCGCAGATCATGGAACTCCTGCTCGACCTGCAGGCCGAGCTTGGCATGGCGCTGATACTCATCAGCCACGACCTTGGGCTGGCCGCCTCCTACACCGACGAGGTCATCGTGATGTACGCGGGCGGAATCGTGGAACAGGCCGCCACCCGCCGGCTCTTCTCCGGCGTCCGGATGCCCTATACGAAGGCGCTGCTGGAGGCGATACCGCGGCTCGAGCGCCCCGCGCATTCCCCGCTCCCGGTGATCGGCGGCTGGCCCCCCGACACCGGTTCCCTGCCGTCCGGCTGCCCGTTCGCGCCCCGCTGCCCCTCGGTGGCTGACCGCTGCAGTAAAGAACCGCCGCCGTTGCTGGAGCACGAACCCGGCCACCGCTGGGCGTGCTGGTTCCCCTGCGAGAACGGGAGCCCGCGATGAGCACCGCCACCCCCACTCCCCCGGGTAACGGCAGGCCGGCGAGCCCAGCCGGGCCAGCGGCTGGCTTCGGGCCCGGCCCGCTGCTCACCGCCCGCGACATCGTCCAGGAGTTCGTGGTCCGCGACTATGGCGGGGTCAAGGGCGGCGTCGTGCATGCGGTCTCCGGCGTCTCCTTCGAGCTGTGGCCAGGTGAGACCCTCGGCATCGTCGGCGAGACCGGATCGGGCAAGTCGACCCTCGCCAGATCGCTGCTGCAGGCGCCGCGGCCGAAGTCGGGCGCCGTCGTCTTCCAGGGGACCGACCTGGTGACGCTGAGGGGCCGCCGCCTCCTCGATGCAAGACGTCATATGCAGATGGTCTTCCAGGACCCGTTCGGGTCGCTCGACCCGAAATGGCGGGTCGAGGACCTCGTCGAGGAACCCCTGATCGCCTACCGGGTCGGCGACCGTGCGGCCCGCCGGCGCCGGGTGGGCGAGGTGCTGGACCTGGTCGGCCTCGACCCGGCCAGGTACGCCCGGCGCCGCCCGCGTGAACTGTCCGGCGGCCAGTGCCAGCGGGTCGCCATCGCCCGCGCGGTGGCGCTGTCACCGGCGCTCATCGTCTGCGACGAAGCCGTGTCCTCCCTCGACGTGCTCATCCAGGCGCAGGTGCTCAACCTGTTCGAACAGTTGCGTGATGAACTCAGCCTGTCCTACTTGTTCATCGCGCACGACCTGGCTCTGGTCAAGCAGGTGAGCGACCGGGTCGCCGTCATGTACCTGGGCAAGATGTGCGAGGCCGGGCCAGCCGAGACGATCTACCGGCAGCCGCTGCACCCGTACACGCTCGCGCTGCTGGAGTCCATCCCCAGCCCGGATCCGGAGGCGCCGCGGGCGCCGGTGTCCACCGCGATCCAGGGGGAGCCGCCTTCCCCGATTCACCCGCCGAGCGGCTGCCGGTTCCGCACCCGCTGCCCGCGAGCGCAGGAACTGTGCGCGGCGCAGGAACCGCAGATGCGCATGCTCGGGGAGCAGCACTCGGTGGCGTGCCACTTCCCGCTGGAGGCGGCCGCTGACCGGCCGGCGGCTGCCGCGTCCGCGGCCACCCCCGGGCCGCAACTCCGCCAGCAGTCCATCGAAGGGAGATGACATGCGGCTGCGGGTGCTCCTGGAACCGCGGTACGGCGCCACCTACCAGCAGATCCTCGCCATGGCGCAGGCGGCAGAGGAGACCGGGTTCGACGGCTTCTTCCGGGGCGACCACTACCTGGGCATCGACTCCACGGACGCCAGCTACGCCCCGACCGACTCCTGGACCACCCTGGCCGGGCTCGCGGTCCAGACCGGGCGCATCCGGCTCGGCACGCTGGTGACCGCATCGACCTTCCGCCCGCCGGGCATGCTGGCCGTGATCGTCGCCACCGTGCACGCGATGAGCGGGGGCCGGGCTGAGCTTGGCATCGGCGCGGCCTGGTACGAGCGGGAGCACCAGTCCTTCGGCATCCCGTTCCCACCCATCAAAGAGCGTTTCGACCGGCTCGAGGAACAGCTGTCCATCGTCACCGGCATCTGGGGAACGCCGCCCGGCAAGAGCTTCAGCTTCCACGGCAAGCATTACCAGATCGAGGACTGCGTGAACTTCCCCGCGCTGGGCCCGGGCGAGCCGGGCACGCCCGCCGGCGGGGACCGCCCCCGGCTCATCCTCGGCGTGACCGGGCCCCGGCGCGGTCCCACGCTGGCCGCCCGGTTCGCCGACGAGTTCAACTGCGGCCTGGCAGAAGGCACGGCCGAGCGGGTGGCCAACTTCCGCCGCATCTGCGAGGAAACCGGGCGTGACCCGGCGACGGTCCAGGTGTCCACCGCCCTCCCGGTTTCCTGCGGCGCGACCACGGCGCAGGCGCAGCGGCGCGCCGGTGCGCTCGGCGAGGCGGGCGCCAGGCTGCTGCGGCTGGGGGTGATCGGCACACCCGCGGAGGTGCTCGGGCGGGTCGGGGAGCTGAAGGCGGCCGGCGCGGACACGCTGTACTTCCACGTCTACGACACCGACCCCGACCACATCCGGCTGCTGGGTAGCGAGGTGCTCCCGCAGGTGAGCTGACCCGTTCCATTTCGGCCGAACTGCTATCTTCTCCACCACGCGCGTGAGCATGACTGTCACATTTTCCCCGGTGCCGACCTCAGCTCGCGCTGGTGGGCTCCTTTGTGGCCGGACCCAGGATGGCGCCACGCGGGTTTGGGGGAACGGGGCATTGCCGGACCGGCCAGATGCTGCGAGTCTCCGCATAAGCCGTGTGTGATGGCTCCTGACCAGGGCTATTAGCAGGCAGCGCAGGTGCCTCGCGTGACTCTCCAGCCACGCGTGTCGCCACTGGGAGGAGTGAGCAGCGCAGATGCTGGCAGTGGTGACCCAGTCTCCGGGCGTGATGGTTGTCGATGAAGTGCCGGAACCGGGACCGCCCGGACCGCAGGATGTCATCATTCGGCCGGAGGTTGTCGGCATCTGCGGGTCGGACATTCACGTGTATTCCGGCGACATCGGAGCGCTGTCCGGCGCCAGCAATTTCTTTCCGAGGGTCCAGGGTCACGAGTTCTCCGCCGTCGTCGAGCAGACCGGCAAGGACTGCCCGGGCGGCGTGAAAGCCGGCGACCGGGTCGCCGTCTGGCCACTGCACGGATGTGGACGCTGCTATCCCTGCCGGGTCGGGCGGGCCAACGCGTGCGTGGCGCTGGAACTGGTGGGAATCCACACCGACGGGGGGCTCCAGCAGTTGCTGTCGGTCCCCGCCTCCCAGGTGTTTACCGCCGGCGACCTGGACGCTGAGTCTGCCGCCTTTGTCGAGCCGATGTCGATCGCCGTGCATGCCCTGGACCGGGCCGATATCCGGGCCGGCCAGCAAGCGGTCATCCTCGGCGCGGGCCCCATCGGGCTGGCCACCCTGATGGCGGCCACAGCCGCCGGGGCCCGGGTGATGACCACCGACCCGGTCGCCGCCCGGCGCGACCTCGCGGTCGCGGTGGGAGCCGAAAACGTCGCCTGGGGGAGCGACGATGAACTGCTCGACGAGGTTCGCAAGTGGACCCGCCGGAAGGGGCCACCTAGGGTGATCGACACCACCGGCGATCCCGCCGCGCTGGCGCTGGCGACCGCCATGGTGTGCTCAGCAGGCCGGGTCGTGGTGGTGGGGATGTCGGCGGTGGCCGCTCCCCTGCGCTCGGGCGTGTTCCCCGAGAAGGAGATCGACGTCGTCGGATCCAGCTGCCAGACAGCGGGGGATTTCCGCACCGCGGTCCGGCTGGTGCGAAGCCACCGCGAAGCCATCGCGACGCTGTTCTCGCACCGTTTCCCCCTCACCCAGGCGCGGGCGGCGATCGAGTGCGTGGCCAGTTCCCAGCCTGACGTCGTCAAGGTGCTCATAACTCTCGGCAGCTGAGTGTGATCTGGAGGTACGTACATGAGTGAGACCAGCTATGACCGCGTGGTGCGCGAGTACCAGCGCCCCGACCTGTTCATCCCGGGCGACGAGGAGGCATCTCCCTGGGTCCCGTTCGGGGATGACGCATTCATCCGCCATCTGGCCTTCGACGTGCGCACCAACTCGATGACCAACGTGCTCTGGGTGAAGGCGGGGGGAATGCTTGGCCGGCACCGGCACCGCGGCCCCGTCTCCGGCTTCGTCCTTGAGGGCAGCTGGCGCTACCTGGAGTACGACTGGGTCGCCCGGCCGGGTGGCTACGTGCACGAGAGCCCCGGCGTCATCCACACCCTCATGTGCGACGACCCCAACGGCATGAAGACCGTGTTCTGGCTCAACGGGTCGCTGGAGTTCTACGACGACGGCAACAATCTCACCGACACGTTCGACGTCTTCTGGTTCATCGACCATTACCTGAGCTACTGCAAGGAGCACGGGCTCCCGGTCAACAACGCGCTGTTCATCTGACGCCGGGCCTGGCCGGCCTGCCTGGAGCGCCGGCCAGGCCATTTTCCCCGGGCGATCCTGGCTCTGGTTGCCGTGGACCAGGTGATGCACCACGGCCACATCGCCGCCCAGTACCTGAACACGGCGGGTGAGCTGGCCAGGGTGCATTTCGGCCTGCCGGACACCTTGTTCTAGGGACACCGTTCTTATGGGAGAGCGCATGCCACACCGCACCGTGCCGCCGTTCCGGGCCGACCACGTCGGCAGCCTGCTCCGCCCGCCCGAGCTGCTCCTGGCTCGTGACGAGCACGCGGCGGGCCGGATAACCGATCAGCAGCTCCGGGAGATGGAGGACAGCGCGATAGCCGACGTCGTCCGCCTGCAGGAAGAGGCCGGCCTTCAGTCCGCCACCGACGGCGAGTACCGGCGTGCGATGTGGCACACGGACTTCGTCAACCGCCTCGGCGGCATCCGCGAGGGCGGCGTCGCGGGCATCGTGACCGGCCACAAAGCGGATGGCCAGGAGGTCACGTATGAGGGCCACGCGACCGAGGTGACCGGCAAGGTCCACCTCACCGAGACGATCTTCGGCGACCATTTCAGCTTCCTCGCCTCAGCCGTGACGACCGCGACCCCCAAGCTCACCATCCCCTCGCCTAGCATGGTGACTTTCCGTGCCGACCTGTCGGCCAGCGGCTACTCCGATCCTGAGCAGTTCCGCACCGACGTGGCCGCCGCCTACGCCGAGGAGATACGCCGGCTGGCCGCCCTGGGGTGCAGCTATCTCCAGCTCGACGACACCGTGTTCGCGTTCCTCAACGACCCTCGCTGGCGGCAGAACGCGGGCGCCCTGGGCATGGATCCCGCCCATCAGCACGAGATCAACGTCCGTGTGGTCAACCAGGCCCTGGCGGGCCGCCCGGACGGGCTTACCGTCACCGTTCACATGTGCCGCGGCAACTACCGCTCCGCCTGGTTCACCTCCGGCGGGTACGACTACGTGGCCGGGGCGGTGTTCGGCGGGCTCGCGGTGGACGGGTTCTTCCTCGAATACGACGACGAGCGGTCCGGCAGCTTTGAGCCGCTGCGTTTCGTCCCCGACGACAAGCTGGTCGTGCTCGGGCTCATCACCACCAAGACCCCCGCGCTGGAGTCCAAGGACGACCTCAAGCGACGGGTCGGCGAAGCCACCCGGTACGTGCCGCTGGAACGGCTCTGCCTGTCACCGCAGTGCGGATTCGCCTCAACCGTGGAGGGGAACGCGCTCACCCGCGACCAGATGCGGGCCAAGCTGGAACTGGCTGTGCAGACCGCCACGGAGATCTGGGGATAGCACCGTCGAGCCCAGGACCCGGCCTGGTCTGCGCTCCACCCCGGTTTCCCCAGGCTGGCCGCTGCGATGAGCCTGCGCTCCCTCACCTCTGGCAGGTGCGCGTCGACATGCGCGACCCCGGAGCCGATGTGCACGCCTGGCGCTGGCATCCATCGCCGTACTGCGGCCTGCCAAAGAACACCGAACCCCGGGCGATTGAGCTTCTGCCTGGTGGACGGACGGGGGCGCTGCGGCTCTCAGGCAAGATCTGGCCGCCGGTCATCCGGCCGAACGCGCCGCGCTGCGAGCGTCCCCGCCGAGACCGGCAACGACCTGTATCTGCATCGACCCGAGCATGCGCTGCATGCCAGCACCCACGTGGTGGACTGCGATCGCCTGGACCCGGTTCTCACGCAGGAACCGCGCCACCCGGGCATGATGGGCACCCTCGGTCCCCTGGTCGTGCAGCGTCCCCCAGGCAACGGTGAACTCCTGCCAGTCGTGGATCTCGCCATCGGTCACGTCGGCCACCGCGACCCGGTCGGCCCGCCCCCAGCGCGGCTCGACCAGGCCATCGGTGGTGATCGGCACACACACCCTCATGTCGAAGTCCTCCTCATCGGAACTGGGCCGTGCCAGACACCGTCGGCGCTGCCCTCATTCTGATCGAACCAGCTACGGCAACCTGCCCATGGAGCCAGGCCCCCGATAACTCAGTTCCGGGGATGTCCGGGCGTTCCGGGCGAAGCCGTCCCGTCCCAGGACAGGCTGGCTCAATCGGGCGAGGCTACCGGGCGCAACGGCGGGCCCCGCCAACCGGGACGAAACCCCTATCCCGGGGGACCGCCGGCCCCCGGGGCCGCCCCACCCCACGCCCCCCCCCCCCCCCCCGCCCCCGGGGGCGCCGCCCGCCCCCCCGCCGCGGCCCCCGCTCTGCCGCGGGGCCGGGACCACCGCCCGGACAGG
>OFHK01000083.1_pt1 | contig 28916 bp, 26 predicted proteins | sample 1521951 | NCBI WGS metagenome assembly OFHK01 (sample SAMEA2468436, study PRJEB22500) | soil metagenome | biome: Glassland; feature: Farmland; material: Clay | place: Australia | collected 2013-01-31 | depth 0.55 m
CCCCGGGCGCTCGCTGACTGGATCTCCCTGAACATCCGGGAACCCCCCCCTGACCTGGCCGCCATCCGCGGGTGCGGGTGGCGGGAATCGGCCCTCAGCCGCCTGGTGATCACCGAGGGCGCCATCATCGGCCTGGCCGGCTCGCTGGCCGGCGCCGCCCTCGGCCTCGCCGCTGCGGCCAACTTCGCCGGCCAGGCACCCGCCAGCCTTTACCTGGTCGCCGCCGCCACCGCCGTCGGCACGTTCGTCACCGTCGCCGCAGCCCTGCTGCCCGCCCAGGCATTGCGCCGCCTGCCCACTGCCCACCTGCTCGCCGAGGAGTAAGGGCCACGGCGGCGCAGGCCCGGCGCCGTGACGGCACGGGCACGGCGCGGGCACGGCGCGGGCACGGCGCCCGGCGGGCAGCACCCCGTAGATCGCGCGGCGCGGGCGCGGCGCCGCATATGCCCGCATTATCGAGGAGGCAGGTGATCCGTTCCCCGGTGGGATCCGTTTCCTTAGTGGAAACGGACATGTGCTTCCCTGGGTGGGAGTGCAGAGAGGCGGACAGAGCATGGCACGCAGCATCCAGGCCGGTGACAAGGCCCCAGACTTCACCCTCCCCTCGCAGGCCGGTGAACTGATCCGGCTGCACGACCGGCTCGGCGAACGGGTGGTCGTCCTGTACTTCTATCCCCGGGACGAGACCCGCGGCTGCACTGCCGAAGCATGCGCATTCCGTGACAGCCACCAGGTCTTCAGCGACGCCGGTGCCGAGGTGATCGGTGTCAGCTCGGACTCCGTGAGCAGGCATGCAGCTTTCGCCGACCGGCACCAGCTGCCCTTCACGCTGGTCAGCGACCAGGGTGGTCAGGTGCGGAAGAGTTATGGCGTGCCGGCCATGCTCGGCCTGCTGCCCGGCCGCGTCACGTATGTCGTTGACCGCACGGGCACGGTCCGGCACGTCTTCAACTCGATGATCAATATTGGCCAGCATGTCGAGGACGCGCTGAAAGTGGTGCGGCAACTGCAGGCCGAACAGCCAGCCTGACGGGCGGCGGCACCGAGCCTTCCCTCGTCACCTTCGCGCGGTTCCCGGGCGCGGGCCACGTCGAGTCGCGGAACATCAACCGGGCCCGCTACACGTCGCTGCTGGAATCTTTCCTGTCCCCGGCAGCGCCCTGAAGCCGGGTTCCACGGCGCGCTGCCGGACCCGGCCGGCCCGGGACCTTCGGCCCTGCTCGCATGCCGCAGTGGCGCCCACCATGGACAGATGGCGGACGACGCAGGTGAGCGGGCCAAGGATGCGTCCACTGCCGCATATGACTATGACGTGCTGGTGATCGGCTCGGGCTTCGGGGGCTCCGTCACCGCACTTCGGCTCACCGAGAAGGGTTACCGGGTGGGCGTGCTTGAGGCGGGGCGCCGGTTCGGGGACGCCGATTATCCCAGGACGTCCTGGGATGCCCGAAAATTCCTGTGGGCACCGAAGCTCGGCTGCAAGGGCATCCAGCGCATTCACATGCTGCGGGACGTGATCATCCTGGCCGGCGCGGGGGTCGGTGGCGGCTCGCTCGTGTACGCGAACACGCTGTACCAGCCGGAGGACGCCTTTTACCGTGACCGCCAGTGGGCGCACATCACCGACTGGCGGGCTGAGCTCGCGCCCTACTACGACCAGGCGGAGCGGATGCTGGGCGTGGTGCCCAACCCGACAATGACGCCGTCGGACGAGGTCATGCAGCGGGTGGCCGACGAGATGGGCGTGGGGCACACATTCGGCATGGCCCCGGTCGGGGTGTTCTTCGGCCGGGAGGGCCGCAAGGAACCCGGCGTGGAGGTCGAGGACCCGTTCTTCGGCGGCGCCGGCCCAAGCCGCCGCGGCTGCCTGGAGGTCGGCGAGTGCATGACCGGCTGCCAGCACAACGCGAAGAACTCGCTCGTCAAGAACTACCTGTACCTGGCCGAACGGGCCGGCGCGACGGTGCATCCGGAAACCACGGCGGTCACGGTCCGGCCGCTGGGGCGCGCCGGGTACGCCGGGTACGCCGTGGACACTGTGCGAACCGGCGCGTGGCGGGCCAGGCCGACCGCGCACCCCTTCACCGCCCAGCACGTGGTGTTCGCGGCCGGAACGTGGGGCACGCAGCAACTGCTGCACAGGATGAAGGCCCAGGGCTCGCTGCCGGGGATCTCCACGAAGCTCGGCGCAGCGACCCGCACCAACTCGGAGGCGCTCGGCGGCGCGCTGACCGCGCTGCACAACAGGCGCAAGCATGACTTCACCCGAGGGGTGGCCATCACCTCATCGATCCACCCGGACGAGTACACCCACATTGAACCCGTCCGCTACGGCAAGGGCTCGAACGCGATGGGGCTGCTCAGCACAGTGATGACCGATGGTGATGGGAAGGTGCCGCGCTGGGTGAAGTGGCTCGCACAGGTCGCGCGCCATCCGGGGCAGATCGCCTCGCTGTACGCCGGCATGAACCACTGGTCCGAACGGGCCGTGATCGGGCTCACCATGCAGACGCTGGACAACTCGATCACGGTGCGCCCGAAACGCACCTGGCTCGGCCGGATCAAGCTGACCTCGGAGCAGGGGCATGGCGCTGCGAACCCGACCTGGATTCCCGCCGCCAACGAGACGATGCGCCGCATAGCGGCCAGGATCGGTGGCTTTGCCCTGAACAGCGTCGGCGAGATTGCCGATATCCCGATGACGGCGCATTTCATCGGCGGCTGCGTCATCGGCGACTGCCCGGAAAACGGCGTGATCGACCCCTACCACCGCATGTACGGCCATCCCGGGCTGCACGTAGTCGACGGCTCCGCGATCTCGGCGAACCTGGGTGTCAACCCGGCACTGACGATCACGGCCCAGGCGGAGCGCGCGATGGCGCTGTGGCCCAACAGGGGCGACAGCGACCTGCGCCCCGCGCTCGGCGCCCCCTACCGGCGTATCGCACCCGTCGCGCCACGGAGCCCGGCCGTGCCGCCGTCCGCGCCGGCGGCCCTGCGGCTGCCCATCGCCGAGATCCGTCAGGCCCGGTGACTGTTGCTTTTGCCAGGCCGCGTCCGGAAGGAGCGCCAGCAATGACGACATCGGCGGACAGCTCGGCAAGCGCTGAACCGGGGCTTCTTGGCCCGCGGATCACCGCCCGCCTGCTCGGCCGGCTGGCGGCGCGCGCCGCCACGGCCGGCCCCAGGCAGCTGGTCCCGATCGAGATGCCGGGGACCGGCGGGCTACTCGGGCATGTCCCGCACGGCACCCCTGACGATGTCGCGGCGGCCGCCGGCGTAGCCCGCGGTGCGCAGCCCGGCTGGGCGCGGACGCACGTCACTGACCGGTCGGCGATCCTGCTCCGTTTCGCCGAACTCCTGCTCGACCGGCAGGATGAGGTGCTCGATCTTATTCAGCTGGAGAACGGCAAGGCCCGCCGGCACGCCTTCGAAGAGGTCATCGACGTGGCGCAGGTGAGCCGGTACTACGCGCGCACCGCCCCGGGCTACCTGCGCCCACACCGCCGCGCGGGCGCCCTTCCCGCGCTGACACAGACATGGGAATGCCACCGCCCGAAGGGCGTGGTCGGCATGCTCTGCCCGTGGAACTATCCGCTGACGCTAGGCATCAGCGACGCCCTCCCGGCGCTCGCCGCAGGCAATACGGTCATCGTCAAACCGGACGGGCAGACGCCGTACTCGGCGCTATGGGCCGCGGAACTGCTGGAAGAGGCCGGCCTGCCCCCTGGTGTCCTGCAGGTCGTGACCGGCCCGGGGCCGGAACTCGGGACGCCGCTCATCGAGCACTGCGACTTCCTCATGTTCACTGGCAGCACCCGGGTCGGGCGGATTGTCGCCACCCTGGCGGCCGAACGGCTCATGGACTACTCGATGGAACTCGGCGGGAAGAACGCGATCCTCGTCCTCGCCGACGCCGACCTTAGCAGGACTGTGCCCGGGGCAGTGCGGGCGGCGTTCTCCACCACCGGCCAGCTGTGCATCTCGATGGAGCGGATGTATATCGACGCGGCGGTGTGGGACGAGTTCGTCCCGCGCTTCGTGAAGGCGACCAGGTCGCTTCGCCTGGGCAACGCTCTCACCTACAAGGCGGACATCGGCTCGCTGATCTCGGCGAACCAACTGGACACTGTCGTCCGCCACGTCGGCGACGCGGTCAGCAAGGGCGCGACGCTGCTGGCCGGGGGCAAGGCGCGTCCCGACATCGGGCCCTACTTCTACGAGCCCACCGTGCTGACGGACTGCTCACCTGAGATGACCTTGTACGCCGACGAGACTTTCGGGCCGGTCATCTCCCTGTACCGCGTCAGCGGACCGGACGAGGCCATCGAGCGGGCCAACGACAGCTGCTACGGCCTGAACTTCTCAGTCTGGACCCGCGACACCCGCAAGGGACGCCGGATCGCCAGCAGGCTGCAGGCCGGAACCGTCAACGTCAACGAGGGCTACGCGGCCACCTGGGGGTCCGTCGACGCCCCCATGGGCGGCTGGAAGGACTCCGGTGTTGGCAGCAGGCACGGCGAGCACGGAATCCTCAAGTACACCAACACCCAGACCATCGCGCTCCAGCGGCTCCTCCCCATCGCGCCGCCCGGCGCCATGCCGCCTGCGGCGTACGCCCGGGCCATGACCGCGGCGATGCGGGCCTTGCAGTGGCTGCCCGGCCGCAGGTAATGCTGTCAGGATGAGGCAGTTGTGACCGTCATCGCAGAGGCTGGCGGATGAATCCGCTGTCGCGTTTGGCCGGCAGGGCGGTTGACCGCGCGGTTGGCCTTCCCTGCCCAGCCGTGCCCTACGTTGTACGGCCCGATGTCGCGGTGGTGATGCCGGACGGCGTTGTCCTGCTCGGTGATCATTACCGGCCCGCCGGACACGACGGGCCGCTTCCCGTGGTGCTCATCCGCTCGCCCTACGGCCGGGCGGGCCCGGCAGGGTTCCTGTTCGCCGCCCCGCTGGCACGCCGCGGCTTCCAGGTGTTCATCCAGAGCACTCGCGGAACGTTCGGCTCGGGCGGCCAGTTCCGCCCGTTCCTGTCCGAACACCAGGACGGCCTGGCCACCGTGGCCTGGCTGCGCGACCAGCCGTGGTGCGACGGCCAGGTGTCGATGACCGGGGGCAGCTATCTGGGGCACACGCAGTGGGCTGTCGCGCCCTATGCCGATCCGCCGCTGCGGTCGGTGTCGCTCAACATCACCGCTGCGAAGATCACCGCTGCCTTCTACCAGCACGGCGCGCCGGGTATCCAGAACGCGCTGAACTGGACCGGGCTCGTCGGCAGGCAGGAACGGGGCCTGCTGCACGTCGTCCCGAACCCGCGCCAGACGGCCAGGATGAAACGAGCCTTGCGGAAGGTCCCGCTGCAGGCCGCCGACGTTGCCGTGGCGGGCGCACCGGTCGCTTTCTGGCGGGACTTCACCGGGCACGCGCCGGCGGCCGACGAGTTCTGGGCGGCCGCGGACCATGACGGTGCCGACCTGACCAGGCTTCCCCCGGTCAGCATGGTGACCGGCTGGTGGGACCTTTTCCTGCCCTGGCAGCTGCGCGACTACGCGGCGATCCGGGCGGCCGGGGTCACGGCCCGGCTCACCGTCGGGCCCTGGCTGCACGGCGAGCCCGGCGAACTGAAGGCCATCGCCCGCCAGGACATCGCCTGGCTGGACCACTATCTGGGCGGTGGCGCGGCGCCGGAGGGTGCGCCAGTGCGGGTGTTCCTCCAGCGGGCCGGCACCTGGCTCGACCTGCCGGATTGGCCACCGCCGGCCGCCGTGGGGACGGCCTACTACCTGCGCACTCATGGCGGCCTGAGCCTGGACGCCGAGCCTGGCGATGCCCTGCCTGGCACGTTCGTCTACAACCCGGCGGACCCGACGCCGTCAGCAGGGGGACCCCTCCTGCAGCCGCCAGGCAAGCAGGTCGACAACGCCGCGATCGAGACCAGGCCCGACGTCCTGACCTACACCACCGGGCCCTTCCCCGGCCACCTGGACCTGGTGGGACCCGTCAGTGCCCGCATCTTCGTGCGCACCGACCGCCAGTACGCCGACCTCTTCGTCCGGGTCTGCGACGTCGACGTCAAAGGCGTCTCCCGCAACGTCGTGGATGGCATCCGGCGGCTGTGCCCGCAGACGGTGCCCGCCACCGACGTCCAGGTCGGCGACGATCAGATCCTGGCGGTGGACGTGGAACTCTACCCGACGGCGTACCGGGTACAGGCCGGGCACCGGATCCGCGTGCAGATCAGCGGAGGTGCGTTCCCGCGGTATGCCCGCAACTTTGGCACTCCAGAGCCCTTCGGTGCGGCGACCAGAGCGCGGCGATGCCGGTTCGAAATCCACTGTGACGCCCAGCACCCTGCTCACATCCTGCTGCCGGTCCTGCCCCACCGTTGACACCCGGGTCACACCCCCACCGGGGAGGCCTCGCCACGCGCAGCAGCGAAGAGGATGATCATGCACGAGATCGCGTACTCGGTACGGGATTCCTCACCGTCCGCAAGAACTCCCTGCGCGTGCCCCTGAACGGGTCACTGACGGTCCGTGCGGATCTGGACTCCGGCCTGTTCACCGGGGACCTCGTCCTCCATCCGTCCACCATCAGCAGGACGCTCCTCGGTGCCCGTATCTTCAGGGCTACCGTCCAGGTCATGGCTGAATCCCCCGTTACCGGCGGAGTCGACGATGAAGGCCGGATGGTCGCGGCCGTCACGGTGGATGCGGTCATAGCTGCTGTCCGCGCTGCCGGGCGGACGTTGATAAGCGGCGGTTCATGCCGCACCGCCACTCACGCCGTTGTGCCGCTGAGCTCCCGGCCCGGCTTCAACCTGGAGCGGGGCAGCCGCCTGGCCGGCAGATACCACCGGCCGCCCTTCACCGGGCGCGGGTGGATCACCCCTCTTGTCAGCCTGATGGCCGCCAGCCCGGGGAACGCCGCCGTCATCGATCTCATCCCGCTCATGTCCTGAGGTGGGATTCACGCGCTGGCGGGGTCCTGCCCCAGTCCTCGCCGCAGGGCGTCCCGCAACGCCTCAAGCGCGGTGAAGCGAGGCTTCCAGCCCAGCTCCTGCTTCGCGCGGGCCGTGTCCATGATCGCCGGATGGCTGAACACCTCTACCCACTCCGCAACGGGAGGCAGGAATGGCAGGGCGGCAATGGCCCGGGCCGTGAACTGCGCCGGGCCTGCGGGAAGCGGCAGCGGGCGCAGACCGAGTTCACGGGCGAGGTCGGTGGCGGTGACGATTCCGTCGGCCGCGATGTTGTAGGCACCGGGTGGCCCAGCCGCCACCACGCACTGCAGCAGCGCACGCCCGACATCCTCCTCGTGGACGAACTGCGCCCGCAGCGCCGGCACCAGGACCGGCACCGGCACCGGCACCGGCACCGGCAGCCGGCCAACCCGCCCGGCCAGATGGCGGGCCAGCGGTGCCAGCGGCCCGGCCCGCAGGCCCTTCGCGCCCACGGCGTGCGGACCCAGCACGACTGACGGGCGCAGCAGGTACAAGCCGAGCCCCGCGGACCCGGCAGCCTCGGCCCGCAACAGGCCCTCCAGTTCGGCCTTCTCCTGGGCGTAGAACAGCCGGGCATCGGGCCGCACGGGCCAGTCCTCGGTCATCCCGATCGGATTGTCGGGGTGGAAGCCGTAAGCTGCCACCGAGGAGGCGTAGACAAAGCGGCGGGCACCGGCCGCGGCTGCGGCACGCCAGGCGTTCAGCGTGCCTTCGACGTTGACCGACCGGATGGCCTCCCGTGAGGCGGCACCGGTGACCCAGAACGCCAGGTGCACCACCACGTCGGCGTGAGCGAACGCGTCACGCAGGGTGCCGGGGTCGCGGACGTCCCCGCGGCGGTACTCCATTTTCGTCCAGCCGTACGCAGCCGCGTCGAACGGGCGCCGGGCGATGCCCACGACCCGCGCCACCCGGTCGTCGGCCTGCAGGAGGGGAACCAGGCCGAACCCGAAGGTCCCGGTCGGGCCGGTCACTGCGACCGTCAGATCCCTCTCGCCGCCGGGCACCTCGGCTACCCGTGGGTCAGGCGCTGCCGGGCATCCGCGGTCATAACACCACCCTGTCAGACTGCCATGTGGCGTTCTGCCTCGCAGCGCTGGGGCGGCGGGCCGGCGATCCAGCGCTGCCTGGGCCGTGCCGTCTGGAGTCAGGGCGGATGCAAGAGCTGGTGCCTGGACGCCGACGGCGCCAACCGCGCCCTGCGGCCTGGGTTCAGCTTCGAGTACTGGCTGCGCACCAGGCGCGCGCGCCGCACCGCCTACGTGATCCGCTGAGGACACGCGGCGTCACGCAGGCACCCCACCTTCTGCGCCAAGTGGCCCGCCCGCCCAGATACGGTCAAGGAACTCGCTGATCTCGGCGGTCAGACGGGCGGGCCGGACCCACAGCTCAGCGAAGGTGCGGGTCCGGATCAGCCGGGCGCCGGGGAGCTGGCGCGCCAGGTTCTCCGCGTCACTGAATGAGTGGATCAGGTCGATCCCGTGCCCCAGCACCAGCGCCGGGACGGTGATGGACCGGCGCTGCTCGATGGTCGGGGCGATGGGCCCCAGCAGCACACCATGCAGCACGGCTGCGATTTCATCTGGATCCGATGTGGCGGCACTGACGAACGAGCCGAGCGGGCCCATCCTCGATGCGGGCAGGCGGGAGGCTGCCCGGCAGACCAGCCGCAGCGGGGCTCGCAGGTAGTGCACCCCGAGCAGGATCGGCAGGAAAACCAGCGCCGCCGCGGGCACTGCCCACTCAAGAACCGGCATTTCCAGGATCAGGCCGCGGACCCTCTCCGGTGCTTTCACGGTAGTGAGCAGGCTCACGTTGGTACCCAGCGAGACGCCTCCGAGCACCACCTGATCCACGCCGAGCTCGTCCAGCAGGCACAGCACCTGCTCAACGTAAAGGTCCATCCGGTGGGAGCCAGCATGGCGGGGCTTGTCGCTCCGGCCATGACCCAGGAGGTCGAGCAGCACGACCCGGTTGCCCTGAGCCGCCAGCATCCGGGCCAGGCCACGGCTGAGGTTGGCGTCCAGCAGCAGGCCGTGCAGCCATACCAGCACCCTGTCGCCTGAACCGTAGACCTCGTAGGCCAGCCGGTACTGACCGTAAGACAATGTGTACTCGGCACCGTCAACGCTTGCACCCGGGTCGTGCTCCGCGCCCCCGCTCACACGGGCATTGCGCTGCGCTGCCGCTGGCTGAGCAGAGCCGATCAGATCTCCCATGGTTCGCGGCCGGCGAGCTGCCGGATCAGCGGCCGGCCTGGCCGGGATCGATTCCTGGGCAGAGTCGCCTGCTGCTGATGACGTTCGCCTCTACCGCTGGCCGCCCAGAAACGGACAATCTTCATACACGAGCATAGCGCCGGGTGCGGAGCGCTACGCGGGCGAGGAGGGATCCGTAAGCGGCTTGCCTCACTTACGCGTCGGTGACGCGGGTGCCGCCGTGATCGTGGAACGGGCGCCCAGCAGCGCCCCAGGCATCGACGCCATCGGCTTCACCACCCTCGCCGAGTACAGCCGGCTGTGCCTCGCCTTCCCCAGCGCCGTGGGGCCGGGCGCTGGCCCCGGGTGCTCTCCACGAGCCTGGCGCTGGCATGGGTGGCCGCCGGCGGCGAGCCGCCTGCATGACCGACGGTCACCTTCGTGACAGTAGCTGAACGCTATGCGGGCTTCAGCGACTGGTGGTCAGGCCGCGTACTTCAGTACCAGGCCGCCAACGTGCGGGAGCGTGGCCTCAATGTGCTTGACTGCGCTGCCGCGGACGGTGCCGTACGCCTTGACGACTGTGGGCCGGCCGGAGGCCGCCGCGCGGGCGTCGGTCACCGAGAGCAGGGCCTCCGACACCTCCTCGCCGCGCTTGGCCAGGTAGTCGCCGAACTCGGAGCCGCCGGAAGTGCTGAAGTCCGCCCAGTACGGCTCAAGCTTGTGCACCATCTGCGGAAGCAGAGACCCCACCAGGTAGCGGACGTGGCCCGGCATGAAGGTGTTCACCGTCTTGTAGGCCAGCTTGACCGCGGTCCCGGAGACCCCTGACATGTCCGAGACCTCCTGCTCGATCAGCATGAAGCAGTCGGCGATCACCATGGGCTGGGTGTCCGGCGCGAGCAGGATCTTCTGAAGCGTGGCTGCCATGGGTATGCCCCTCTCCTTGTTGCTGGCGTTGCCCGTTGGATTCCGCACGCATACTGCAATGCGCCGTCCGTCACTAGACGGCGGGGGCCGGACTATGGTTTACCGCTTCCCGGCAGACTCGAAAATCGAGCGGTAGTGGGCAGGCGGCAGCGCCAGGCGAAGCCGGGTCATCCTGATGGCGGGCGGGTCAGGCGGCGGTGGGCAGGCCGGGCGGGGTGTGAGGGTGACTTTCTGGACTTGGGTTGCTGCCGGGCTGCCCGTCAGTTCCGCGCGGGGGGAACCTTCAGCACCAGCGCGATGGTGTCGTCGCTGTGAGGTGCAGGACTCCTTCCGTGGACATCAGCGATCCGGACGGGCAGGTGTCGCTGCACCCCTTTGGCCGTCGATGACAACCATCGACTCACTTGCGGACATAACAAAGGGGACTTTTGCCTCTGACCGGCCAGGTTGAACGGTTCTTAGGTGGGGTTGTGGCATCTGCCGCAACGCACAGGCCGATCGCGGGCATCGGTCCGCGGTGGTGGCCGCAGTGATTGACATGGCCCGCCGGGGGAAGCTGCCAGATGAAGCGCACTCGCGGAGGTGTCATATGTCCCGCAAGATAAGAACCGACGAAGCCTTGGACCGCGCGCGCCAGGTGGCCACTCACCTGGCGCCAGCTGCGGCCAAGGTGAAGCCGCTTGCCATGAGCTCCGGGGCGGCTGCAAGGCGCAGAGTACACAGAACGCGCGCCTGGGCGGCACCGCGGGTCGAGCGCACAGGCCAGATCCTGGAAGACAGCGTCGCACCGAAGGTCTCGGCCCTGCTGTCCTCGGCCGCGCAGCGGCTCGAGCCCGGCACGCCACCGCACCGGAGCTGGCGTAGGCCGATCGCCATGGCGGCGGCTACGGCTGCTGCTTGCGCGGCGGCAGCCGCTTTTTTCCGCCACCGCAGGAAACCAGACTCCATGACGCCGGAGACCAATGCGGATGTGCCACCCGCCGCGGAGATGGGCGACGGGCAGACAGACCCCAGCACCGACGCCGACGCAGACATGAAGGGCGAGGCCCGCACCTCTTGACGGCTCCGGCAGAGATTGGCGGCCGGCCCGAGAAACTGGCCGGCGGCCGGTCTACGGTGCCTTGCACGGTCTCGTCCTCCCGGTTTGGCGGGAGGACGGGAACTAGGCCCCGCGGGGCGCCCGCACGCCCCGGCGGGGCCGCTGTTGTAACGGGCTGGGGCAGCTAAGGAGGGCCGGCGGTGCCTGAGAAAGTCGTGCTGATCTTGCGATTTCACCCGGTGAACGGTGAAGACGTCTCTGTGGTATGCGCGGATTTCGGCGCGGAACGCGAGGCGCTTGAGGCGGTCGCCCGTGCACTGGACGAGCGGCGCAGTCTGATCCTGACCCATGCACGGTATGACCGCCAGGCCGACGAGAGCGGCGTGATCATCAACCTGGCCAACGTGGTTTCGGTGCGGGTGTCGAAGACAGACAGCGCAGCGACGGGGCAGTACCTGTGACAACTGGCTCAGCGAGGGAAAACGCGGCAGCCGGGGCCCCGGCCCTGCGAACGTCCCAGCCAGCTGGGATGAGCCTCGCCCGGTGAGGCGATGACTGCTGACACGGTGCCCGGTACGACATCGCCGTGCGCTTGCCGGCGCCGCCGCCACGGGGGACCTGGCGGTTCCTCCTGCCCGGGGGGACGAGCATGACCCCGCGCAGACATGCCCTCGCGCTGGCTGCCGCATTACTGCTGGGGACAGGCGGCATCCTGGCCGTCATCCTGCTGGCCGCTTGTTCCGGGGCTGCCACCACCACGCTGTGCGGCTCGCAGACTCTTTCCGTCAGCGGCGGTGCCTACACGATCATGAACAACGAGTGGGGCTCGAGCGCTCCTGAGTGCATCGCCACCGACGGGGACGCCGACTTCACGGTGGCGAACTCCTCGATCTCCAAGGCAACGAACGGTGGGCCCGGCGGCTACCCGTTCATCTACAAGGGCTGCCACTGGGGTGCGTGCACGTCGAACAGCGGCTTCCCGATCCAGGTCTCCGACATCCGTGTCGGCACGGTGACCACGAGCTGGAGCACCACCCAGCCGGGGGGCAGCAACATCTACAACGTGGCCTACGACATCTGGTTCAACCAGACCCCCACCACCAGCGGCCAGCCGAAAGGCGGCGAGCTGATGATCTGGCTGAATCACAGCGGGCCCCTGCGGCCGGCCGGCGTACAGGTGGCCAGCAACGTCAGCATCGGCGGCCACAGCTACCACGTGTGGCTCCGCCAGTGGAGATGGAACACCATCTCCTACACGATGACCACCGGCACCACCTCGGTCAGCCATCTGGACCTGCAGCCGCTGGTGGCCGACGCGGTGAGCCGGGGCTACATCCAGAACTCCTGGTACCTGATCGGCGTCGAGGCCGGCTTCGAGCTATGGCACGGCGGCACGGGCCTGGCGACCAACTCGTTCTCGGTCAATGTGGCAGGTGGCAGCTAGCCACCGCCCAGCCCGACCCCGACCACCCCGAGCTCTGACGGTGCAGCCAGCGGGGGCGAGCACGTCATCGATCCGGCGCTGGCAGCCTGCGGGGATTCCCCTACTACCTGTGTCACACTCTGTTGCCGACTCCTCCGCCACATGACGAACCATATCCGCCTTATTGCGCGGCCGGCTGACGCGTGACGGCGTCGCTGTCATGGGCACAGACCCGCACTTGAGGGCCCGGCTTCCAGCGGCGGCGCGGTTATCGGATGATCCGCTGCGTGGTCAGGGTCTGCCCCGCCAATGTGAGCCGGCCGGCGAGCGTGGTCCCCATCGCTGTCGCCGGTGTGAGGACACCGGCGAGGCCGGGCAGGCGGTCACGCTCCAGCGCGAGGCAGAGCGCGCTTTCCCCGGGCATTACCGAGGTGGCGGCGTAGCCCGGGTCGCCCCGGGCTTCGATCTTGGTGAGGTACCGGGCACCGCCGGAGGTGCGGGCGTGGATCTGCAAGCGGAAAAGCCCATGCGGCGAGTCCTTTCGCCAGCGCCCTGGCAGGAGCTGGCGCGGGGCGCGCCGGTGCCCGCAGCACCTCGTGGTGACGGTCGATGCTGTCCCTTATGAACAGCACTTCACCGGTCAGGTACGCATAGCCGGTGCCAGCGCTGGCGCAGGCCTGTATCCCGCCGCTGTCTCGCGCCCGCGCCACTCCCGTGGTCAGACGGGCCGGGCGAAACGGTGCTGTGTGGCACGGGCTCACCGAGCTCAGGCTGGCCTGACCGGGCGGTAGCGGGGCTCCCACATCAGCGCCTTCACCTGGCCGGCGAGGTCGGCGTCCAGCGTGGCGGACGCCACGCCTTCCGCCTCGGCGGCCCTGGCGACCGCGGCGGCCACCACGACCGACGTTTCCCGCAGGTCCGCCACGCGTGGCAGCAGCGGAGCGCCCGGGGTCGAGGTGTCCACCAGGTCCGCGACCGCGCGGGCAGCCGCCAGCAGCATCCCGTCGGTCACCCGCCGCGCCCGGGCGGCGATCACCCCGAGGCCCAGGCCCGGGAAGATCAGAGCGTTGTTGGCCTGGCCGATCTCATAGCGGATACCGCCGTGGTCCACGGCACCAAACGGGCTCCCGGTGGCGACCAGCGCACGGCCATCGGTCCAGCTGATGAGGTCAGCCGGTGCCGCCTCGGACAAAGCGGTCGGGTTGGACATCGGAAGGACCACCGGCCGCCCGGCGTGGGCCGCCATGTCGCGGACGACCGCCTCGCTGAAGGCCCCTGCCGTCGTCGAGGTCCCGATCAGCACCGTGGGGTGCACCCGGGCGACCACCTCGGCGAGACTAATGCCGTCCGCCACGCCCGGGCCGCCTGGCACCGTGCGCTCTCCTGGCACCGCGTGCTCTCCCAGGCCGCCGTCGCGGCGCCAGCCCGCTACCTCTGCCGGGTCGCGGGCGTACCGGCGTTGCAGGTCGCTGAGCGCTGTCATGTCCCGCGTCAGCAGCCCCTGACGGTCAACCGCCCAGAACCGCCGCCTGGCCTCCGCCTCCGGCACTCCCTGGGCCACCATGGCCGCGGTCAGCTGGTCCGCGATGCCTGCCCCGGCCGTGCCCATCCCGAAGATCACGATCCGGTGGCCGGTCGGCGGCACCCCGGTCGCTCTGGTCGCGGCGAGCACGGCGGCCAGGTTGACCGCGCCCGTGCCCTGGATGTCGTCATTGAAAGTCAGCCGCTCATCCCGGTACCGCTCGAGCAGCCGCCTGGCATTCGCAACCCCAACATCCTCCCAGTGCAGCAATGCCAGCGGGAACAGCTTGCCGACCGTACGGACGAACTCATCGAGGAAGGCGTCGTACTCAGCCGCGGGCACCCGCGGATGACGGTTACCGATATAGAGCGGGTCGTCGAGCAGGCTCTGCCGGTCGGTCCCCACATCCAGCACGACCGGGATGGTGCGGGCAGGATCGATCCCGCCTGCCGCGGTGTACACGGCGAGCTTCCCCACCGCGATATGGATGCCGCCGACCCCCCAGTCCCCTATTCCCAGAATGGCGCCCGCGTCGGTCGCCACGATCAGGTCGACGTCGCCGGGCCCGAGATCGGAGGCGAGCAGCGAGGCCTCTATCAGTTCTGGGTGGTCCACGGACAGGTAGATCCCGCGGGGCCGCCGGTACTCGTGGCTGTAGTGCTCGATCGCCTGCCCGACCGTTGGCGTGTAGATGATCGGCAGCATCTCGCTCAGGTGGCCGGTCAGCAGCCGGTAGAACAAGACTTCGTTGCGATCGTGCAGGGCGTTCAGGGTGATGTTACGGGCCAGGTCGTCGGGCTGGCGCCGGTACTGTGCGTAAACGCGCGCGACCTGGTCGTCCAGGGTGAAGTGGGCGGCCGGGATCAGCCCGGTCAGGCCAAGGTCGTGGCGCTCGCTGTCGCCGAACGCCGTTCCCTTGTTGATCCGCGGATCGGCAAGCACCTGCCGGCCGCGCAGCGTAGTCCGCCACGCGCCGTCCTCATCCCGCCACAACGTCCGCATGCCGTCCCTCCGGCCAGCTGCCGTGATCCATGATGACGTCCGGGCCGCGCCCGTCGCTACCTGCCGCCCGGACCCATGGCCTGCCTCACGTAAGGACAATACGGCGGCTCAGGCTTCCCGATGAGCAGCCCCGGAGTCAGGCTGGCGGCGGCGCACCCCGTATCGGAGCACGGCGATTCCCAGGGTAGCCGCGGCATTGCGGAGGCAGTGCAGAACGTGGGTATCTGTGCGCCCGCGGGCACGGCTTCTTCGCCCCGGGTCCAGCGCTGGGGATGGTGTGGAGGGCGGTCTGGCGGAGGGGCGGATGCTGTGGCATCGCCTGGGTCGTTTGTTCCGCGGTCTGGAGGACGGCCCGGAGGTTGCGGAGGTCTTGCGGTTGGCGCGTCTCATGGCGATGGTCATGAGGGGCGCTGCGAGCTTGGAGAATCCGGCTGGTTCCCCGCGGTTGCGCAGTGTCATCCGGCGCTCCTTCCCACTGGCCGGGCGGGGCGGCGGACGCCGACGGCGAACCGGATGCACCCACGCCGTATCCGCCAACCGCTCCGCTCGGTGCCCTACTCACGCCCGGATCTCACTTATCTGCATGCCGTTCGTGTGTTCTTGGCGGCATGGCGGACCAGCGGGTGACGGGTGCATGCCTGGTGTGTCAGGTGCCCGATGTGAGGCCGATGTCGAACTGGACCTCGATCTCATCGCGCAGCCTGAGTGCTCCCAGGAACGCCGAATAGGGACGGATCCCCCACCGGGACTGCACGATCACGGCCGACCCGTGCGCGCGGCCCGTCACCAGCTGGCCCTCAACGGTGACCGGCTGGGTGACACCCACGATGGTGAGGTCACCGTCGATGCGGAACGACTCTGCAGTCCCGCTGATCCGACTCGATCCGAACGTGATCGTCGGATACCGCCCGGTGTTCAGGATCTTGCCGCGAAGAGTGTTCTTGATGTCGGCGCGGTCTGCGTCCGTCAACGGCTTGATGCCGCCGGTTCCCTGCCGGACCTCGAATGAGTCAACGTCAACCTCAACCGTCACCGATGAGCTGGCCGGGTTGACAGCATCGATAACCACGTTCCCGCGCCAGCGGGTCACCTCGATGGTGAGATCGTGACCAGCCTTCGAGCCCAGCCCGGTACGGGCCGTCCTGACCAGCAGCCGGCCAGACTCCGGTCCCACCAGGTAGCTGCCATCAGCCATGCCCACCCTGCCACCCTAACCGCGGGACAGGAGGCGGGCGACGGCCGCCTGTGCCGCACCCGGACGGCCCTGCCGCAGCCGCCGGCCACGCCAGCGAACATGAGGCCCACCCCGGCGCGGCGAGTCGTCACGGGATAAGGATTCCCCGGCCGTGCAGGCGCCCGCGGTCAAGATCATCCATGGCGTCGCTGACCGCATCCAGGGGATAGCCATGGGTGCGGAGGGCGACCTCGCCGCGGGCGTTCAGGGTCATGAGTTCGGCCAGGTCGTTATAGGTGCCGACGAGGTTACCGACGAAGTTGATCTCGGTGGAGATGATGTCTATGGCGGGCACGCTGAGCACACCGCCGTAGCCGATGACGTAGTAGGTGCCAGCCCGGCGGAGCATCGCGACACCGTCCTCGAGCGCACCGCCCTCACCGACGAAGTCGATGACCGCCTCGCAGCCGTGGCCGTCGGTGAGTTCCTTCACCCTGGCGGTCTGGCTCCCGTCGGCCAGCACCGTGTGATCGGCCCCGCAGGTGCGGGCCAACTCCAGCGCGGCCACTGACCGGTCGACGACGATCACCTGGGCCGTGGTCAGCGCCTTCAGCGACTGGATGCCGATGTGCCCCAGGCCGCCTGCGCCGAGAACTACCGCGCTGGTTCCGGGGTAAAGGATAGGGGCCGCCTTCTTCACCGCGTGGTAGGCGGTAAGCCCGGCATCGGCCAGAGCCGCCACATCCTGCGGGCGGACCTGAGGGTCAAGCTTGACGACTGCCCGTGCGCCGGTCTTCAGCAGCTCGGCGAATCCGCCGTCGGTGTCGATGCCGGGGAACGCGCCGCTGGCACAGTGCATGTCATCCCCCGCCCGGCACGCCCGGCAGAACCCGCACGTGACGAGCGGATGGACAATCACCGTGTCCCCGGCAGCGACATTCTCGACGGCCGGGCCCACGGCGTGCACCCAGCCTGCATTCTCGTGACCAAGGGTGTACGGCAGGGCCACGTTGCTCTTGTCCCGCCACTGGCCCTCCACGATGTGAAGATCCGTGCGGCACAGCCCGGCACCGCCGATCCTGACGATGACATCCAGCGGCCCGCTGACAGCCGGCTCAGGCACCTGCTCGATGACCGGCCGGTGGCCGTACTCATGCAGCCGCACAGCTTTCATCGCGCCGCCCTCCGGATCGCAGTTCAGCTCTTGTGCTGCAGTGTGTAGCGGACCGTCTGAACCCGGATCAGGCCGTCGCTGAACACGAACGTGTCAATGCCGTCCTCGATGAAGGTCGCGGCAGAGTCAGCGGCCCACTCCAGGAAAAGGATGTCGTTCTCATAGATCTGGGTCTTCAGATCCCAGTTCGCATCCGGAACGTCAGCGAGCAGCTGAACGAACGCTGCCCGTATGCCTTCCTTGCCCCGCCGGACCCCCGCCGGGCTGATGAAGACCGCGTCGTCGGCGTAGTCGGCGACGATTCCGTCCAGGTCGCCAGCGCCAAGCGCCTGCGCATGGTGCTGAAAGACTTCCTCAGGCGTGCGTGTCATCGCTGTTCCCTCTCCTAAGCGAATGCCTCACACACAGCCTGCCGTCAGCCCATGACGTGCCGACAGGGACGAAGGACCTTCAACCACCAGCTGCCGTTCGGTCAGGAAGGTTTCGGCGGTCCACACTGGCGGGACCTGCTGGCGAGCCGACCGTGCTTCCCGAGAAACTGGCCGCAAGCCCGCTGGGCTGGGGGACAGTCGCCAGGCCCGGGGCCCAGGCCTCACCACCAGCCAGGCCCGGTCAGCTGCCCGATCCCGGGCTGACCCCGATGACGCCCAGCGTCCTGGGCTCTGTAACAGCTCGAGCTTCTCGATGGTTTCGACGTACTCCGGCCTATGACTTTACGGTCTAGTAACCTTCGGTACCGTAGGTTACGGGACCGGCAGGAGGGAGCGCTCCGTGCACAGTGCCGCGGGTACCGCAGGCAGGACAGGTGGCGAGGGTGCCGCCGACACCGGGGGCGGTGCGGGCGCCGCGGCGCCCAGGCTCCGGGGTGTGCTGCACGCCGGGGCCTTCCCAGCCGCAGCCATTGCCAGCGTCGTGCTCATCGCGCTTGCCCCCACCCAGCCGGCCAGGCTCGCCGCCGCCGTGTACGGCGTGACCTGCATGGCCCTGTTCGGCGTGTCCGCGGCCTACCACCGCTCACCACCAGGCACCAGGCGCAGAGGCCTGCTAGCCCGGCTCGATCACGTGAGCATCCTGCTGGTGATCGCCGGCACCTACACCCCACTGGCGGTGCTCGCGCTGCGCGGCTGGACGCGGCTGAGCGTGCTGGCCATCATCTGGGCCGCAACAACAGCCGGCGCCCTGGCCCGGCTCATCTGGCGGCCCACCTGGCGGCCCGCGCCGCGCTGGCTCATCACCTCGCTGTTCATCGCGCTTGGCTGGGTCGCAGTCTTCGTCCTGCCACAGCTCCTGCACGGCGCGGGAGCCCTCGCCTTGGCGCTGGTGTTGGCCGGGGGCATCCTGTACAGCCTCGGTGCCGTCGTCTACGCGCGGAAGCGGCCCGACCCCTCACCGCAGTGGTTCGGATTCCACGAGGTCTTCCACGCGATCACCATCCTGGCCTACCTCACCCAGTACGCCGCCGTGTCGCTCGTCGTCTACCGGGCGGCCTGATACCGCCACAGCACAGTGACCTCAGCGGCCTTTTCCCGGGATTGCGCGTCAGCCGCGGAACAGGGTGACCGCACGCCCGGCCGCAGCAGCGGCAGCAGTGATGCTGGCGCGCTCACCGGGTGGCAGGGTGACTGCCCTGCTGATCGCCGCGGGCGCGAGAGCGCGCATCGGCAGCTTTGGGGCCGGGTGACCTCGGCCCGGGGTGGCCTTCACGCGCTGCTGTTTAGTGGCTGGCGGTGTGCTCGCGGCCTCTGCCGTCGGGGTTCCGGGACGGTGAGTCCGTCGGCGCGGGGATCAGCAGGCTGACGCGATCACCGGGGGCCAGGGTAAAGTCCGGGTCGGGTGCGTGGAGCCGCCGGCCACGCAGCACTGAGACGAGGGTGCTGGCCGGCGGCCAGCGGACGTCCCTCAGATTCCGCCCGGCGGCGGGCGAATCGTCGGTAATGGCGATCTCGATGACCTGGTAGCCGGGCAGCGGAGTCGGCGGGTGCCTGAGCGCGGCCTTTCCGTCGACATGATCCCACTCGGCGGCGGCCTGGGCTTGCGCGGTCTCGTCGTGGGTGCCGGAGATCTGACGGGCGAGGGCGCGCAGCACGCCGGCGCTGGTGGCCCAGCCTTGTATCTGCTGCCCGTCGGCGGACAGCACGGGCAGGCCGTCGTGGCCGTAGACCTCCAGCTGGCGCAGTGTCTGGCCGAGGGACTCCGAGGCGAACAGGGCCTGCGGGTCGTGCCGGTAGGTGACCGGCCCGGGGATGGCTTCCGGGCCCGGCCGGGTGCCGTTGCCGTCCGGGGAGACGCCCTGCGCCGCGGGCGTGCCGCCATCCGGCGGGACCGGGAGAGCGGGCCGGAACGGGCGCATGACGTCGGCGAGTTTCATGTCCTGTAGGGCGCGCCACGGGGCGGTACGGTCGATGTCGGTGCCGCGGCGCAGCAGCTTGGTGGTGTAGATCGTGCCGTAGCTGAGCGCCCTGGAGATGGTGGAGGCGATCGCGACCGCCAGCATGACCGGCAGCGTCAGCGAGAAGTCGCCGCTCATCTCGACCACGCTGGCCAGCGAGGTCAGCGGGGCACGGGCGGCGGAGGTGAACACCGCGCCCATCGCGACCACCGCGTACAGCGCGGGCTGCCCGGCGTCTGCCCCGAAGATGTGATTAACGATGTCGCCATAGGCGTAGCCGGAGGTGACGCCTATGAACAGCGACGGGGCGAAGATCCCGCCCGAGCCGCCGATCCCGATCGACAGGCCGGTCGCGAGCATCTTGCCGACGGCGAGCACGATCAGGAACCACAGCGCGTACCCGCCGGCGGTGGTCTTGTACATCACCGGGTAGCCGACGCCGTACATCTGCGGCAGGGCGAGCAGCAGCAGGCCGAGCACGATCCCGCCGACGGCGGGCCGCGCCCACTCCGGGCGGCCCTTCCACACCGCGTCGCACAGATCGTCGATCTTGTACAGCACGCTCTTGAACGCCAGCCCCATCAGCGCGGCGACCACCGCCAGCAGCGCAACGAGCAGGTAGTTGCGCGGGTGGTGCAGCACGATGCCGGACGGGAACCCGGACAGGAAGGGCTTGTCCCCAAGGAACGGGATGGCGGTGATGTCGGCGATCATCGCCGACAGCATGACGGTGAACAGTGCGTCGATGGAAAACTCGGCCAAGATGATCTCGACGCCGAAGAACACGCCGGTGATCGGCGCGTTGAAGGTCGCCGCGATCCCCCCGCCGGCGCCGCAGGCGACCAGGATCCGCAGCCGGTTCTCGGGCATCCGGACCCACTGCCCGAAGCTGGAGGCCAGCGCGGAGCCGATCTGCACGATCGGCCCTTCCCTGCCGACCGAGCCGCCGACGCCGATGCACAGCGCCGAGGCGACCGCCTTGACGACGCTGACCTGCCAGCGGATCCGGCCGCCGTTCTCGGCGACCGCGATCATCACCTCGGGCACCCCGTGCCCGCGGGCCTCTCTGGCCCAGTTGTAGATCAGCGGGCCGTACAGCAGCCCGCCGATGACCGGGATGACCACGAAGAAGCCCAGGCCCAGCCACGGCAGGTGGCTGCTGCCCACGTACCCGCCCTGGCCGAACTCGCTGTGCCCGGTCGCCAGCCAGGTGAAGAAGTAGATCAGGTATCGGAACGCCACCGCGCCCAGCCCGGCACCGACTCCGACCAGCAGCGCGAGCAGGAACATCCCGCTCCGGCCGGCCCGCAGCCAGGCCGCTGCCCGCGTGGCCGCCGACTGGTCCGTCGCAGCCGCCGTCATGACCTCTCCTTGACGCTATCCCGAACGGACGGGACCGGCTGAACAGGCTTGCCTGACCGAACAGGCTTGCCTGACTGAACAGGCGTTCGCGGGCGCGGCACGAACGCCCCATAGGCGGGCATGGCTTCCGGCCCTGGCCTGTCCGGGGCCTCGACCGCCGCGTCCGCGAACGCCCGCAGCGCCTCCGCGGCAGTCCGCTGCGCGGGCACGGACAGCCTGGCCATGATGTCCCCAATCAGCGTGCGGCACTGCCTGGTGCCTTCGTCGACCACGTGCCTGCCCGCCGGGGTGACCGAGACAAGCACTGCCCGGCGATCGCAACGCGCCCGGTGCCTCCGGATGAACCCCTTGCGTGCCAGCCGGCCGCACATGCGCCCCGCGGTCGACGGCGCCACGTCCAGCGTCCCCGCCAGGTCCACCAGGCGCTGCGGGCCGCGGGCCGCCAGCACCACCAGTGCCCGGTACTGCGCCATTGTGGTCTCTGCCGCGACCGCGCCCAGCGACCTCGTCGCCACCGCGACCATGCACCGGCTGGCGGTGAGCACCGCGTCCACCGCGCGCGGATCGGCTTGTGATTGTCGTGACACTTGATCATCCACACTTGATCATCCACACTATGTGCATCAGTCAACATTTGTAGTATGCAATACTTGTATCATACATCTCATGGGCTCTGGACCACGCGAGCGGGACCGCGCCGTATCGCCGCATACACCGGAACGGCCAGGCAGCTGAGATCCGGACTGTCATCGATCCGGGTGGAGCGTGGGTTTGCGGAATTGTTCACCAGACTTGGTGATCATGCCGGCATCGTTATCGAGATCAGCGGTGCCGAGGGCACGCTCCTTGCGTCAGTTGACCGCCGGAGGTGATCATTGGCCTTGAACTGTCACATGGTCTCTACCTGTACCGGACAAGGACTCGGGAAGACGGCGACGAGACCCTCGCCATCGGCGGCCAGCCGAGTGACATTCAGTCGGCGTAACGAGGGCTAGGCCTGATCACGAAAAAGCGGAAATTGAAGGATCATTCGGACACATGCCAGATCTGCTAACTCTCCACGCATCATCTCAGCCCGGCAAGCTAGCCGTCATCGAGGACAGGCCAGGCGCGGACGTCGTCTCGTGGACATACGCTCAGCTCGAGGTGGAGGCAAACCGGCTGGCCAACGTGCTTGTCTCGCTGGGTGTAGGCCGGGGCGGGAAAGTCATCTGGTGCGGGCCCAACTCGCCACAGGTCGTGGCGGTCATCAACGCGGCCAGGAAGATCGGCGCGGTCGCGGTTCCGCTGAACTACCGCCTGACGGCCGAGGAAGCCCGCTATATCGTGGTCCATTCCGACGCCTGCGTCGCTTATGTCGATGCGGAGTATGCGCATCTGATCCCGGCCCCACGGGACGTGCACCTTGGCAACCTGCGTCATGTGCTCGTCCACGGCGGCGCCGCCCCGGCCGGGATGCTCGGCGAGGACATCGTCGCCCGGGCATCGGCCGAACCCCTGGCCGGGGAGACCGAGGGCACCGGCGCGACGATGATCTACACCTCCGGGACGACCGGCAAGCCGAAGGGCGCCTACCGCAGCATGGCCGACCAGAGCACGGCGACCGCACTGATCGGCTTCATCGGCTACATGGCAGACGACGTCTACCTCACATCCGGCCCGCTGTATCACAGCGGCCCGCTGGCGTTCATGGGCGCCGGGCTCGCGCTCGGCCAGACGATCATCATCCAGCGGAAGTTCGGGCCGGAGGACTGGCTGCGCCTCGTGAGCAAGTACAAGGTCACCTCCACGTTCTCCGCGCCGCCGCTGATCCGGCTGGTGTGCGCGCTGCCAGCTGAGGTCAAGGGCCACTACGACCGGTCTTCGATGCGGATCATGCTGGCCAACGCCGCGCCGTGGAGCTTCGCGCTCAAGCAGGCCTACCTAGCCGACTTCCCGGCGGACTCACTCTGGGAAGTCTACGGATCGACCGAACTCGGGGTGAACTGCGTCCTCGAGCCCAGGGACCAATTGCGCAAGCCCGGCTCGTGCGGCAAGCCGGCCCCGGGTGTCGAGATCCGCTTGCTCGACGCCGACGGCAATGAGGTGACCGGAACCGGACCGGCGCACTCCGGCGAGCTCTACGTCGGGTCCACCGGGGTCTTCAACGAGTACTACAAGCAGCCGGAGACTTATAAGGCCGCGATGCACGGTGACTTCCACACCGTCGGTGACGTCGCCTACCGGGACGAGGAGGGCTACTACTACATCTGCGACCGCAAGAACGACATGATCATCTCTGGTGGCATGAACGTCTACCCCGCCGAGATCGAGGCCGCCATTGAACAGCATCCGGGCATCTTCGACGTCGCGGTCTTCGGGATCCCCTCGGAGCAATGGGGTGAGCAGGTGCATGCCACCGTAGTGCTCGCGCCGGGAGTGCCCCTCTCGGAGGCGGACGTGATCGCCCACGCCCGCCAGCACCTGGCCGGGTACAAGTGTCCCCGGTCGGTGTCCTTCATGGACGAGCTCCCACGCACGGGCTCGGGCAAGCTACTCAAGCGCGAACTCCGGGCACCGTACTGAGCCGGTCATGCAAAGCAGGTCGGCTAACCCGGGCGCACCTCAGGGCCTAGTGGTAACACGAACGAGGAAGGCAGAATTCTTGCTGGTCAGCGGGATTGAAACCGCCCTCAGGGCTAACGGCCGCGCAGTCCGCTCACCGCTGGCCCGGACCGCATGTCAGGCCGGACGCCCCTCCATGGGCAACCCCAGCGCCCGGAGCAGCTCGCCCAGGCTGGCGAACGTGGCGCCGTCCGGGAGCGACGACACCAGGTCCAGCAGCCGCTGCTCCCCCTGGTGCGCCGCCAGAGTCTGGAGCAGATGCGCCCGGGTCGCCGGGAACGCAGTACGGTCCAGGTGACGGGCCAGATCGCTGCGCAGCTCGATGCCCTCCCAGTCCACTCCTGGCGGTGTTCCGGCGAACCTGCCCTCCGGAGCCCAGGTCGCCTCCTCGCCCGACGACTCGGGCTCCGGCCATTCCTCGCCGTGCGCCTGCAACTCACTGCGGTCCTGGCGCTTGATCGCGTCATCCGCCGCCGGTCCGTGCGTTCCGCTCTGCTCGCTCATTGGCATGCCTCGCATAGAGGACGGGGCCCGGGCGTTCGGTCCCAGACCGGCTGGTGGCTAGCCGTCGACCTTGCCCGCTGCCGGGACCGGGAAACATAAGAGCATCGATCCGGCGCCGGGGGACCTCGGAATCGGCCGCTATCCACGCCACGCTCTGTGGCCGGCGCTCCTACCGCTTGACGATCCGTATCCGCCGCCATGTAGCCAGCGGCTGCTCGGTGTTGGGCCACGGGTGGCGCCCAGATCCGGGGGGTGATCTGCGTGCGCCCACCGGCAGGGCTGCCCGGTGCTCGGCCGTGCCTATAGCGGAGGTCCGTCAAAGGGATTCAGGCCGCCCGTTCATACTTGGCTGGTGACGGATGTGAAACGGGTCCTGGTCACTGGCGCGGCCGGCAAGGTCGGGCAGGCGTTCATCGGGAAGCTGCTCGCCTCAAGCGATGACCGTTTTGCCGGGTTCACTGTCAGGGCGCTGTGCCACAACCGGGTTCTTGGCGCCGGTCCCCGCCTGGAGGTCTTGACCGGGTCGATCGAGCAGCGTGAGACCGTCGAGCGGGCGATGGACGGGGTGACGCACGTGCTTCACCTGGCCACCAGCAAAGAGACACCCGAGACCATCATCGATGTCGCGGTCAAGGGCCTGTTCTGGCTGCTGGAGGCCTGCCGGGCGAGCCCGTCGTTCCGCCAGTTCATCCTCATCGGCGGCGATGCGGGGGTGGGTCACTTCTTCTACCCGCACCCGGTCCCGGTCACCGAGACGCAGCCGCACAGCGCCTACCCGGGCTGCTATGCGCTGTCCAAGGTCCTGGAGGAGGTGATGATCGAGCAGTACGGAATCCAGTACGACCTGAATGTCTGCTGCCTGCGTGCGCCGTGGGTGATGGAGAAAGACGACTTCAAGTACCAGCTGTCGTTCGGCCAGGACGTTTTCGGCGGCCCGCGCTGGCGGGACCTGGTCGGTGCAGAGCAGGCCGACGCCTACGCCGTGAGCGGCACCATCCCCGTCATGCTCGACGAGCAGGGCCGCCCGGTCAAGCGCAACTTCGTGCACGTCGACGACCTCGCCGACGCGATCCTGCGCGCGATCGACAATCCCGCGGCACGACGGCAGACCTTCAACATCTGCACGGACGAACCCGTCGACTACGGCGAGCTCGGCGCCTACCTGGCACAATCCCGCGGCCTGCCCACCATCGGCATCCGCACGCCCTACCACTCCACCTGGCTCGACAACACCAAAGCCAAGTTCCTGCTCGGCTGGCGGCCACACTACGACCTGCAGCGGATGACCGACGAAGCCTGGAGCTACCAGCGCGCCCCCGACGATCCCCGCATGATCTGGTACCCGGGCTAGCCGCACCGCACCCGCCAAGAAACCGGCCGGCGCCCGGTTCCAGCCGCTTCGCGGGGATCTGGTCTATGCCGCGGTCAGTAGCTGGTCAGGTCAGGGACCGGTGGCAGGCGGGTGTCGTCTACGGTGAAGGTGAGCTCGCCCGCGACATCCACCACGCCGTCGACCGACCGTGACATGCGCACCGCGAACGGGATCATGCTTTTCTTCTCGACCTCACCGGCCAGGGTCACCACCCCTTCGGTGACGGTCACCCGCACCAGCGCTGGGTCGGTCCCGAGGTAATCGGTGAGTACCTCGTCGATGATCTCCTGCCGGATCTCGGTGTCTGGGCGGAGGAAGACCCGCACGAGGTCACACCGGCTGACGATCCCCTCCAGGCGGGCACCCGGCCCGGTCACGGGCAGCCGCTTGATCTTGCGCCGTTCCATCACCCGGGCCGCCGCCACCACGGACTCGTCCGGGCCGATCGTGATCGCAGGTGCGGTCATCAGGTCCCCGGCGGTCGTGCCCGCCGACCGGTCCCGCGCAGCCCAGCGGTGCCACCACGGCAGCGGCCTGGCCTTCGGGTCTTCCTGGGATCCCTGTTTGGGCAGCAGGTCCGCCTCGGACACCACCCCGGCCACGCGCCCCGCCCCGTCGAGCACAGGCAGGGCGCTCACGCCCCGCCTGGCCATGATCGCGGCCAGTTCCTTGAACGCAGTGTCCACGCGGGCCGTGACAACGTCGGATGTCATCACCTCACGCACTTTGCGATGAGACATAACCCCTCCAGATGCGTCCGTGGCCTGGCGCCTGCTACCTCAGGTCACTGCGGCGCGGCCGGAACCCCAAGGGGCGTAATGCCCCTGCCGGAATGCGAAAGTCCCTTCCCCGGTGCGCGCCGCCCGCGCTCAGCTGTACCGGTGCCAGCTACCCAGGCACGCGATGGCGGCTGACTGAGTCAGCTCCGATCATGAGCCCATCACACCAGGGTGACCACCGCGCCATCCGGCGCTGGCGGGTCCTGCCGGTGTGTCGCCACTCAAGCATCGGGTGAGGCCGGCAGCCTGGTTCAGGGCACGGCGACGTCGGCCGCGAGATGCCCTCCGGCGGACGCGCAGCGGGCTGGAGACCTACCAGACATGTCCTGGATCACCCGCAACGGCTACGGTCAGCTACTAGCCCTGCTGGCCGCCCGCCAGGACGCGCAGGGCGGGACGCTGGCCTGCATCCGGCCAGCTCGGTGGCCTGCCAGCATGGGCATCCTGGATGAGCGCCTCAAGATGGACGGCGAGCAGGATTGCCCCGTCGATCAGGAGATCGCATTCGGCGGCGGAAATCTCGCCGTGCGCGGCCTGCTGACGGAAGCTGGCGCACGTATGCTGCAGTGCCGAATCGACTGTGAACACAGTTCCCACCTCCCCTGGAATAGGCATACCTGCCGAGGTGGCCGGTCACGATAGGGGCTTTGGTCCGCATCTGGGCCGGCCTTCGGGTGCCGGTCCAGGGCGCGCCGCGTCTTGTAACCGGTGTGCGCCGTGCTGGATCCGATCTGAGCGCGGCGAGGCGATCCGGAACGGTTCTCAGGCACAAGACTGGTAGCGACATGCCCCTGGCCTGTGCGAGAGCACCGAACTGATCGCAAAGGCGACGTCCCACGTGCCAATTTCGTCCTGTGTCTGTACACGACCACCCCGCAGGACGAGCCACCGCCGGCCACCTCAGATATCCGCATCTGGCCGCGGGGCGTGCGTATGGCGCAGGGCCAGGTCACGCCGACGGGGCTGGCATCCCGCAGACCCGCACCATCCACCCATGCCGCACGGGCCCCTGCCGACCCGGGACGACCTTGCCGCTGTAGGCAACGAAGGTGCCGTGCTTCTGGTCGGCGTTGATCGTCCCGCTCCAGAGGTAGGTGCGGTTCGGGCCGGTCGCGCTGAGCACCGAGCAGTGGCAGGCGTCGCCGATCGTGTAGGCGTCCGCGAGAGCGTAGTGGTACGGGTTGTCCTGGCGGTCCAGGAACCCCAGGGTGGTCGGGCCGCCTTTGGCGTGATACCAGGCGTTCATCAGGCCGCCGTACCACGCGCCGTGCTGGGTCTCCCAGCTGTGGAGGTCCCGCCGTAGTTCTGTGTGCTGACCTCCGGGCTAGGGGGCTGCGCGCCGGGGAACGTTCCGGAGCTCAGCTGCCACGGGTACTGCGTGCCCGTGACTGCCTGCCCGGGCGGGGTGGTGGGCTGCTGCCACACCGAGTAGCCGCCGGGCAGCGTGATGGGGGTGAAGGTCAGCCGAAACCTACGGGCGGTATCCAACGGCCATGTGGCATGGAGCTGAACGCTGATCAAAGTGATCAGGAACCACAGCCCAGTCGGCCATACGATCTAGCATTCCGCTTTCCCGGAGCAATGGCTGACGGGCATCGGCCTTATGCCATGACCGCGCGTCGGCAACCGCGGCCACCTTTCATCCAGTTCTGGCTTATGCCCAGTCTTGTTGTGGTCCTGGTGTCGCATGCAGCGTGCCAGTTCTTGCCGTGCTGCGGCTGCCTGGCAGCGGCGGCTGGACCGGCTCAGTGGCTGATGGTTATGGGGTGGCGGCGTCTTCGACCCGGGCGCGGTCCTCGGGGAGCATCTCGGGGGCACTGGAGGAAGAACCGGAACTCACTGTGGCACGGTAGCGGCACACGCCGGCTCCGCAGATGATTATCGCATTGGCGAAGCGAAACGTGCCCGTAACCCGCGCACACTCCCTGTGCCTCAGACGACGATGGCCCTGGGTCCGCCGGTCACGCTGAACGTCCGATCGGGACTGCCGCCTGCTGAGTTGGCTCCCTGCCTGTGAGGATTCGTCCTCGCTGGAAGGATGATCAGCGGTCTTCAGCAAGACCCCCGGGCGGGCCGCGCCGACCCGCGCCGCTGATCGGCGAGCACACGCAGGACGTCATCGACGAGTTGCGCGGCGCGTCGAGCTGGAACGGAAGGTAACCGGATGCGGCTGGATCCCACCGAGCTGACCGAGGACGAGCAGGCGCTGCGTGAGGGAGTGCGTGCCTTCCTCGCCGCGCGCCTGCCCGCGGGCAGCTACCCCCTCGGCCTGGGCATGGGCGGCGACGTCGACCCGCAGTTCTCGCGCGACCTCGGCGCGAAGGGCTGGCTGGGCATGGCGCTGCCGAAGGAGTACGGCGGCGGCGGGCGAAGCGCCGTCGACCGGCTCGTCGTCGTCGAGGAGTTGCTCGCGGTCGGTGCCCCGGTGGGCTACCACTGGG
>OFHK01000084.1_pt1 | contig 28829 bp, 35 predicted proteins | sample 1521951 | NCBI WGS metagenome assembly OFHK01 (sample SAMEA2468436, study PRJEB22500) | soil metagenome | biome: Glassland; feature: Farmland; material: Clay | place: Australia | collected 2013-01-31 | depth 0.55 m
CACGAACGGGGCCGGCCGTGCGGCGTCGATGGCGGGCTGGGGAGGCGGTGAGCCCACCACCCGCGGGGGGACCGGGGGCCGCACAAGCGGTACGTCATCGGCTGGTCGGAGGCGTGGGAGGGGCCGACGGTGGGCGGCCCGCCGCTGGCGAATTTCTCGTGGACGATCCAGTGGCAGCGGCCGCAACGGGAGACGAGTCGGACCTCCTCCTGGTGCCCTCGGACCTTCAGGAACAGCCCCTCGTCCGTGCTGCGCCAGTGCGTCACGACGAGGCCCATGGATTCGGCGAACGGAATGTCGCGGACCACGCCCTCGCTCCACCCCCGGAAAGGGCGCGGCGCGCCTTACGCTTTGCCCCGCGGCCTGGGATACATCACGCGGCCGCCGTGGACCTTGGCGAAGGGGGTTAGCCGGTGGTCCTGACTCTGCCCCGGTGCGAGGATGTGGACGACCCGTACACCGCGCACGACGAGGGCGTCCGAAAGCAGGCCGCGATGGCACCGCCAGGGCACGGCCTCCGCGCACATGATCGCGGTCCGTCTCTCGCGAGCCCGTGTGAGGAGCCGGTCCAGCGCCTCGCTGAACTCGGGCGTCTCCATGTGGTCCGCGTAACCGCGGAAGCCAGCGTTGCGCCACCCCGTGTTCTGGGAATCTGCCCGCGGCGTGCGGTAGCCGCCCAGGCCCACGAGATGCTCGTACGCGATGCCGGCGTTCGCGAGGTTGGACGCGAGCACGTCGCGGTTCGTCCAGGGGACCCGGGCCGACGCGGGGAAGTGGCGGACGTCGACGAGCATCTCAATGCCAGGTTCGCGCAGGAGGGCGAGGAGCTCGTCCCACGTCCGCGTCGAGTGCCCGAGGGTCCAGATCGTGAGTTCGGGCGGGATGAGCACGGGAGTCAGCCCCGGAAGGGGCCCGCGCGGATGAAGGTGCGCGGGCGCTCAGCGGTAGGACTGGCAGCGGGTGCAGTACCAGCGGCCGTACTGGGCGACCCAGGTCAGGGGCGAACCGCAGACGTAGCACGTGGGCTGGCTGTATTGGGTCTGGGGACCCGGGACCGTCATGCCCGCGGCGGGAGGCTGGGGCGGGTACGCGTACGGGGGCGCGTATCCCTGGTACGGGTACTGCGGCCCGTAGTACGCGGCGCGCGGTGGGGCCGCGGCCGCGAGGATGATGCCCACGATGAGGAGGACGATGCCCAGGCCGCAGACGAGCCCGAGGAAGGGCACGACGACGCCGATGACCATGAGCACGCCGCCGATCACGATGAGCGCCACCGCGAGGTCCTGCTCGGGCATGGAAACGAACCCGGCGGGAATGGGTGGCGGACGATAAATAGGCGGCGGGACACCACCCTGGGGTCGCATGACCCGGAAGGACGTCGTCCGCCGCCTAGACCACGTTCACGGGTCGGTTCGCGGAGGAGAACAAGGACCGCCGGCATGTGCACTCCTTCGTGCTGCCGCAGCCGATGCAGAAGAACTCATGCGAACCGACGTCGAAGGCGACGGGGAGCCCGCAGCCACAGGCCCGGGGCGTGGGGGCGCGCGTGGCGTGGGCTTGAGGGGCCCCTCCGCGGTAGCGCGAGGATGAGGCGCGTCCTTCCATTGCGTGGCTCGTGTCGGTCATGGATGGCACCTCGCTTTTCCACCCCTATTGTGGTCGTTCCCGCTAGAAATACTTGACGCGGGAGGTCCGCACGACTGCTACACCCTGGCGTGGGCCGCCTTCTCGCGGGCGTCGCGGCTAGGCCCTGCGGACTTCCTCGTAGAGATACTCCTCGGGGCTCCTCGCCGCCGCGGCGGTCTTCTCCACTTCCTTCGCGCGCAGCTCGATCCTCCGGATCTTGCCGCTGATCGTCTTGGGAAGCTCTGGCACGAACTCCAGGATCTTGGGCGCCTTGTACGGCGTCAGGTTCGCGCGGGTGAACTGGAACAGGTCGTCGGCCAGGGCGCGGGACGGCGCGACGCCCGGCCGGAGGACGACGAACGCCTTGACCACGTTGCCTCGGATCGGGTGGGGGCTGCCCACGACGGCCGCCTCCGCGACCGCGGGATGCTCCAGGAGGGCGCTTTCCACCTCGAACGGCCCGATGCGGTAGTCCGACGCCTTGATCACGTCGTCCGAGCGACCCACGAACCAGAGCCGGCCCTCCGCGTCACGGAAGGCGCGGTCCCCCGTGCGGTACAGGTTGTTGGCGAACACGAGCGCGTACCGCTCCGCGTCAGGGCCCACATACTTCGCGAACAGCCCGATGGGCCGGGGATCGAGCCGCACGGCGATGTCGCCCTCCTCGCCCGCGGGTAGCTCCGGGCCGCGCTCGTCCACGAGTACGACGTCGTACAGGAAGGACGGCCGTCCCATGGAGCCCAGCTTGACATCCTCGCCGGGCAGGTTGCCCACGATGAGCGTGCTCTCCGTCTGCCCGTACCCGTCTCGGATCGTGAGTCCCGTCGCCATTCTCCAGGCGACGATGACCTCGGGGTTCAGCGGCTCGCCCGCGCTCACGACCTCGCGGAGGGTAAAGCGATACTTCGCGAGGTCCTCCAGGACGAACATCCGCCAGACGGTCGGGGCGGAGCAGAACGTGGTGATCTTGTAGTCCTGGATTGCCTCCAGGTGCTTCGCCGCCACGAAGCGTCCCGCGTAGCCGTACGCGAACACGGTCGCACCGACGGTCAGCGGCGCGAAGAAGGAGCTCCAGGCGAACTTGGCCCACCCGGGCTGGCTGATGTTGTAGTGGAGGTCGCCCTCGCGGACGCCGATCCACGCCGCCGTCGACAGATGGCCGATGGGGTAGCTCGCGTGGGTGTGCACGACCATCCTGGGCAGCCCTGTCGTCCCCGAGGTGAAGAAGATGAGCAGGGTGTCCGTGGACCGAATCTTCGCCGCCTCCGCGTGCGCCCTGCACGCGGAGATCGCGTGGGTCGAAAGCCATCCCGCGCGATCCTCGCCCACGGCAATCTTCACGGACGCACCCTTCCCCAGGGCCCTCTCCGCGGCGTCGATCTTCTCCGCGCTCGCCGGATCCGCGAGGACGGCCGCGGGCAGGAGCTGGGAAAAGCGGTAGGCGATGTCCTTCTCCGTGAGGATGGTCGCTGCGGGAACCAGGATGAAGCCACCCTTGATCGCGGCGTAGTAGCTGAACCAGACCTCCGGAACCACCGGGACCATGACGAATACGGTGTCGCCGCGGCGCACACCCCGCTCCCGGAGCAGGTTGAGCAGCTGGTTCCCTCGCTCCGCGAGCTCCTCGAAGCTGAAGCGCATGGCCCGTCCTGCATCGTCCACGTAGAGGAGCGCGGTCTGGGTGCCGCGGCGTCGCACGTACCGCGGCTCGAACACGTCTGCGGCCCAATTGAAGAACTCAGGCACGCTCGCGCTGGCCTTTCGCAGTCCCTCGTAGTCCCCAGCCTGGACTCGATCGATCGCCTCATCGACGTCGGTCACGCGGCTCCGACGAGACCATCAGGAACTTGATGTTTTGGTTTTGTCGAGCAGAGGAAGGGAGGGTCTCGCCGCGGGCTCGGTCAACAGCCGACCCGCCTCGGCGCTCGAGTGCTCATGCGGGGATTGGCTGAGCCGTCAGCTGCCTCGCAAAGTCTTTGCACTTAGCGAGCTCCCCTTCGACGATGGGCCCTTTCATGCCTGCAACCCGTATCGAGAGTCCAGGCGCGGCGATCCGCAGACCGGGGGCGGTGGTCCGGATCTGCTCTTCCATCTTCTTCACGCTCATCTCGAAGTCCACACCCAGGTAGGTGTCAAAGACCGCCACGGACTTCCCGTTCAGGTTCGCCGCGGCGAGCGCCTCGATGAACCTCGTGACCTTCCGGGTCGGCGCGCCGAAATGCGTAGGGCCTCCAATCAGGATCAGGTCGTAGTTGGCAAGGCCCTCCACGTCGACCTTCTTCGTCTCCGTTGCCGTTGCTTCGATTCCATCCAGTTGCCGCAGCTCCTGGGCAATGGCTTCGGCCAAGCGCTCCGTGTTCCCGTACTTGGACACGTAACAGACAGCGACCTTCATGGACATGTTCGTTTCCCCGGACCGTATCGTGAGGGCTGATACACCCGGCCGCGCCCGCTGAAACTCCATTGCCGCGCGCCTGCCGAGACCGGCATCGAGCCCCTCCGCGGCCTGACAAGGGCTGCCTGCGGCTGAAGCGATGCCACATACTGTCAATACCGCGGCTCAAGCCAAACCGAGACGGATTCACGGATGCACTCGGATTCCGGATGGGGAAGGAGTGGGTCCGTCCGGATTTGAACCGGAGTCGCCAGCACCCCAAGCTGGTAGGATTTCTTGTAGGTGGGGAGACCGCAAGACGGTCCCCGCAACTATACCAAGCTACCCCACGGACCCGCGGCGTCCTCGAACGGTTGCAGGGCTAAATAGGTTCTCGTTCCAAGGGGGAAAGAAGGGGAGCGAGGGCCCGGAGGCCCTCGGTGCCGCGGACTACGCGAGCTGGGTGTATCCCAGCGCGCTGTCCTGGTAGTACGTCAGGGACCATTGGGGCGGCGCGTCCAGCGTGAAGGGCAGCATGTACGAGGAGCTCAGGCCCTGCACGGCTCCCGCGGCGGTCGTGATCGCCTCGTTGTACAAGACGCCGCTGAATTGGTAGTCCGCGATGGGGAAGTTGGAGCAGCACGGCTGCCACTCGATCTGCGTGTACATCCCGTAGAACATCGTGCCGCTGTACGGGATCGACGCCACCCAGGTCTGTCCGATCGTCGTGTCGTCGATCGTGAGGACCACGGACTTGTTCGTCACGTCGTCCAGGATGGTCAGCACGAGATGCGTCCCGAAGGGCGAGGGGACCCCGGGCACCACCGCCGGGTTGTTGGACGGCAGGAAGTAGTGCGCGAAGCAGTTCTTCCCGGGCACGTACCACGGGGCGATCGTCCCGCTCGGGTCCAGATCGATTCCGAGCTGGAAGAAACCCTGGCAGCTGGACCGCGTGGTGCCGTAGTAGTTCATCGCGTTGATCTGGAAGCTCAGGATGCCTTCCTGGGGCACGTTCCAGGAGTTCAGCGTCATCTCCGCCGTGAGCTTCGTGTACGCGGGCAGGAGTTGCACGAGCAGCCCGGAGCCCTGGCCGTAGCCCTCCATGTTGTTGTAGCCGGGGATGTAGATCGGGATCTCGTAGGTGGTCACGACAACGTCCGAGTAGTAGGCCGTGCCCGAGGTCGTCTCGAGGAGCGCCTCGGCGTAGTCCGCGGCGTTCGGGACGGAGAGAGTCGCCGTGATCATGTCCGAGCGATCCACGTACAGGTCCATGACCCAGTTCGGTGTCTTGGATCCCGCGTCGTAGACGTTCGCGGACAGGTACACCCAGCCGGCGGGGTACACAGTCCCTGCGGGCACCGGGCCCACATCGCTCAGGGAGGCCAGGTCGCTGCCTGCCCAGACTTCGCCCCCGGAGACGCCCACGACGGCCACGAAGGCGTTTCCCGCGTCCGCGAGGCCGAAGTAACCGGCGCCCTTCCCGCTGTTCAGGGCCACCTGGAAGGACACGAAGCCGTTGCCCGTCACGAACCCCTCATTGGCCATGCTGACCTGCACGGCTCGGCCCGCGGAGGACTTCAGCGAAGGCTCCCCGAAATACGTGGTCTTCGTGCTCACACTCGGTACGCTCCCCGCGAGGCTCGTCCAGCCGTCCAGGGCTCCATCCTCGAAGTTGGAGACGAAGGCGAACGCGCCCGCGGTGCCTTGCGCGGGTGCCCGTTGCAGGGGCGCGTGGTACGGACCCAGCGTCTCCGTCGTCAGGCTTGCCGAGGAGGCCGTCCGCGGAGGCGACGCGAGTCCGACGACCGCGAACGTCGCGAAGCAGAGAACCAGGGCCAGCCCACCGACGATCCAACTCCTCCGGGCCATGTGGCTGCGGATGGCACGTGCCCTATTTGGTCCTTTACGGTAACGCTCGGAAGGGGGCGCACGATTTCGTTCAGCCGAACGGGGCGACCTCGTCGATGAGCTCCGCGTGAGCGAGGATCATCCGGCGGCAGCAGTAGCGCGTCAGGCCGAGGTCGTCCAGGACCTTCCGGGGCTCCTCGCCGTTCCGCGTTCGGTCGACGAAGGGCTGCCACGCGCTCGACACGACCTTGCCGCAGGTGAAGCAGCGGACGGGGATGATCATGGTCTCACCGGTACGACTTCTGGCGCTTCTTCCGGGCGCCGCGGCCCAGGGGCTTCTTGGGCAGCTTCCGCCGCGTGTCCGGCACGATGAGCGTCCGGTCGTACTCGCGGAAGAGGGTCTCCAGGTCCTGGTCGTTCAGGTACTGGACGAGGCCGCGGGCGATCGCCGTGCGGACCGCGTCCGCTTGGCCCATGACGCCGCCGCCCCGGACGTTCACGTCGATGTCGACCGTCTCCGCCTTCTTGCCCGCGAGCTTGAGGGGCTCGAGGATCTTCATCCGTGCGAGGTCATGCTGGAGGATTTCGACGGGCACGCTGTTCACGCGGACCACGCCGCGGCCCTTGGTCAGGTTGGCCCGGGCCACCGCCGTCTTCCTCTTGCCGCTCGCCACGACCGCCTTCGCCATGCACACACCTAGAACTTGGATCCGAGCATCCGGGAGACCTCGCCCAGGCTCATCACGGGGCCCTGGGGCGGGCGCTTCGCGGTCTCGATGACCTCGAACGGGCCGGCCTTGTACGCCGCCGGGACGTCTATGTACACGCGGAGGCGCTTGAGCGCCTCACGGCCCCGCGCCTGCTGGTGGGGGACCATCCGGCTGATCGTCCTCCGCAGGATCATGTCGGGGCGACGTGGGTACAGGGGGCCGATGCCCCGCATGCGGCTCGCCGTGCTGCCTCGCTGCCGCTTGGCCAGGAACACGTGAAACACGCGGCTCCGCTCGCCCGTGACGATGGTCTTCTCCGCGTTCACGACGACGATCTCCTCGCCGCGGAGGATGCGCTTCGCGACCTCGGAGGAGAGACGACCGAGCACGTGTCCGGTGCCGTCGATGATGACCGCCATGATTATCCCAGGATGCGCACGCCGCTGCCCTTCGGGTTCGCGACCGCCAGCTCGAGCAGGCTCATGGCCCGCCCGCCCGCGGCCTCCACCTTCTTCCGCGCCGCGGCGGACGCGCGGAAGGCGGCCACCGTGACGGGCACGCGCAGCTCCCCGGTCGCCAGGAGGACGCCCGGGACGACGAGCTTCTCGCCCTGGGCCGCGTAGCGGCTCACGCGGGACAGGTTGACCTCGGACCAGTTCTTCCGGGACCGCTCGAGGCGGTCCGCGACATCCCGCCAGATCGCGACCCGGTTCTCGCGGGACAGCTCCCGGAGCTCGTGCACGACCCGCACGAGTTGAGAGTTGGTCTTAGGGGTCTTGGCCATGAGAAAGGGCCTCGCGGAGCGGCGTTAAACCCGTGCTTCATATAAAGGTTTGGGCGCATCCCTCCGGAGAAGGCACCGGGCCGGCGGATGCCGAAAGGTTCTCGTCCCCCTGCGTCATGCCGGGCGGAGAGGCGTGGGGGCATGCAGCGTTTCCCGGACCCGACGTTCGCTCCGGGAATTTCGGTCCGCAAAAGTACTAATATCATCCGCCGCGGAATAATAGTCCTTGGCTGAGGGCGGGCGGGAGGTAGCTTCGTGATTCGATTCGGTCCTTCGGGAATCCCCTTGTCGTGCAAGGGCCGCACCTTGCGCGACGGGATCGAGGACATCCACAACCTCGGGCTGACGGCCATGGAGGTCCAGCTCGTGCGGGTGAACCTGAACGAGCGGTACGCGGGCGAGGAGGACCTCGGCCTCACGCCGAAGCAAGTCCCCGGCGAGCTCGTCGTCCAGATCGGGCGGAAGGCGGACCGCAAGGAGGCCCTGATCTCCAACCTGAACGAGAAGATCGAGAAGGGGGACGTCCTGTACAGCCTGGCGTCCGGGGTCGCCCGGGACTACCTCGAGCTCGAGGAGCTGGGCGTCCTGGCCCGGGAGCTGGACATCGAGCTCTCCCTGCACACGCCGTACTACATGGACCTCGCGGATGCGGACGGCCTGGCCGCGCGGAGCATGCAGAGCGTCATGTGGGCCGGGATGCTCGCGGAGGCCATGGGCGCGCCCATGGTGATCACCCACCTGGGGATGTTCGGGGGGGTCGACCACAAGGTCGCGCTAGATGCGATCCAGAAGAACCTCCGGACCCTGCGGGACTGGTACAAGAAGGCGAAGATCCACGCGCGGCTCGGCATCGAGGCGAGCGGCCGGCAGGAGGTCGTGGGCAGCCTGGACGAGATCCTCAAGCTCGCGAAGAACGTGAAGGGGATCTCCCCCGTCGTGAACTTCGCCCACGTCCACGCCCGCGGATTCGGCCTCTTCAAGCGCCCCGAGGACTTCGACGACGTCCTGGGGAAGGTCGAGAAGGTCGCCGGCGGCCACCTCCACACCCACTTCTCCGGGGTCGAGCACGCGGACGGCAACGAGCTGCGGTACACGCCGATCAAGAAGGGGGACCTCCGGTTCGAGCCCCTGGCGGAGTGTCTGCTCGACGAGGACTACGACCTGACCATCGTCTCGTCCTCGCCGCTCCTCGAGCATGACGCGATGTACATGAAGGTCATCCTGGAGCGCGTCTTGGCGAAGCGCCTGATCCGGCCGACCAAGCCGGAGAAGGAGGAGCGGCCCGAGCGGGAGGCGCGGCGCCGATGAACGCGGCCGCGTCGACCCGGGGAGCCGCGGCGGACGCCTACGCGTTCCTGCTCGAGCACCTCCAGAAGGTCCTGTCCGTGGACCGCGCGCGGGAGATCGCGGAGACCGTGGACATCGTGGTCTCCGCGAAGCACGTGTTCGTGTACGGGGTCGGGCGCAGCGGCCTGCCGGCCCGGGCGTTCGCCATGCGCCTCGTCCAGCTGGGCATCGACTGCTACTTCATCGGGGAGACGATCACGCCCGTCGTGCACGAGGGGGACGCGGTCCTCATCGTGTCCAACACGGGAGCGACCATGAGCGCCAACCAGGTGGCGAACATCGCGCGCCGCGTCGGCGCCAAGGTCATCTCCGTGACCGGCGTCCGTGGCTCCAAGCTGGCCCACGCGAGCAACGTCGTCCTCCTTCTCCAGGCCAACGGCGGCCCGGATCAGTCGCGCCTCGCGCCGCTGGGGACCTTGTTCGAAGACGCCTGTCTCATCCTCCTCGACGGGATCGTCGCCCAAGTCATGGAGCGCCTCCAGCAGACCGAGGCGGACATGCGCGCGCGGCACGCGATCATGGTCTGACCTCGCTGCGGCGAACGCTTAAGCGCGGGGAAGGGATGGGTGGAGCCGGATGGACCGGACCGTCGGCGACTTCGTGAAGATGTTTGTCGTGATCGTCGCGGTGCTGTTTGTCCTCGCTCTCCTGTTCGCCGTCGTGGCGAACGCCTCGCTGGTCGCCATCGCGTGGCAGGTCTACGCCTTGGCCGGCGTGGCCTATGTGGCCGCGTCCCTCCTCGCATGGACGGGTTTCGCGAACCTGTACCGCTATTCCCCTACCCTGTTCGTCGGCTCGCCGTCGTACCGGCGTCACGTGATCCGGAGCGACATGTGGAAGGAGGGCCGCGACAACCAGGCGCTCGTCGTCGGTGTCGCGTTCGGCCTGGCCCTCATGGCCCTGGGGGCCGCCCTGGCCAGCTGGATCTTCCTCCTCGTGGACGTCGTCGGCGTCGCCGTGGTCGGAGCCCTCCTGCTCCGGAGGCGGCCCCGCGCCCAGCGCGGCGCGTGAACGCCCGGAAGATGGAATGGATTTATCTACGGGCCCCGGATACTCCGCGCAAATGCCCGAGGACTTCGTGGTCACCCCCTGGGAAGTCAAGGGCTCCGTGGACTATGACCGGCTGATCACCCAGTTCGGGACGGAGCGCATCACGCCGGAGCTCCTGGAGCGGATCCGGCGTCGCGCGGGCGACCTCCACTTCATGCTCCGCCGCGGGATCTTCTACAGCCACCGGGACTTGAACTGGATCCTGGACGAGGCGGAGAACGGGCACCCGTTCGCCCTGTACACGGGCCGCGGCCCGTCCAGCGGGATCCATATCGGCCACATGCTCCCCTGGTTCTTCACCCGCTGGCTCCAAGAGAAGTTCAAGGCGACCCTGTACTTCCAGATCACGGACGACGAGAAGTTCCTGTTCAAGGACTTCGACGACCTGGGTCAGGCCACCAAGGTCGGCTACGAGAACATCCTGGACATCATCGCCATGGGCTTCGACCCCAAGCTCACGCGGATCTTCGTGGACACGGAGTACATCCACCACCTCTATCCCATCGCCGTGGAGGCGGCCAAGCGGATCACGTTCTCCACGACCCAGGCCGTCTTCGGCTTCACGAACTCGAACAACATCGGGGAGATCTTCTACACGAGCATCCAGGCCGCGCCCGCGTTCCTGCCGAGCGTCCTGGCCAAGAAGCCGGTCCCCGTGCTCATCCCGTGCGGCATCGATCAGGATCCGCACTTCCGGATCGCGCGGGACGTCGCGCCGCGGCTGGGCTTCCCCAAGCCCGCGCTGATCCACAACAAGCTCCTCATGAGCCTCCAGGGACCCAACGCGAAGATGTCCGCGTCCACCCCGGAATCGAGCATCTTCACCACGGACTCGGAGAAGGCGGCCCACAAGAAGATCAACAACGCCTTCACGGGGGGACGGGCGACCGTGGAGGAGCAACGGCGCCTGGGCGCGGACCCGACGGTCTGCCCCATCTTCAACTTCTACCAGTTCATCTTCGATCCGGACGACGCGCACCTGGCCGAGGTGGAGCGCACGTGCCGCTCGGGGGAACGTCTCTGCGGGGAGTGCAAGCAGGAGCTCTGGGGCCTCGTCGAGCCCTTCCTGAAGAGGCACCACGAGGCCCGCGAGAAGGCCAAGGACCGCGTCGAGGACTTCGTCGTCCGGGACTGACGACGGCGCGTGATCGGGGCGAAGGCGGAGGTCGAGGGAATCCCGCCCGTCACGCTAGGTGCTTCACCAGGAAATCGCGCTCCCTCTGGCTCACCCGGTCGAACACCGGACCCGGCTCGTAGAGAAGGCCGAAGTGACCTCCCTCGATCACTTCGAGTTCCTTGGGTCCCTCGGCCCGGTCGAAGGCCAGCCTGGAGATGGCGTCGCTGGCTCCCGGCATCTCATCCCCCCGGGCAATCATCGCGAGGAGGGGGACGTGGAGGTGAGGGGTGCAGAGGGCGGGGTGCATCGGGACCCGCGTGGCGGGGCCGCCCACGGTGGCCCAGTTCTCCCACCGCGTGCCGAAGCGGCCCCCGTACTCGATGAACCACCGGAAGGCCGTCAACGGGGTCAGGAGCGAGGGGGCTCCGTGCTGGTCCGCCGAGACGACGGGAAGAGGTCCCGTGATGTTCCCCGGGACCGTGCGGACGTCGCCGTGGAGGAGGGTCTCCTTGAGAGAGGCGAACAGGGCGCCGTCGGGGTCCGCGGGAGGTGGGTCGTCCCCGCATGCGGGCACCTGCGCGAGCACGGCCGTCACACGCGGGTCGATCGCCGCCACGACGAGGACCTCCGCTCCGCTCATGCTGTCGCCCCAGAGCGCGATTCGCTGGGAGTCCACCTCCTTGCGAGTGGCCAGGAAGTCGAGGGCGTCGCGGTAGCCGCGGGCCTGCACCCACTTGTTGAGTTCCTGCCGGGGTTCGCCCCCGCTGACACCGAGGTTCCGGTGGTCGTAGAGCAGGACCGCCAGGCCCGCCTCGCGGAAGATCTCCGCGTAGGCATCGGCGACCATGCCTTGGATGGTCGCGGAGAAGCCGTGGGCCATGGCGACGGCGGGAGCGGGCTCCGCCGCCTCCGCCGGGAGGTACAGACGGCCTCGCAGGGTCGCTCCCTGAGAGGGAAACTCGACCGCCCGGTAGGATGCCATCTCTCGCGTCGGGGCGGGAGTCCGCCGTTCCGGCCGCGTCTCGTCTGGCGTCATGCCGTGCGTTCCAAGGCGCCCTCGCGGAGCTCCCAGAGGGCGTGGACGATCAACCACCGCTTGTCCCCGAACTTGGCCAGATGAAGGTAGTCCACGTACTGGGGCGAGACGCACCGGGCCGTGGCGATGTGTCTGAAGACGTGGAGGACGTCGACTTGGTAGTGTCGCTGGGACGCGGGGACCTCGGTGCCGCCTCCCTCCCGGGTCGCATTCACCATGCCATCGAACGTGCTGGGCCGTCGCAGCTGCCAGGTCCCCGGTTCGGGACCGGGGACGATCGTGCGCTTCACGAGCTCGGGGTGGAGACAGCGCCGCATCCGCTCCGGGTCCCCGTCGTACCATCCTCCCACGTAGTCTTTGATGGACTGGACGATGGCGTCGTAGTCCTCCGGGGCCGGGAGCCAAGTTCCCGATTCCTTCGATTCCTCCAGGTCATCGCCTCCCCATGGAGAGGGCCGCATGCGGTCTCGCCTTAACTGTTTTTCCCGCGGGCGGGAGAGGAGGGAGCCGTGGCCCGCAACGCGGGCGTCTACCCTCCGCCTGGGTCCAACGTTCCCGGTGCAGCCCGTCCTCACGCCAGGATGCGGGTCACCTTGAACCCGTTGTCGAACACGAGCGCGTGGTAGTCCGTGTCGTGTCGGGTCCCGCGCATCTTCACCACGCGCAACTGGCGCTGCATCCCGAACTCCCCCTGCCGCGCGAGGCGCAGGTGGAGGATCCCGTCCGCGAGGTACTCCTCCTTGTGCTTCGTGAAGGCGTGCCGTCCCGGCGAGCCGTCGTCGCTGGGGAGTTCTCCGAGTAGGAAGACGGTGCACTCCAGGTCGCGCAGCCAGCGGATCAGGTCGAACAAATCCCGCCGCACGTTCGCGAACTTGGCCAAGATCTCCAGGGCATCCAGGGAGTCGATCACGAGGAGGCGGTAGTCGAAGGACGACCGCAGGCCCTTCGCGTAGAGCTTGAAGAGGTCGAGCCACGGCTGTTCCACGGGGCCTGTCATCCGCTTCCGCAGCGCGGCGAGGTCCAGGACGCTCAGGGTGCCCTCCAGCGCATCGAGACGATACCCGAGGCCCTCCGTGTGGTCCAGGAGGCTCGCGCGGCTCTGTTCCAGGGAGACGTACAGCCCCTTGACCCCGTTGCGGGCGTTCGCGTGGAGGATGTGGAACGTGAGGGAGGTCTTCATGGTCCCCGGGGCGCCGGACACGAGCACGACGCTCGACTCGGGAATCCCCTTGCCCAGGACCTCGTCCAGCCCGTCCACGTACGTCTTCACGAAGTTCATGACTCGTCCCCCGCGATCGCCTCGAGCCGACGTCGGATGGACTCGACCTGCTTCTGGATCCGGAGCTTCTCCTGGGGCACGTCGACCACGTCGGCCATGGCGGTCAGGTCGACCGCGGCGCGGTCCGCCAGGTGGGCCACGTCCGCGCGCCGGAGCTCCTCGGGCCGCTTCCCGAGCTTGGACAGCTCGGAGCGCAGGACGCCCTCGCCCGCGTCGCCGAGCTGCTCGACGAACACGTGGCGCGCCTGCTCGAACACGGACTCCCGGTCGCCCAGGTCGCTCGCGGCGGAGAAGAGCTCCTGCATCTCCTTGCCCTTCCAGTACTCCGCGGCGGTCACCAGGATCCCGCGATCCGCCGCCGAGGCGCGGCGAGACGGCCAGTCGCCCTGGGCCAGGTCCTGCGGCGTGCGGGCCGTGAAGGCCCGGAGGGCGTCTGCGGCGGCCGAGGCCTGGGTCCGCAGCCCCTGCCTGGCGGACGCGTCCGCGGCGGTCTGCCCGAGTTCGGAGAGCGCGCGCTCCAGGAACTGGAGGAAGGGTTCCGCGTGGTCGGGGGTCAGGTCTTCGCGCCGCAGACCGCTCGCGCGGGCGAAGGCCGCCAGGAGCCCGCGGGCCCCCGGTCCGAACGATTGGGCCAGGACGGCCTCCATCTCGTCCGCGGGATCGGGCAACGTCCACCATTCGAGCCGGTGGGAGCGCAACGACTCCTTCTCGGACGCCGTGAGGCAGGACGAGGACACGATGAGTCGGCCCCCCGTGTCGCGGCACACGCCGCGCAGTCGGAGCACGGCCTCCTCCGTCGCGGGCCATCCGGACATGAGCGCCACGTCGTCCAGGTCCGGAAGGACCGCGAGTCCCCCGGGTGCCCGAGCGAAGAACTCCCCGACGGTCCCCAGGACCCGGGGTGCGCCGTGGCGCGTCGGCGTGAGGGCCACGGCGGCGGGGTCGGGCACCGATCCGGCGCGAGAGACCACGACCACGGAGGCTCCGTCCCTGATGGCGAGGGCCGCGGCATGGAGCGCATACTTGGGCCGAAGCTCGTCGAACACGACGGTCCGGCCGGCTTCGAGCCCGTGAGGTGCGGCCCCCTTCGAGGTCCGCGCGGATCGGCCTCCGGGGAACGGATCGTCGTGGAACAGGACGACGGCGAACAGGGCGAGGGCGATCGGGGCGGCGACGTTGGAGCCTGCGGACTGAAGGATGCCCAAATCCTGGAACTCTAGGGAATAGATCGGGCCGCCGATGATCAGGGCCACCACGCCGAACGCGAGCCAGAACGCGTCCACGGCGAAGAGGGAGCTCGTCATCCGCTGGTACGCCGCCTCGGCCAGGGGGATGCCGAGGCACACGGTCAGGAAGGCCCCCAGCAGGTTGATGTCGTACGCGTGCTGCACGGCCCAGTCCGCGCTGGGCGTCAGGAGGACGACGACCGGAGCCAGGGCCAACAGGACGAACACCACCGGACGGCGTCGGGGGACCGTCTCCCCGTGGATGAGGCTCAGGACCAGGATGGCGGTGAGGGGATTTGCGAGGACCAGCGTCCACAGGACCACGGACTCCCACGCGGGATCGAGGAACCCTTCCGAGGTGCCGATGAAGGCGGCCCCGTTGACGATGAGCGTGAGCGCCAGTGCCGCGAACGTGGCGACGAGCCACGGCCGCCGCCCGCGGAGAACCACGAGGGCGAGGAGCCACGCCTCGACCGCGATGCCCGCACCCAGGGCCAGGCTGTAGGCGATCACGGCTTCGCCTCCGCCACCTGGAGGTGCAGGACTGCGACGAGGTCCCGCGGCGTCCACTTCCAGCGGCTCCGTCCCGCCTCGCGGAGTTCCGCCGCGGACCCGTAGCCGGCCATGCAGGCCTCCTCGTCCGTGACGTCCGCGAGGATGCGGCGCGTGCCGTCCACGACGAGCAACCGCCCGAAGGCGCGCCCCGAGTCATACGTGGCCCAGAGCCATTGGCCGACCACGGGCGAGGGAACCGAGTCCGCAGGCCGGACCGCGATCTCGGCTCCGCCCCGGAGGAGGCGGTCGCCCTCGTCCAGGGAGAACGTGAGCGCTCCCTTGGGCCGGCGCCGCGGCAGGTCGCCGGAGAGGGCGAGGCGGAAGCCCAGGATTACGAGGAACGTGACGAGGCCGCCCAGAAGGAGGAGGTTGGTGAACCCGATCTGGTAGAAGTTCCGGTGCTCCCAGAACCCGAAGACGAGGACCACGGAGAGGAGGAACAGGAAGCCCATCCGGGCGAGCAGGTTCAGGGTCCGGCGAGGCATGGGCTCACCCGATCGCGCGCGCGGCCTCGAAGCGCCCGTTCTCGAACAGGAGCGTGTGGTCGTCGCTGTCCTGGTTCACGCTCCGCATCTTGGTGCACTGGATGCGGCGCTGGAACGACGTCTCCGTGACGGGGGCCATCCTCAGGCGCAGGATGCCGTCCGCGAGGAACTCCTCCTCGAGGACGTTGCTCACGGATCCCGGCGGGGGCTCCTCGGACACGAGGAGGCTCGTGACGCCAAGGTCCCGCAGCCACTCGAAGAACGCGAAGGTCTCCGTGCGGCGGTCCTGGAACTCGAGGACGAGTTCCAGGGCGTCCCAGGAGTCGATCGCGAGGAGCTGGAACCCCTGGCGGCGCCGGAGGTCGAGGATCTTGCCCTGGAGGACCGCCAGGAGGGCTTCCCCCGGGCGGAGATCGGACCGGGTCATCTCGCCGACCTTCGAGGCGAGCTCCTCGAGGTACTCGCGGCCGCGGCTCAGGTCCAGGATGGGTAGCGCATCGGACACCTGGGTCGCGCGGAGGCCGAGGCCCGCCACGTGCTCCAGTAGGCTCCCCGCGCTCTGCTCCAGGGTCACGTAGAGGCCGGGAACCCCCTGGAGGGCGTTGTGGTAGAGGACGTAGTAGGCGAGGGAGGACTTCATGGTCCCGCTCGCGCCGCGCACGAGGAGGACGTGGCCCTGGGGCACGCCGCCGCGGAGGACCTCGTCGTCGAATCCGCGGATGAACGTCTTCACGAGGGGGCGGGTCATGGCGCGCCTCAGGGGCTCATGGCCCGCGTGACCTTGAAACGGCCCTCGTCGAGGACGAGCGCGAGGTAGCCCGTGTCATGCCGCGTGCCGCGCATCTTGACCACCCGCAGCCGCCGCTGGACCTCGAGGTCGGAGACGAGGTGCTGCCGCAGGTGGATGACGCCGTCCGCGAGGAAGTCCTCGTCCCAGCGTCCCTGGACCACGTGGCCGCCGATGACCCAGTCCGGGCGCTCCGTGATCACGAAGCACGTGATGTCCAGGTCCCGCAACCACTCGAAGAGCCGGAAGATCTCGCGCCGGCGGTCCTTGAACTTGGCCAGGACCTCCAACGCGTCCAGGGAATCGATCACGAGCAGGTCGAGTCCGCGCTCGTGCTTGATGGACGCCAGCGCGTGCTGGAACGCCTCGACCCAATCCGCGTGGTCCTTCAGGAGCCCCTTCGCCGCGCGGGGGTCGAGGACGACGAGGGACCCCTGGCTCACGTGGAGCGGCAGGCCCAGGGACCCCATCTGCTTCAGGATGCTCGACGTGCGCTCCTCGAGGCTGAAGTAGAGGCAGTGGCGGCCCTCGCGGACCGCGTTCTGGAGGAGGATGGCGAAGGCCACGGAAGACTTCATCGTGCCCGGGGAACCCTCGACGAGGACCACGTGGCCCCAGGGGATGCCGCCGCCGAGCGTGTCGTCCAACCCGTCGACGTACGTCCGGATGCGGGACGGATGCGGCGCCTGCGCCGGGGCGAGCGCCTCGCCGCACTCCGCCTTGGGCGGTAGCTGGGCGAGGTCCGCGAAGTCCGGGAAGTCCTCCTCGGCCTCCGCGGCCTCGGGCGTCGCGGCGGGACTCTCGTCCCCCTTGCCCCCGGGCTCACCGAGTGTCTCCGGCGGGCCGGGCTCGCTCAGCAACGGGGCGATGGCGTCGAGCCGCTCCCTGGCGGGCCGATGGTCGGGCCGGAGCTCCAGGGCGTGCGCATAGCTCTTGGCCGCCTCCGGAAGTTCTGCCAGGGATTCGAGGACGAGGCCGCGCTCGGACCACGCTTCCGCCAGGGAGGGGCTGACCAGGACGATGCGGTCGAGGACCTCGCGGGCGCCCGGAAGGTCCCCGATGGCCTTCAGGGTCCGCGCCAGGCCGAGCCAGGCGCTCTCGCTCCGCGGCTGCAAGTCCAGGGCGCGCACGTAGCCGACAGCCGCCTTGTACGGCCGGTCCACGCGCAGGTAGGCCTGACCCAGGAGGATCCAGGACCGGGGGTCCTGGTCGTCCTTGGCGATTGCCTTGAGGAGATGCTCCACCGCGTTCTCGTACCGCTTCTCGCGGAACGCGCGGGCGGCCGAATCGAGCTGCCGTCTCACCGCCACCTGGGCCTCGGCCGTCTGCGGGATGCGCGGACGATCGGGAGCGTACGGCTTGAACCGCTGCCCCTCGGAGGACGCACGGCCCGCGAGGCGTTCCGTCAGGACCGCGAGGGCGCGTCGGGCTGCCTCCTCCGCGTCCGTGGGCACGGGCGCGGCGGTCGGCTCCGCGGGGGCCTCGTCGGCGGAGGCCGGCCCGGACGAGGGCGGGGCGCCGGCATCGCCGAGGACCGCGGAGAAGACCTCCCCGCCCATGACTTTCTGGAGGACCACCGGAGGGGCGTCCGTCGAGGCGCCCTTCTCGGGCCGCAGCCGCCGTCCGCAGACCCGGCACCGCGTCTGGCCCGGTTTGTTCATCGCGTAACAGGCCGGGCACTGCACGGGGTCGGTCATGGGCTGATCACCGAGGTGACCTGGAACCGGCCGTCCTCGAAGACGAGGGCGTGGAACCCGGTCTTGTGGTTCGATCCGCGCATCTTGACCACGCGGACGCGGCGTTGCACCTCCACGTCGGAGATCGGGTGCATCTTGAGCTCGATGATTCCGTCCGCGAGGAACGTCTCGTCCTTCCGCGGCGGGGCTGCCTCGAGACCGAAGAAGCTGGCTTCGGGCGACGCCTCCGTGAGCACGAGGGTCGTCGCGCCGAGGTCCCGCAACCACTCGAACAGCTGGAACAGCTCGGTCCGGCGGTCCTCAAACTTCGCGAGGACCTCCAGGGCCTCCAGGGAATCGATCACGACCAGATCGACCCCGTCGATATCCTTCTTCGTGGTCAGCGTGCGGCGCAGGAACTCGATCCAGGGTTTCGTTGCGCTCTTGCCGATCTCCTTCTGGATCGTGCCCACGTCCAGGAGGTGGACGTCGCCCCGGACGGCCTCCGTGTTGAAGCCCATGGCATCCATCTGCGCGAGGAGGCTGCGGCGGGTCTGCTCCAGGGTGACGTACAGCCCCTTCGCGCTTCGCTTCTCCGCGTTGTTGTGGAGGATCGCGTAGCTCAGGGTCGACTTCATGGTTCCCGGGAGGCCCGAGACGAGGATGACGTGACCCGCAGGCAGGCCTCCGCCCAGAGTCTCGTCCAAGCCGTCGACGTACGTGGGAATTTTCTTCGTTTCCATGGTCAGATGCCTCCCGCGGGAGCGTGAGTGCCCGAAGGGAATCGAATGGAGGGGATCACGCGGCTCCCTCCGCATGCAGGATCTCGTCGACGAGGCGCGCGGCCTTCTCCATCCCCATGAGGACGAGGCCCAGATTGGCGTCCTTGTAAACGAGCGCGACGAGCAACGCTTCCTCGCCCGCGCCGACGCTCAGGAGCTTCCCCTCGTCGGATTCGATGATCGCGCGTTCGAATCGTCCTTGGGAGAGCTGGACCGTGGCCATCTCCGAGGTGCCCACGATGGCGGCCGTCATCGCGGCCACGATCTTCGGGTCCACGCCGTCCGGGAGGGTGTGGGTGATCACGAGGCCGTCCCTTCGGACGACCGCCGCGGCCTTGATGTCGGAGAGGTGGGACAGCTCCTCCATTGTGCTCTCCAGCCGTTCCCAGACGTCCATCAGGCGTCCGCCTCCGGGGCCACGGCCGCCCGCTCGAGCAGGTCCGTGATGGCCTGCACCGCCTTGCCCACGCTCAGGAGGACGAGGCCCATGTTGGCGTCCGTGCGGACCATGGTGATCAGGATGCCTTCCTCCCCCGCGCCCGTGGCGAGCATCTTCGCATGGCCGCTGTCGACGATGGACTGGAAGAACGCACCGAGACCCATCTCGCTCGCGGCCATCTCCGACGTGCCGACGATGGCCGCCGCCATGGCCGCGATCCGTTTGGGGTCCATGGACTTCGGGAGGACGTGCGCGATGAGGAGGCCGTCGCGGCGTGCGAGGGCGACGGCCATCACGTCCGGGATTCGGCGGAGTTCCTGGAGCACCGCGACGATCCGCGGATGGAGGTCGTCGACCATCTCACCTCACCCCGATGATCATCTCGGCGAGGATGAGGAGCGCGTCCCGCACGCCCTTGTTCTCCGTGGCCACGGTAGGCACCACGGGCGTCCCCTCCGGGAGGTCCATCTTCCGTGCAATCGCGTCCGGCCCGAGGGCCCCGGCCAGGTCCGTCTTGTTGGCCAGGACCACGTACGGGATGCGGGGGCCGATCAGCTCGAGCATGTGCCGGGCCCGTTCGAAGTCCTCCGGCCTCGATGCGTCCACGACCAGGAGGACGCCGCTGACCTCCCGCGCGAAGATCTTGAAGATGAACTCGAAGCGCTCCTGGCCCGGAGTCCCGAAGATCTCGGCCTCGATGCCGGTGATGTTCACGCTGCCGTAGTCGAAGGCCACCGTGGTGCCCATCCGGTCGATGCTGATCGACTTCTCGCAGAGGGACCTGACCACGGTCGACTTGCCCGCGTTGAAGGGGCCCGTGACCATGATTCGCGGGAAGTACACGGTGACGCCGACGAGGTCCTTGAACGTGTAGGGGATCCAGTTCGTGCGGATCCCACCCTCCTCCATCTCGGAGATCCGCATGGAGTTCCGCAGGATGCCTCCGCGCATGGAGGACTGGAACTCCACGACGAAGTCGGACAGGGCGCGGATCGCGCTCAGGTCCCGCTCGTGGTAGGTCCAGTTGATGAACAGGAAGCACGTGACGCCACGGACCCTCTCGGCCTCGTCGATGATCCGCTTCCACTGGTCCAGGACCGCCTCCTTGTGGAAGTGGTCCGCGAGGAACTCCATGGAATCGATCACGATGCGGGAGGGCTTCTGCTCCTGGATGGCTTGGACGATGACGTCGCAGATGCCTTGGAGGTCGTCGATGTCCTTGATGCGGTACGCCTCCGAGCTGTCCACCATGAGCTGGCTCGAGATGGCGTCGACCATGACCAGGTGGTCCGCCGGATACTTGCCGAAGCGGCTCAGCTCGGCCCGCGCCAGGGTCGGGGCCCGGAAGAAGTCCACGTACAGGGTGGTCTCTCCCGCCGAGGCACCTTGGACCGCGAAGTTCTCCGCAAACAGCCGCTTCTCCGTCGGCTTGTCGCTGAACAGGAGGAGCGTGGACGGGCGAGGAAAGCCTCCCTTGAGACGCTCGTCGAGCACCTGGATGCCCGTGCGGACGCGGTCGCCCTCCCCGCTGCCGGTCACGGGATGCCTCCGGGGAGGACGGGCATCTGGACGAAGGGGTGCCAGGAGCTGTCAACCTGGAAGCCGCGCATGTGGTGGACGCGGACCTCGCGGTCCATCGTGTCCGTGAACCGCATCTCCACGACCCCGTCCACGAGGGACCGGAGGAGGTTCATGGTCATGGGCTCGTGGACGCCCTCCTGGACCGCGTACATGATGAAGCCCATGTTCATCTTGGCTCGGCTCGTGACGATCTGGAAGAACTTGGCGATGGCCTGGGTCGAGTTGTGCAGGAAGAGCGTGGAGATCGTGTAGAAGTAGATGCGGACGGGCGTCCCGAGCTCCTGGGCGGCCTTGCTCATGGCCATGCCGATGCCCTCCAGGTTGCTGAAGCTGGAGACGAGGAACGTCTTCTTGCCCGCGGTTGGCTCGGGCCGCTCGGAGGCGGTCGCGCTGTAGCAGTCCACGAAGGCGAACGTCTTGCCCTCGTACGGCTCCAAGTCGAGGTGGAGGGCCTTGGCCCGCGCCCGGATCTCGTTCGGATGGAGGTCCAGCGTGACGAAGACCACGCGCTCGCCCGCGCGCAGGGCCTCCCGCGCCTGGGCCACGATGTACTCGAACTTCCCGACCCCGGGCGGACCCCCAAGGAGGACCGCGTAGTTCGTGGGGAAACGGGGATCACCCACGGCGGAACCCCCTGCGGGCTTCCGCTCGTGCCCGACGGCGAGAGACCTGGTTCACTGGGCGGCTCGATGCCCCCTTTTCGTTTATAAGGGCCATGCCGTAGTTCTCAGGTCTGAGAGTGGCGCGCGCATGTGGAGGCCGCGGGTCGGCCGAAGGTTCAAGTGACGGAGCGTGCTCGGCGGGGGCGGAGAGGTGCCGCCGGTGTCCGCTCCCGAACGTTCCACGACCGGGAGAAGGTTCACTTCGTTCCGCCTCATGGTTCTCGGGGCGGGCCTCGGACTCGTGGCCTCGCTCGCGGGAGCCTCCGGCGCCTGGGCTTTCAGTCGGCTCGCGCGCCCCGGGCCCATCTCCGAGGCCTACATCGTCTTGGCGGATGTCGTGCTTTCCATGACGACGTTCCTGGGTCCGATCGGGGCGTTCCTGCTCCTGGTTGGCCTGGCCCGCGCCACCCGCGCGAAGCGAGCCGTCATGCCGCCCCGGGACGATTCGGCGCCTGACGCAGCTACGTCGGGTCCGATGGGACGCGAGCGCCTCGTGAACCTGTTTCGCTGGGCGATGGCCGGAGCGGGCCTGGTCCTTGCGGCGGGTCTCGCCGAGGCCGTGTTCGGTGTGCTTTCCCTCCTTCTCAGTCCCCAAGGCTCGGGGCTCGCTGACTACTTGGGATATCTGCAGACGCGCGCCACGGTCTCGCTCGCCCTGACCGCGCTCTACGCCGCGGGCACCTTTGTGGCGTTCTATGGGATTGCGGTCTCCCTCCGCGACGGACTCGGGCCGTAGGCACGCGCTCCCGTCGGCCGCCTTGCCTCGCGGCAAAAGCATTTACCGGCGGAGCCCATCCGCCGTCCCGATGCCGCGGGACGTGGCCGCCGAGCTCAGCTACCTCGAGAAGCGGGTCCTGCTGACCCTGAAGGAGCTCAAGCGGTCGTCCCCCGAGGAGATCCGCGCGAAGGGGAAGTTCAAGGAGCTCGTCGAGGTCATGAACGCGGCCTCCTGGCTCCAGGCCAAGGGGCTCGTCACGATGAAGGAGCGGGTCGTGCGGAGCTATGGCCTGAAGGACACGGAGTGCGTGCGGAAGCCTCTGCCGGAAAGGAAGGCGCTCAAGGCGCTCCTCAAGGCGGGCGGCCCGATGCCCGTGCCCAAGTTCCGGACCGCGGCCAAGTTCGACGACGCGGAGCTCGCGATCGCCCTCGGATGGCTGCGGCGGAAGGGTTGGGCCCGCGTGGAGAGGGGTCCCGCGGGAAGCCTCCTGAGTGTCACGGATGCCGGGAGGGCCGCGGCCGACGCCCGCACGGCGGACGAGGAGGTCCTCGCGCGGATGGCCAAGGCCGAGCTTCCGGAGGACGCCGTGGACCCGAAGGTCCTGAAGGACCTGAAGTCCCGCCAGGACCTCGTGCGCGAGCGCGAGGCCGTGCGGCGAGAGATCTCCTTGACCGCGGCGGGCGAGAAGATCCTCGCCGCGGGAATCACCCTGAAGCCGGAGGCCACCCTCCTGACCACGGACCTCCTCCGCGACGGGAGGTGGCGGGAGGTCGACTTCCGCCGCTACGACACGCGGGCCTTCGCCCCGACCGTCTGGCCGGGCAAGCGGCACGTGCTCAGCGCGTACCTGGAGAAGATCCGCCGGATCTACCTCGACATGGGCTTCACGGAGATCGACGGGGACTACGTGCAGAGCGCGTTCTGGAACTACGACGCGCTGTTCCAGCCTCAGGATCACCCCGCGCGAGACGCGCTGGACAGCTTCTACCTCTCCCAGCCGCGGACCGTGCCCCTCCCGGACGACGGGGTCGTGCGCCGCGTGGCGGACGCCCACGAGACGGGGGGCGGGACGGGAAGCAAGGGGTGGCGGTACCCGTGGCGGCGGGACGAGGCGGAGCGCGCCCTCCTGCGCTCGCACACGACGGCCATCACGGTCCACTGGCTCGCGGACCACCCGCGGCCGCCGCAGAAGGCCTTCATCATCGGCCGCAACTTCCGGCGGGACGCGATCGACTGGAAGCATCTTCCCGAGTTCCACCAGATCGAGGGCGTCGTCATGGAGGAGGGCGCGAACCTGGCGGGCCTCCTGGGAACCATCGAGGAGTTCTACACGCGCCTGGGCTTCACCCGGGTCAAGTTCCGACCCGGCTACTTCCCGTACACGGAGCCCAGCATGGAGCCCGAGGGCCAGCTGCCCGACGGGCGGTGGATGGAGCTCGGCGGGAGCGGGATCTTCCGCCCCGAGGTGACAAAGCCCCTGGGCATTGAGGCCCCCGTCCTCGCCTGGGGCCTCGGCCTGGAGCGGCTGATCATGGCCCTGGAGGGCCTCTCGGACATCCGGGAGCTCTACCTGAGCGATCTGGACTGGCTTCGGAACCACAAGGCCATCGTCTAGTCGCAGTCCGGATAGGCGTACCGGCAGGATTTCATGGGCGCCCTCCGGGTTCCCAGGGTCCTGCACGGAGGGACCACCTTGGCCCCGGAGAAGCCTGCCTTGCCGCCGCCGCTCGTCGTGGACCCCGGCACGGGTCACATGACCCTGTGGGGCGTACCCGTGTGGATCATCCCGCCGCAATACCATGCGGAGATGCAGGCGGAGCTCGAGGCCCTTTCCGGCAAGGCGGGCCAAGGGATGCTCTACCGCGTCGCGTTCCGCTCCGGGCGGCGCGCCGTGGAGGCCCTTGGGCTGGCGCCTCCCGCAGGAGCCTCGGACGCCGAGCGGACGGCCCGGCTGCGTCGGTTCGAGGAGATCACCCTGGCCGCGGGACACGGGATCTCGACGGTCACCGTCGGCGATCTCGCGCGGCGCGACGTCACGATGACGATGAGGTACAGCCTCCTCGCCTCGTTGCACCCGCCGAGCCGGGAACCCGTCTGCCACTACTACGAGGGGTTCCTCGCGGGGTTCGTGACCGCGGTCCTCGGCGCGCCCGTCGAGGGCGTCGAGACGGAATGCCACGCCAAGGGCGACACCCGGTGCCTCTTCCGGACGAAGCCCGTGGCGGCCTCACCGGTCTGACGGCTGCCCCGGCCTGAGAATTCCACGGGAAGCTTTATCTGGAATCCCCCGTGTTCCGCGGGCGATTCCGATGCCCCCCGCCGAAGAGGAAATCGCCGCAGGCGAGCAGGCCCTGAGCACCCTGGACTACGACGCGGCCTACAAGCACTTCGACAAGGCGGCCAAGGCGGACCCGAAGAACCCCGTTGCGTTCTTCGGCAAGGCGGAATCGGCCCTGGGCGTGCCCAAGGTCGAGGCGGACGAGATCCTGGGGCTCTACAAGAAGGCCATCGAGTTGGACCCGGAGAACCCGCAGTACCACGACGCCCTCGCGTCGTTCTGCGTGGACCTGGGCCGGTTCAACGAGGCCGAGGAGCACTACAACAAGGCCGCGTCCCTGGACGAGGACAACGCGCCGTTCTACTGGTCCGAGTTCGCGATCAACTATGCGCGCAAGGCGCCCGTGGCCATGGCCCAGTTCCTCGACGACAAGACCCGGGACATGATCCGGGCCAAGGCGCTCACGTACGCGCTCAAGGCGCTGGACATCGGCAAGGACGACGCGAAGCGCGTCCTGTGATCAGCCCAGAACGCCCGGGGGAGAGCGCCTCCCCGGGCGGCATGCGATGCAGACGCCGTCGGGACCCTGGTGGCTCTCGCAGGTCGGCCGTCCGCAGGCCACGCAGGTCCGGACCGTAGGGCGGCTGCAGACGTGGCAGAGGGCCGGGACGACCACGGTGGCGGGATGAACGTTCGAGGCGATGAGGTTTCCTCCCGCGGCCCGTAAACGTGTTTACGGGCGTGCGACGCCGCCGGCCCGATCCGTAAACATGTTTACGCCGCGAGGCCGGGCTCACGGCGCGCGCAGCTCGCCGAACGTGGCCGCGCGCTCCGCGAAGGCGTTGTGCTTGTGGATGGACTCCTCGGCCTCCGACTTCACGCGGACCCATGTGGCGTCGGGCATCTGGGGGTACTTCGCCAGAAGACGGTCCAGGACCTCCCGCGCCACGTCCTCGACGAACCGCGGGTTTGCGTGGGCCAGCTCCACGAGCCGTCCCTCGTCGGCCCGCTTGAGGAGTCCGTACGTCGGCGCGGACATGGAGGCTTCGACGATGTCGATCAGCTCGTCCGCCTCGATGTCGAAGCCCTCGGGCTCCTGGAGGATGACTGTAGTGCGGTTCCTCTGGTTGTGCGTGACGAACGGGATGTCGTCGGGCCATGTCTTGATCTCCGGGTGCTCCTTGACCAGGCGGTCCCGCACCATCTCCATGGCGCACGGGCAGGCGGTCATGCCGACCACCTCGACGCCGATGGACCGCTCCACGGAAGCGGCCGCGCGGCTCGCGTTCGCCCGGGCCACGAGGTGGTACGGCTCCATGGAGGTGTGGCCCCAGGGTGACTTGCGTTCGAGGAAGTAGTCCGCCCGCGCCCAGACCTCGGAGGTCGTCGCGTACTCATGCTTCTTCAGGAGCTGCCGCGCGATGGTCTCCGTCAGGTCCTCCAAGCTGTCCACGGGCTCGCGCACGGAGCGGTCCACGAGCTCGTTGATCACCTCGAGGTTCCGCGAGAGGTGGGAGCCCTTCTGGGCCTGGGGCAGATCCACGAACACATCGATCGTCGTGGTGAGCGTGAGGTTCCGGCCCTTCCGACGGACCTGTACGGGCTTCTCCACGCCCGTGACGCCGACCTTGTTCAGGCGGTAGGCGTGGTTCGCGTTCTCGTTCTGGATGTCCCGCGGGATGGCTTCGGCCCCCGGGGCTCGCCACCCGTGCGGGAGACTTAAGGGTTTCCGGCCTCTCCAACGACCTGGACCCGCACCTCGCGCCGCCGGGGTTTGTTGTCGAGTTCCAGGAACACGATCTGCTGCCACGTGCCGAGGGCAAGCCGCCCGTCCACCACGGGGATCGTGAGGCTCGGACCTAGGAACGTCGCACGCACGTGGCTGTGCCCGTTGCCGTCGGCCCACCGCCTCTCGTGACCGTAGTCCAGCCCTCCGGGGAAGAGCCGCTCGAGGGCCGCGGGAAGGTCCTCCTCCATGAGTCCCGGCTCGAACTCGTTCGTCAGGATCGCGGACGTGCTACTCGGGGTGAAGATGCAGGCGAGGCCGTCGCGGATTCCGGACTTCGCGATTGCGGCGGTGACCTCGCGGGTGATGTCGAGGGCCTGAGGCCCCTTCTTCGTCGAGAGGTGCAGCATCTCCGAATGGGTGGCCATGGAGGCCGGGATGGGTCGGGGGCGGCTAAGAAGGTTCTTCGCCGCAGCCGCCGACTCAATGGAGCTCGAGGTGGCAATGGGGGCAATGTCGGATGCTTACCTCGGGGAGGTAGAGGAGATGGATGGACCTCGCCTGGGCCAGATAGCGGCCGCACCGCGGACAGCGCCAGTTCAGGATCATCGTGACCCCACCACCCACCACGACGACCACGGTGATTGCGATGAGGTACGGACCTAGGTGGGTCGGCGCAAACAAGTCCGAACCCACCGCGTTCCAGAGGACCAGCAGAATCCCAGCGATGCCGCCGTAGAACAGGACCGTCGCGAGGACCTCAATGCGGAGGATTCTTCGAAAGCGTGCTCGGTACCGCATCCGGTCGCCCTCCGTGATTGGTTCTGAGGTATCCGGTGCCTCTCTCAGAGCGTCCGCGAACTCGGGGTCCACGGTCCCATGACACCGTGGTCGGGCCTAGAACCTTTCGCGGGCCTGCCCTCCTTGACTCGAGGGAAAGAAAGGGTCGCGAGGGCCGCCCGGCGCCTTGCGGCGCCGGTCGCCCGATGCCCTCGCGGGTGGGCGTGTTGGGGGGAGGAGTTACGTTATTGGAAGAGGGGTTCAGCGGAGGCCGATGAAGCCGCCGTCATCGAAGGCCACGGGGTTGACTTCCCAGGCCGCCTGGACGGTCTCCGGAGGCTGGACCTCCATGTGGACCGCGTGGCTGTTCTGCTCCTCGATCTCCTTGGCCACGGTCTCCACCTCCTCGGCGACCGTGGACAGGAAGGACTTCTCGAGGTGGTCGACGACGCCCTCGACGATGGCCGCGACCATGTAGTTCACGACCTGGAGGGCCTCGTTGAACGAGAGCTGGTCGGCGAACTTGTTCAGGGAGTTGTTGTCCACGACGATGAGGGAGTCGCTCTCCATGCGGAGCTCCTCGAGCCCGTCCTTGGCGACGTCCGAGCGGCCTTCGATGTCGAAGGGCACGATGCCGATCGCGATGGTGACCGCGCCGTTCGCGCGGGCGGCCCGGGCCACGACGGGCGCGGCACCCGTGCCGGCGGCCCCGCCCATGCCCGCGACGACGAATACGATGTCCGAGGACAACGTCTCCTTCAGGTTACCCTCCGAGGCCTCGGCCGACGTCCGCGCGGCCGCGATCCGGTCCTCGCCGTCCACGTGGCCCAGGAGGACCTTGAAGTCCGCCTCGGACTTGGACAGGCCGGCCGGGTCCGTGTTGACCGCCACGGTCTCGACGCCCTTCAGGTCGCGATCGTAAAGCGCGCTCACCACGTTGCCGCCTGCGCCGCCCACTCCGACGACGCTGATCTTGGGGTCGACGGCGTCCTCGAACAGTCCGTTGATGACTTCGTCGACGTAGTCTCGGGGTATCATTCACCTAGCCTCCGCCTCGCGTACGCCCCTCGATGAACCATCGAGGGAGGCCGGAGTGGAGCCCTCCGTCTGAAGGCGTGCATCCCATCCCTTCATGACCGATCCCATCCCATTCCCTTTTTCCGGGTAGGAGGAACTCCCTTCCGGCATCCGACACGCCGCGCGGTTCATGGCGGGATGACACCGTCCTTGGCTCCGTCGGAGACGCTGACCACCCGTCCCGTCGTCTTGTCGATCTCTTGGCGGTGGTCCTGGATCTCCTTGACCCGCTCCCGCGTGAACCACTCCTCGATGCTGCGGACGATCGCGTGCTCCCGGCTCAGGAAGTACCCGTCCGTCACGAGGCGGTCGATCAGATCCAGGTAGTACTTCGGGACGTGGATCGACACGCTGTTGCCCTCGCCCCGGAGGCCCTGGATGAACGACTGGACGGCATCGCGGACGAGCTGGGAGCGGCTGTCATACGACTTGTTCTCTTTCAAGAACCCGTCGATCAGCTCGAGGTTCTCCTTCTCGAGCCGCAGTGTGATCCGCTCGTTCTCGTCCATCCCGGTCCCGTCCATCTCACGCAGGAGGTATGACACGAGTCACACCCTCATTCCCCGCATGATTCTGGCGTGTTGTGGCTCGTATCCCGGAGTTGTTTATAAATACGTTTTGTCAAGCGTCACACGACGTATGACATCGGCTCCATCCGCGCCGCGGAGCCTCCGTTCCGGCCCGGTCCCAATTTTATCCGACATACGCGATGCAAGCGCCCGCCGCCGCGCTCCCGGCACCGGCTCCATCGCCGGGAGCGGCAGGCTACGAAAAGCTTTACGACGGGCGCCCGTTCAGGCGCCCGTGGCGAAGCGGACGAGGGGCGCACCATAGCGCCCGCCCCGCTGCCGCCTGCCGCGCGGTCGCGCGGTCCCGCCGAAACGGA
>OFHK01000086.1_pt1 | contig 28270 bp, 26 predicted proteins | sample 1521951 | NCBI WGS metagenome assembly OFHK01 (sample SAMEA2468436, study PRJEB22500) | soil metagenome | biome: Glassland; feature: Farmland; material: Clay | place: Australia | collected 2013-01-31 | depth 0.55 m
CAAGCGTGATGCGGTCGGCATCGATTATGTCGTGGTCAACGGTACGGTGCTGCTCGAGAAGGGCGAATTGACCGACGCGCTCCCCGGCCAGATCGTCCGCGGCCCGCTCTACCAGGCGCGAGCGTAAACGCCGACATCGCGGCCGGCCCCCTCCGGCTCGCTGCGCTTGCCACCCTCTCCCGCAATGCGGGAGAGGGATTCATGGTGCCGAGCTCCAGATGTGTACTAACTTAGGCAAGGCTGCTTAGGCTCGGCGATGCCGCAGATCCACCCCACCGCGATCGTGGCGCCGGGCGGCCTCATTCTCTGCAACATGGGCAAGCCCCGGCGCCGGGGCGAGCCCGCGGCCACGTGCCCGCGATCTGAACGAACTGATCCGCTACACGATGTGGTCGGTCTTCCGGGTCAGCGGCCGCTCCGCGCTTGACGGGGGGAGCCAGGGCCGGGAAGCGGTCGCGGCGGAACTGGAAGCGCTGCTCGACCAGGCGGCCGGCAAGGGGGTCTCCACCCGCGGCTGCTACGACGTGCAGGGCCTGCGGGCCGACGCGGACTACATGTTCTGGTGGATCGCCCCGACCTCCGATGACCTGCAGGAGCTTTACACCCGCTTCCGGCGCACCCAGCTGGGGCGTGCCAGTGAGCCGGTGTGGTCGGTGATGGCGCTGCACCGCCCGGCCGAGTTCAACAAGGGGCACATCCCGGCGTTCCTCGCCGACGAGCCGCCCCGCGGCTATGTGTGCGTGTATCCCTTCGTCCGCTCCTACGAGTGGTACCTGCTTGACCCGGCCGAGCGGCGCGCCCTGCTCGCCGAGCACGGCATGATGGCCCGCGAGTACCCCGACGTGCGCGCCAATACGGTCTCCTGCTTCGCGCTGAACGACTACGAGTGGATGCTCGCCTTCGAGGCCGACGAGCTGCACCGGATCGTGGACCTCATGCGGCACCTGCGGGGGGCGCGGGCACGGCTGCACACCCGGGTGGAGATCCCCTTCTACACCGGCCGCCGCAAGGAGCCAGGCGAGTTGATCGCCTCGCTGCCCTGACGGGACGCGGCGGTGGGCTGGCGGCCTGGCCGCCGCCGAACGCCTGCCGCCCGGCCCCCGATCCATCCGTTCTCCCCGCACCAGTCCAGGACCGGGCGGAACGACGGGCTGGGGGCGCGGGCCGCTCCTACTCCTTCTCTTTGGTCCAGTGCGGGCGGCGGAACAGCCGCCCCAGGATGTCGTGCAGCGACCAGCCGGCGTCCTCGAGTGCGTCGACGTGGTAGACGGGCGCCCCTTCCGGAGCCGGAAGCAGGGCAGCCTGCGCGTGGTCTATGGTGCACCGGATGTAGGCGGCGGTGATCACCTCGATCTGGTCGGCGTCCACGAACCGCAGGCCGCCACCGGTGGCGACCACGATTCCGTCGAACACGTCCAGTTCCTCCACCTTGAGCACGTGTTCCAGCGCGCCGATCTCCTTGCCGTCGCTGGTGAACACGGGAGTGCCGACGGTGGCCGCCTCGTATGAGATGGCGGGTTCCGCGTCCATTCCCACCGTGGTCGGTCCTTTCGTCCGGGGGCGGTCGGTACTGGGCTAGTGGGCCTACAGGCCGTCCAGGTTGACCACGATGGCCTCCTGGGTGGTCCGGGCGATCACGACCGCCGCCTCGGTGTCCGGGGAGGCGTTCTCCTCGCGGTGCGGGACGTGAGGCGGGACCCAGACGAAGTCGCCGGGCCCGGTCTCCAGCCGGGTCAGCTCGGATGTCGCAGGATCGCGGAACACGAAAGCCGGGTGGCCGGACACCACGTAGATGCCGGTTTCCGAGCCGCCGTGGTGGTGGTTACCGGAGGAGGTGCCAGGCGGCAGGACGGTCGTCCCCATCCACAGCGACTGTGAGCCGACCTGCGGGCCGGAGATGGCAGCCGCCCGGATCATCCCGCTGGTCTGCGGGGTGTCGGCGGAAAGCTGGCCGGCCCGGATCAGGCGCAGCCTGCTCACCGGCCGGCCGGTTCCAGCGTGAGCGAGACCGAGTTGATGCACCAGCGCTGATCGGTGGGAACCTGGTAGCCCTCACCCTCGAACACATGCCCGAGGTGGGAGTCACAGCGGGCACACCGGACCTCGGTCCTGGTCATGCCGAGCGAGCGGTCCTCGATCAGTACCACCGCGTCGTCGCTGGAGGGCTGGTAGAAGCTCGGCCAGCCGCAATGGGATTCGAATTTCTCCCGCGACCGGAAGAGTTCGGCCCCGCATGCCCGGCAGCGGTAGACACCCTCGGTCTTGGTGTCGGTGTACTCCCCGGTCCACGGTGCCTCCGTGCCCGCCTGCCGCAGCACGTGGTACTCCTCGGGGGTCAGCCGCCCGCGCCATTCCTCATCGGTTCGCTGGACCTTGTCCATGCAGCGAGACTAGTCCATGCAGCGGACACGACCGCCGAACCCGATACCGCTACCGTCGACACCGTCGACACCCGCGGAGGACCTCCATGCATTGGCTGAACGAGCCCGCCAGCTGGCAGCGGACCGACGATGTGCTCAGGGTGAGCGTCGACCCGGGTACTGACTTCTGGCGGGCAACCGGCTACGGCTACATCCATGACAACGGCCATGTGTATGGGGACGTGCTCCCCGGTGATCTCGACGTATCGGTGCGGGTACGGTGTACGTTCGCCCATCAGTACGACCAGGCCGGGGTCATGCTGCGGGCAGACGAGCAGACCTGGCTGAAGGCCGGGGTGGAGTTCTTTGAGGGACGCCCGCGGCTGAGCACGGTGCTCACGCTGGGATGGTCGAGCTGGATCGTGGCGGACCTGCCGGCCGACCTGGATGAGATCACGCTGCGGATGTCACGCCGGGGGGACGCGGTGGAAATCCGTTACGCCGCCGGGGACGGCCCGGCCGAACTCGCGGCACTGGTGTTCATGCCACCCGACCGTGAGGTCCTGGCCGGCATCATGTGCGCCGCGCCGGAGGGCAGCGGGTTCAGCGTGACCTTCCACGACCTGCGCATCGCCGGCCGGCAATGGGGCGACCCCGCGCCTGGTGAGTTGGCCACCGGCTGGGATGATCCGCCCGAGGCCGTCCCGGCCACCGGCTGGGATGATCCGCCCGAGGCCGTCCCGGCCACCGGCTGGGACGGGCAGCCCCACGGCAGGAGTCCGGACTGGGAGGATTCGCGCGCGGCGGAGTTGGCAGCAGGCTGGCTCGACGGGCCGGGCGGGCCCGAGGGCATGCCGGCTGAGTGGGCGGATGAGCGGCCCGCCGGCATCCCGGCGGACTGGGGGGATGACGGGCATTCCGCTGACCAGTTGCTTGACTGGGCGAAGCCGCAGGCTACCGACCCGGCAGCGGATTGGGACCGGCTGTCGGGGAGCCTGGCGAAGGACAAGCAGCCAGAGACAGGCGGCAAGGAGCCTGGCAGCAAGGTGACCGTCGGCGAAGCGGCCGGCAGCAAGGTGACCGTCGGCGAAGCGGCTGGCAGCAAGGTGACCGTCGGCGAAGCGGCTGGCAGCAAGGTGACCGTCGGCGAAGCGGCTGGCGGCAGCAAGACCGAGACGGTGAGCGAGCCGGCCGGGCCCGGGGCAGACGATCGGACCGACCCGGTGCTGCCGGCCGCCACCGCCGCCAAACCGGTGCCCGCGGGGCGCAAGCGATCCGCTCCCAAGCTGCCCGTGCCCCGCAAGCCGGGCCCGGCATCCCCGGCCGGGGCTGCCGAGCCGGCCGACGCCGCCGACGAATGGATCAGCCTGCTCACCGCGGACCCAGACGAATAAACAGTCACAAGGTGACCTGGTAAGCAGGCTCGGGCTGGTCGCGCACGCGCAGTTCGGTGTGCTCGACCCGGCCCGCTGCCTGCAGGTCCGGCAGCACTGCCAGCAGCGTGTCCAGATGCTCCCGCCGGGCCGCGATCACCAGGCTGCGGACCGGGGTGCGCATCGACACCTGGGCGCCCGACTTCGCGCCCCGGATGGCGGCGATGACGCCAGAGGCCGCCGCCAGTGTGCCGCTCTCCCCGCCCGGCCTGGCGGCCAGTGCCGCCGCGCCGGTGAGCGCTTCCGCCGGGTCCGGCCAGGCCGCCCGGTGCACCGAGCCTTCCTGCCACCACGACCACACCTCCTCGGTGACGTAGGGCAGGAACGGCGCAAACAGCCGCAGCACCACTGACAGGGCCAGGCGCAGCGCGGCCCGGGCCGACCGGGCCGGACCGTCGCCACGCTCGCCATAGGCGCGGTCCTTGACCAGTTCGAGGTAGTCGTCGCAGAAGAACCAGAAGAACTCTTCCACTGCCGCCAGCGCCCCGGCGTGATCGTAGGACTCGAACAAGGCGGTGCACTGCGTGATCACCTCTGCCAGCCGGCTGAGCAGCGCGCCGTCGAGTGGCTCGCTGATGTCGGGCGCCCCGCTCTGATCGCCGGGCGCGTCGCCGGGCGGGGCGAGCGAGAGCACGAAACGGCTTGCGTTGAGTATCTTGATCGCCAGCCGTCGGCCCACCTTGAGCTGGGCGGGATCGAAAGTCATGTCGACGCCGAGGCGGCCGCTGGCCGCCCAGTAGCGCACGGCGTCGCTGCTGTGCCTGCGCAGCGAGTCCATCGGGGTGACCACGTTTCCCACCGACTTGGACATCTTCTTGCGGTCCGGGTCGAGCACCCAGCCGGAGATCGCGGCGTGCCGCCAGGGCAGGACGCCGAGTTCGGCGTGCGAGCGCAGCACCGTGTAGAACAGCCAGGTCCGGATGATCTCGTGCGCCTGCGGCCGCAGGTCCATCGGCAGGACCTTGCCGGACAGGTCCTCATCGGTACCCCACCGGGCCGCGATCAGCGGGGTGAGCGAGGACGTCGCCCAGGTGTCCATCACGTCCGGGTCACCGGCGAATCCGCCGGGCCTGCCCCGCTGGGAGGCGTCGTACCCCGGTGGCGGGTCTGCCGCCGGGTCCACCGGCAGGCCGGATTCCGCCGGGATGATCGGCGCGTCATAGTCCGGCTGGCCGTCGGCGTCGAGCGGGTACCACAGCGGGACCGGCACGCCGAAGAACCGCTGCCGGCTGATCAGCCAGTCACCGGACAGGCCGTTCACCCAGTCCTCGTAGCGGGTCCGCATATAAGCGGGATGCCAGCTGATCTCGCGCCCGAGGGCCAGGAGCGTTTCCCGCAACTGCTGGTCACGGCCTCCGTTACGCAGGTACCACTGCCGGGAGGTGACGATCTGCAGCGGCTGGGTGCCCCGCTCGTAGAAGTTGACCGCATGCCGGACCGGCTCCGGGTCGGCCAGCAGGTCGCCACTGGCCCGCAGCATGCCAGCGATCCGCTTCCTGGCGTTCTCGGCAGTCTCCCCGGCTAGTTGCCGGTAGGCCTTGCGCCCGGCGTGGCTGGTGATCACCGGCGGCGGGCAGGCCACCAGGCGGCCGTCCTTGCCCATCACCGGGTGGGCGGGCAGGTTCAGTTCCCGCCACCAGGTGACATCGTTGGCGTCGCCGAACGTGCAGATCATGGCGATGCCGGTGCCCTTGGCCGGGTCGGCCAGATGATGGGCGAGCACCGGCACCTCCACGCCGAACAGCGGCGAGCGCACGGTCGTCCCGATCAGGGCCGCGTACCGGTCGTCGCCCGGCCGGGCCACCAGCGCCACGCAGGCAGGCAGCAGTTCGGGGCGGGTGGTCGCCACCGGCACCACCTCACCCTCACCGCGGTGGAAGGCGATCCGGTAGTAGGCCCCGGCCACCTCGCGGTCCTCCAGCTCGGCCTGGGCGACCGCGGTGCGGAAGCTCACGTCCCACAGGGTCGGCGCCTCCGCCAGGTAGGCCTCGCCGCGGGCCAGGTTGTGCAGGAAGGCGCGCTGGGAGATGGCGCGCGAGTCAGCGTCGATCGTCTTGTACATCGTCGACCAGTCCACCGACAGCCCGATCCGGCGCCACACCTCCTCGAAGGCCTGCTCGTCCAGGTCGGTCAGGCGCTGGCACAGCTCCACGAAGTTGCGCCGGGAGACCGGGACCTGCTCGCCGCCCGGGCTGGCGGGCGGCACGAATGACGGGTCATAGGGCAGCGAGGGGTCACACCGCACGTGGAAGTAGTTCTGCACCCGGCGCTCGGTCGGCAGGCCGTTGTCGTCCCACCCGATGGGGTAGAACACTTCCTTGCCGCGCATCCGCTGGAACCGAGCGATGGTATCGGTGTGGGTGAACGAGCAGACGTGCCCGATGTGCAGCTTCCCGCTGACCGTCAGCGGGGGAGTGTCGATGGCGAAGACGTCGCCACGCGACTTGGAGCGGTCAAACTTGTACTACACGCGATTCTTCCCACCGGCGTGACCACTTGTCCTCGATGCCGTCAAGCGTGGGCTTGTCCGGCACGAGGCTGGCCTGGCGCGCGTCTGCGCGGCTGGGGAGGGAATCGGCGCTCATGGCGCCTAAGGGTACAACACTCAGTCCCTCGTCCAGTGCGGGCGGTGGAACATCCGCCCGAGGCGCTCATGCAGCGAGTCGCCGATCTCGTCCAGGGCGCTCACCCGGTAGACGGCGGTCCCCTCGGGCGGGGCCAGCCGGGCTGCTTGCTCATCATCGAGCCGGGAACGGACATGGCGGATGGTGATCAGGTCGATCTGATCGGCGTCAATGAAGCGCAGGCCCCATTCCGTGGCCACCACGATGCCGTCGATAGTGTCCGTGTCCGGCACCTTCAGCACGTGCTCCAGGGTGCCGATCTCCGTTCCGGTCCGGGTGAGCACCGGTGAGCCGGGCACGGCCGCGTGAAAGGAGACAGCCGGCTCGGTATCCATGCGGCCTCATCTCCTCCTCGATGAGCCAATCCGGTCCCGCCTGAGGGCTTCTTACCCCTCTGTGGCCACATCCACCTGAGTGATAGTCAAGAGCAGTTGCTGACCTATCACGAATGTCCGTCCGGGCTGGAATACTGTTTGTGTGCTGCAAGCGGCAGGTGACCGGATAGTCGGCAGGGACGGCGAGTTGCGCCGCCTGCTCGACCTGCTCGACGCTGCCGCCGCCGGCCGCCCGATGCACGCCCTGATCAGCGGCGATGCCGGGGTGGGGAAGACCAGGCTGGTCACCGAACTGGCCGTCCGGGCGGCCGACCGGGGCTTCACGGTGCTGGCCGGGCGGTGCGCCGAACTGGGTGACAGCATTCCGTACCTGCCGCTGGCCGACGCGCTGCGCAACGCCACCACCGGCCCCGACCCGGCTCAGGCCCTGCTCGATGCGGTCGCCAGCCGCCCGCTGCTGGACCGGCTGCTGCCCGATCGCGGTGCCAGCCCGCCGCCGGCCGACCTGCCCGGCCTGGCCCAGCAGCAGCTATTCGGCGCGGTGCTCGGCCTGCTCGCCGAGCTTGCCGGGTCGCGGCCGGTGCTGCTGGTGCTGGAGGACGTGCACTGGGCCGACCGCTCCACCCGTGACCTGCTCACGTTCCTGAGCCGGGTGCTGCACAGCGAGCGGGTGGCGGTCGTTGTCACCTACCGCAGCGACGACCTGCACCGCCGCCATCCGCTGCGGCCGGTGGTGGCGGAACTGACCCGGCTGCCGGGAGTGACAGCGATCGAGCTCGCTCCGCTTGGCTACGCCGATATGGCCGTCCATCTGCGGGCACGGGCAGCCACTGCGCTGGATGCGACCACCTTGCACCGCATTGTCATCCGGGCCGAGGGGAATCCGTACTACGGGGAGGAACTGCTCGCGGCCGGGAACGACCGCGCCGGCACGGTGCTGCCGACCGGGCTCGCTGCCCTGCTGCTGGGGCGGATCGAGCGGGTGTCCGGGACAGCGCAGCAGGTGATGCGGGCTGCGGCGGTGGCGGGCCGGCGGGTCGAGGACGAGATCATCCGCCGTGCCGCCGGGCTGGCGGAGGCAGAGTTCGAGGCGGCGGTCCGGGAGGCGTTCGCCCACCAGCTGCTGGCCCCCGCTGGCACGCAGGGGTACGCGTTCCGGCACGCCCTGATCCGGGAAGCGATCTACGCCGATCTGCTGCCAGGAGAGCGGACCCGCCTGCACGCCAGGTTCGCCGAGGTGCTGGCCGATCCCGACCGGCTTGCCACCGTGCCGGGGACCGCGGCCGAGCTCGCCCACCATTGCCTGGCCAGCCATGACATCGCGGGAGCATTCACCGCCTCGGTGCAAGCAGGCCAGGAAGCCGAACGCCTCGCGGCGCCGGCCGAGGCCTACCGCCACTACGACGAGGCGCTGGCGTTGTGGGAGCGGGTCAGCGAGCCGGAGAAGCTGGCCGGGATGGACCGTGTCACGCTGGGGTTCTGTTCCGCGACCACGACCGCGGCCAGCGGTGACGTTGCCCGCGCGGTGCAGAAGCTCCGCCGGCTGCGCGGATTTCTCGATGGCTCTACTGATCCGGAGCTGGCCAGCCGGGTCCACGAACGGCTTGCCTACTTCCTGCTCGAGCTCGACGCCTGGGATGACGCGGTCGTGGCGGGGAAGGCGGCAGTGGCGGCGCTGCCGCAGGACTCGCCGAGCTGGAAGCGTGCCAGGGCACTGGCGACCTATGCCCAGACGCTGATGTACGCCAGGCGGGAGCGGACCGCGACCAGCGTGGCCAAGCAGGCCCAGCAGGCTGCCCGTGACCTGCGGGCGCCGTGGGTGGAGGCGGACGCGCTGGTCACCCTGGGGCAGCTCAGCGAACGCACGGGCAAGATCGACGACGCCATCGCCATGTTCACCAAGGCGCACAACCAGGCCCGGGAAGCCCAGGTGCTCGGGGTGGAACTACGCGCTGCCTTCCAGCTCGCGCGGGCCCAGCTGGAGCGCGGGGACCTGGCAGGCTCGGTCAGCACCGCCCACCAGGGGCTGGCCCGGGCGGAGGAGAACGGGCTCGGCCTGGCGCCCTACGGCCTGGATCTGCAGTACCTGCACTACCTGGCGCATTATGCGGACGGGAGCTGGGATCACGCGGCGGAGCTCGCCGACGGGTTCGCGGTCCGTGTCACCACGGTGGCCGAGGCCCGGTTGTCGGCGATGGCGCTATTTGTCGAAGTGGGGCAGGGCAACCCGATGGTGGGGGAGCGCCGTGCCTGGCTGGAGCCGTTCTGGCCGTCCGACAGGTTCGGCGAGTACATCGCCCGCGGGCTGCTGGCCGAGCATGCGCTCTGGCGGGGTGATCCGGAAGGATGCCTGGCCGAGGTGGCCGCCACGCTGGCCGCCCAGGTGGACGCGCTTGGCTATGGCCCACCGGCGATCAGGGTCGCTGCGATCGGGCTGGCCGCCCATGCCAGCCGTGCCGCACAGGCCCGCGCTACCGGGGACAAGCGGGCGGCGAAGGCCGCGGCCGACGCGGCAAGGGTGCTGATCGGCGTGGCCCGTGAGGGAGCCGCCAACCGCAGGCACCCGAATTTCGTGCTCGGGATCGACGGCCGGGGCTGGCTTGCCCGTGCCGAAGCCGAATGGTGCCGAGCCCGGGGCAAGAACACCCCGGCGGCCTGGCGCGCAGTGGTGGATGCGTTCGGTCCCGGCTTTGTTTATGAGAGTGCGCGTGCGCGCTGGCGGCTGGCGGAAGCGCTGGCCGAGAAGGGCCTGCGGGAGCAGGCTGAACATGAGTGGAAGCTGGCGATGGACACCGTCGAGCGGCTCGGCGCGGTGCCGTTGCTGACGGCGCTGGCGGACCTGGCCCGCCGGGCCAGGCTGGGGCCGCGGCCCGCTCCCTATCCGCCGAGCGTGCTGGCAGCGCTGACCCGGCGGGAGCGGGAGGTGCTGCTGCTGCTCGCCGAGGGCCGGAGCAATCGCGAGATCGCCGCGACGTTGTTCATCGCGCCGAAGACGGCGAGCGTGCATGTGTCCAACATCCTGGGCAAGCTCGGTGCGTCCAGCCGGACCGAAGCCGCCGCCATCGCCCACCGGGAAGGCCCCATCGGGAACGGCAACGGGCACGGGGACGACAGCCTCCCGGCACAGCTGTGACCCAGGCGGTCCCGGCTGCCCGGTGACGCGGGCCTGACGGGCTGGCCTGTTTGTTACCCGCGCGGGGCCAGGCCGTCCAGGATCTCCGCGGCGCGGGCGGCCGCGCCAGCCGGATCGGCGTCCGGCGAACCCACCAGCGGATCCCAGTTGAGGTCGTAGAAGATCTCGGTGACCCCCTGTTCGGCCAGCCAGTGGGTGTCGGCGCGGATGTCGTCGAAGCTTCCCGACAGCAGCATCCGGCCGCCCCCTTCGGGAACGGTCACCGGAGCGCCGTAGCGGACCACACCCCGGCAGACGACCCTGATCGCTGCCGGATCCCGGCCGGCCTGCTCCGCCGACGCGCGGATTACCGCGATGCCGCCACTGATCCGGGACAGATCGGCCCGGCTGGACGTCACCCAGCCGTCGGCCAGCCGCCCGGCCCGTTCCAGGGCACGGGGAACCGTGCCACCGAGCAGCACCGGGGGTCCGGGGCGCTGGACCGGTACCGGCGCCATCCGCCCGGCCGGCACGGAGAAGAACTTGCCGCTGAACTCGGTCACCCCGCCGGCCCACAACCGTCGCATGACCTCGATGTACTCGGCGGTCCGGGCGCCGCGCCGGTCCATGGTCGCCCCCGCGGCCGCGAACTCCTCCGGCATCCAGCCCAGCCCCAAGCCCAGGTCGAGGCGCCCGTCCGAGAGCACGTCCACGGTGGCTGCCTGCTTGGCCAGGTACGCGGGGGAGAGGTAGGGGTGATTCACCACCGCGACGCCGAGCCTGATGCGTGAGGTCACTGCCGCGGCGAAGCCGAGCGTCACCATCGGGTCGAGCACACTGTGGTACACGGGCTCCATCGCTGACCCCTCGGGGACGATCAGCCGCTGGAACGTCCAGATCGAGGCGTAACCTGCCGCCTCGGCCCGGGCGGCAAAGCTGGCCAGGTTGTCCGGGGTCGCCCATGCGCCCGAGACCGGGGCGCCGAAGCCGATCTTCATGCCCTCACCCTACCGGGGTGGCGGGGGCCTGACGGGGCGTCACCGTTAGGGTGAATGTGCCGTTTTCTGGTCCGCGTCCCCGTCCCCATCCCTGGAGTCAGTCGTGGAAGCTGGTCCCCGCGCGTGGATCGCAGCGCTGCGCAACTCGCACGAGCGCCTGGCCGCACTGGTCGCTCAGATGAGCCCGGCGCAGCTCACCAATCCGTCCTACGCCAGCGAATGGACGACCGCCCAGGTACTGTCCCATCTCGGCAGTGGTGCCGAACTGGCGGAGTTCTCCATTGCCGCCGCCCTTGTCCCGAGTGGGACCGTGGACCGGGAGGCGTTTCCGGCGGTCTGGGAGAGCTGGAATGCCAGGAGCCCCGAGCAGCGGGCAGCCGACTGCCTGACCACCAACGAAGCCCGGCTGGACAGGCTTGAGCAGCTCAGCGATGCGGAACTGGCAAAATGCGGCTGGATTTCTTCGGCGCCGAGTTCGACGCGAGCGGATTGTTGAGCCTGTACCTCGCCTAACATGCCGTGCACACCTGGGACATCGCGGTCGCCTTTGACCCGTCAGCGGTGGTGTCGCCGGACGCCGTGGCGCTGCTGGCCGGGCGTCTGCCGGCGGTAGCCTGCTGGGCGGCCAAACCGGATGGCAGCACCTTCCGGGCCAGGCTCCGGGCGACCGGCCTCGGCGTGGACTATCTGCTGGAGGTGGCGGCGGACAAGGTCAGCTGCGCGCCCTCGGCTGCCCGGGACGGTGCGGAGCCAGCGCCGGAAGCAGAGATCTCGCTGCCCGCCGAGGTGCTGCTCCGGCTGGTCTACGGCCGGCTCGATCCCGCACACACCGGCGGGTGTGACCGGGGACCTGGATAAGGTGCGGCCCGTCTTCCCAGGCTTCTGAGCCGGTCCCGGCCGGGCGGCACCGCGTCAGGCCCGGCCGGGCGGCACCGTCAGTCTGCGGCCGTGGGCACCTGTCAGTTCGCGAGCAGGCCGGCGATATCACGGGCGCAGCCCCAGGACAGGGTGACACCTCCGCCGCCGTGCCCATAGTTGTGCAGGATCAGCGGGCCGTCACCGGCTGCGCTGGCGGGCTCCGCCTCCAGCCGGACGGTCGGCCGGACCGGGCGCAGACCGACCCGGTGGGCGAGGACCTGTGCAGCCCGGAGCCTGGGCTCGACCGCGGCGCAGTCCCGCAGGATCCGGTCGGCCACCGCCGGGACGGGTTCGAGGTTCCAGTCGCCCACCGCTTCCGTGCCACCGAGCACCACCGTGTCCCCATGCGGGAACAGGTAGATGAGCTCGGCTGACTCATCCCCGGCCCCGATGAAGAACTCGCTGATGCCCGGGTTGGCGGCCACGACTACCTGGCCGCGTACCGGCGTCATCGCCGGGTCGGGAACCAGGTGCCGGGCACCCACGCCGGCGCAGTTCACGACCGCCCGGGCGCCGCAGTCGCGGGCGGTCTCCAGCAGTGAGCTGACCGTTCCGGTCTCGATCTTGCCGTCGGCGCTCTCGAACCGGGCCTGCAGGTAGCCAAGATAGGTCGGCATGTGCACCAGGGGCGCGCTGTAGCGCCAGCCACTGGTGAACCCGGCCGGCAGTTCCGCTGGCTGGCAGGGATGGTAGCCGTCAAGTTCGGTGAGCCAGGCGGGCGGGGTGTCATCCGCGCCGGGGGTGCCGCGCGAGACCTCGATCCCGTGCGCGATCCGCACCCCCGCCGCTGGATCGGCCGCGAGTTCGCGGAACATGGCCAGGCCCACGCGGCCCCACCTCCCGGTGCGTGCACCGGCCTCCACCAGGTGCGGGCCCCAGATCGCCCCGGCCACGGCGGATGTGGTGTCCTGCGGAAGCCGGCTGGTGCGGATGACGACGCTGCGGCCCGTCTCAGCCAGGCAGATCGCCGTGGTCAGCCCGGACACGCCGGCGCCAACCACCAGTACATCGAGGTCGGTGCTCATCACCCCCCGACGGTAGCGGGTGCGCCCATGGTTAGTGCGTGGTTCCCCGCCCGGCCGGCACACCCTCCCGGCCCGGCGGGTCACCCTCTTTGAGCTGCCCAGCTTTCATATATCTGTTCGGCCGCTGGCCAGCTTGTCGGAGCTGCGGGCAGAGCTGCTGGGACGGGTACGGGTGGCTGCGGCCCAGGCGGCGCGCTGCCAGGATGCCGATCTGGCGGAGGAGCTGGCATCGTGGGGCGCGGCTGGCGGGCCAGCGGCTCCGTCGGTGGAGGAACTGTATGGGCTGGTGCCAGACCCGGACTGCGGCCCGCCGGATGGGTCCGAGGCGTGGCTGGCTGATCTGCCTGGGCCGCTGCTCTTCGGGTACCTCGACGCAGTCGCCGGGCCAGCCGGGCCGGAGCCGATCGCGGCCGGGCGGCTGCCTCGTGAGCTGGGGAACGGATACGGGTTCGCGGCTGGCGGGGTGGCAGTTGCGCGCCGCCACCCGCCGTGCGGTGCTGGCCGCTGACCCGGCGGCCGCGCGTAGGCGAAAGGAACGTGCCCTGCGGGAGGCCCGGGTCGAACGATGGGACGAGCAAACCGGCACCGCCGCCCTCGCCGGGCGCGACCTGCTGCCCGCCACTGTGCTGGCCGCCGACCAGAACCTGACCGCGTTGGCCCGCTCGCTCAAGCACGCCGGTGTGCCCGGCACGATGGATCAGCTCCGTGCCCAGGTCTACCTCGCCCTGCTCACCGGCCAGTCAGTCAGCAGCATGCTCCCGCCGGTTGTTCCCGCGCCGCAAGGCACAGCCGGCCCTGCACCCGCTGGGCCGGCCGGTGACATGACCGGGCTGACTGGCGGGCCTGCCGGACTGGGGGCCGGGCAGGGACTGGCGGGGGAGAAGCCTGGGCTGGGCCAAGGGCTGGTGGCGCAGAAGCTTGGGCTTGCAGGGCAGGGACTGGCCGGGTCGGTCAATTTGACCATGCCGCTGGCCACCTGGCTGGGCCTGTCGGATGCGCCCGGCGACGCCGCCGGGTTCGGCCCCCTGGACGCTGACGACTCCCGCGACTGCGCTGACCTGGCTGGCCGGCATCACCATCAGCGCACTCGAAACGGGCCAGTGCACCCACCAGCGCCAGTCAGCGGCCTACCGGCCGCCCCCCTCCCTCCAGCACCTCATCACCATCCGGCAGGCAACCTGCTCCTACCCCGGCTGCCGCCGCCCCGCCATCCACTGCGACCAGGAACACACCATCCCCCACGACCAAGGCGGCAGGACCTGCGAATGCAACCTCGCCCTATCGTGCAACCGATAACTACACAGGTTGCCTCGGCTTCCCCGGGTCCGAAGAGTCTCTGACAGGCGTCGCCGGCGTACCGAGTTCCAGCTTACCAAGTCTTACCAAACGATGGTAAGATAACTTGGTAAGTTAGGAATGCTGAAGTGGCGGAGGCCCACGTGGAGCTGGCGGATATCGTGGCGAGGCTACGACAGACCGGCGTCGAGTTCGAGGACGTCGAGGTCAAAAGGGCGGCTGGCGGCTTGCCGCAGAACGTTGCCGAGACCATGTCAGCGTTCGCGAACTCCAGGGGCGGCCTCATCATCCTCGGGCTAGATGAAAGAGCCGGGTTCGCCCCAGTGGGGGTAAGTGACCCTGTAGCCCTGCGGGACGAGCTGGCTGGGGTCGCCCGTGCCAAGCTCACCCCCGCGCTTGCACCGGTCATTGACGCCGTGCCATTCGAGGGCGTCATCCTCGTGCTAGCGGAGATCGAGCCGCTGCCGCCACTGCAGCGCCCGTGCTACGTCACCACCAGGGGCCTGTACAACGGCGCGTTTGTGCGGGTGGGCGACGGGGATCAGCGCTTGACGCCATATGAGATCGACCGGCTGCGGGAAAACCCCGGTCAGCCGCGATGGGATGAAGAGCCGGTCTCCCAGGCGACGGCGGAGAAGGATCTCGACCGGAGGGCTGTGACCCGTCTCATTGAGACGGCGAGCCGGAATTCGCCGAGATCGTTTTCCGGGCTCAGTGAGCCTGACGCGCTTGCTCGCCTCGGCATTCTCGTACCGCACGATGGATCTCTGGTCCCGTCCCTGGCAGGACTGCTCAGCGTCGGCGCATACCCTCAGCAGTTCTTCCCGCAGCTGATGGTCTCACTGGCCGTGTACCCGCATGAGGACGCGGGGGAGCCAGGGCCTGGCGGCATTCGTTTCCTGGACAGCGCCGCAGTCGGCGGCACGGTCCCCACCATGGTGACCGACACGATCCAGGCCGCGCAGCGCAGTCTCCGCAGGAGCAGCCGGGTCGTCGGTGCAGGCCGCGATGACTACTGGGAGATCGAGCCAGAGGTGATCCGCGAGGCCGTCGTCAACGCACTCATGCACCGTGATTACAGCCCGCAAGCGCGCGGCACCCAGATCCGGGTCGAGCTTTTCCCGGACCGGCTCACGGTCACCAGCCCTGGCGGGCTATTCGGCAACGTCCGGCTTGAGACGCTCGGCGAAAGCGGAACCTCATCATCCAGAAATGCCCGGCTATCCGCCCTGCTTCAGGAGGCAGGTGATCCGTTCACCGGACGGCCGGTGGCTGAGAACCGCGGTTCCGGCATCAGCATGATGATCAGCCAGGTCCGGCGTGATACCGGGCTGGTTCCGTTGTTCACCGCCAGCCTTGACGACTTTTGCGTGACAATCCCGCGGACGTCTCTTGTCACCCCAGAACTACGCGCCTGGGCGAGACGGCTCAGCCGCGGCCAAGAGTTTTCGGAGGCACAGATCTCTGTGCTTGCGCTAGCCAGCGCTGGCTACAGTGTCGACATCGCGTTGCTACGCAGATTGGGCCCGGGCCCATCAGGCGCGCGCCGCCAACTCAGCCAGTTGCGCGACCTCGGCCTGCTCCAGCCGCGCAGGGCCCGTGACGATGGTTCTTACCGGCTAGCCCCTGGACTGTCCGAGATCGCGGCCAAGAATGAAGCCCGATCATCGCCTGGGAGTGGCCTGCCGGAACGCATCCTCGAAGCGCTTGGCGAGACTGACTCCGCTAGCCGTGAAGACTTGCAGGGGGCAACGGGAGCCAGCAGGAGTAGCGTCATCAACGCGCTGGACGATCTCATCACCAGCGGGACAGTGGAAGCCACCGCCCCGTCCCGCAGCCCTAACAGGCGTTATCGGCTCGCGCGGTCATAGCCTCAGCAGCCCGCACTCAAAATCGCTCACTGCGAGCGATCATTCCAGGTCATAACCGCAACTGCACATGTAGTCACAGTCCAATCTGGGCCATCAGCCTGATCACGCCCGGTGTCTGCCCAAGTCAGCAGCCCTCCGGCCGGCCAGCGCATACGCAGGTCAGGCCAGCCCAGTGACGTCCAGGCGGCGCAGCCCGGCCCGGTGCTGCCCGGCGAGGTCCACGTAGGTCTTGACGGCACCGGCGATCCAGTCCCGCTGCCGCAGGCCTGCGCCGTCACGGATGGTGGCGGGCACCCCGAGGGCGAGGGCTCCCGCCGGGACGGTCATGTCCTCGCGGACCAGTGCCGCTGCGGCAACCACCGCGCCTGCGCCGACATACGCCCGGTTGAGCACCAGGGACCCGGAGCCGATCAGGCAGCGGTCCTCGATCACGCAACCTTCCAGGTGCACGCGGTGCCCTACGACGCAGTCGGCACCGATCACGGTCGGCCACTCCTGCGTGGTGTGGACGATGGTGCCGTCCTGCACCGAGGTCCGTTCCCCGACCTGGATCGGCCCTTGGTCGCCGCGCAGCACAGCGCCAGGCCACACGGAGGCGCCCGCCGCGAGTTCCACCGCGCCAATGACCACCGCGTCCGGGTGGACATAGGCGGTGGGGTCGATGGCGGGGACGAGGTCATCCAGGGCGTAGATGGGCATGTCATCGCTTCCTGAGCCGGTCGGCGACGATCTCGCGGACCACGACACGCTGGATCTTCCCCGTGGCGGTCTTCGGCAGTCCCTCCAGCGTGAGCACTTCGCGGGGCTGCTTGAAATGCGCAAGACCCTCGCGGCAGAACTCGATCAGTTCACCGGCGCCGGCCGCCCCCCCGGCGGCTGGCACCACGCAGGCGACGACCTGCTCCAGGCCGTCCGCGCCCCGGTAACCGACGACGGCGCACTCGGCTACCGACGAGTGCTGGATCAGGCGCGCTTCCACCTCGGTCGGCGACACCCAGATGCCACCGGCCTTGATCATGTCGTTGGTGCGGCCCAGGCAGGTGTAGAAACCGTCCTCGGAACACGTGTAGGTGTCGCCGGTGCGCAGCCACTCGCCCTCGAACACCTGCCTGGTGGTGGCGGTGCGGCACCAGTAGCCGGTGGCGATCGAGTCGCCGCAGACCATCATCTGGCCTGGCTGCCCAGCAGCTGCCGGCACGCCTTTATCGTTCACCAGCTTCACCTGGTACCCGGGCACCACCGTGCCCGACGTTCCCGGCCTGGCCTGGCCGGGCCGGTTGGAGACGAAGATGTGCAGCGCCTCAGTGGTGCCCAGCCCGTCGATGATGTCCACGCCGTACCGGGTGGTGAACCAGCGGTAGATCTCGGCGGGCAGCGCCTCGCCGGCTGAGGTGGCGAGCCGGACCGAGGCGAACGCCGCTTCCGGGGCATCGGCGTTCAGCAGTGCGGCGAAGAACGCCGGGCCGGCGAAGAACAACGTGGGACGGTCCTCCTCCAGCCGGGCGACCGCGCCCGCCGGTGTGGCCCGGGCCGGGTCGAGGATCGTGGTGGCGCCCACCGACAGCGGGAAGAACAGCGAGTTCCCCAGGCCGTAGGCGAAGAACAGCTTGGCCGCCGAATAGCACCTGTCTTCGGGGGTGATCCCGAGCACCTGATGGGCGTAGGTCTCGCAGACCCGGGCGATGCTGCCATGCCGGTGCATCGCCCCCTTGGGTGTACCGGTCGTGCCGGAGGTGTAGAGCCAGAACCCGGGCGAGTCGAACCAGGTGTCATACGGCTGGGCGGGGCCGGATTCCCGGCCCGCAGCCTCGATGCCGGCCAGGGACCCGACCTCGGTCGCGGCGCCGAAACCGTCAGCAACCCCCGGATCCGGGCCGGCTGCCGGGCCCGCCCCGCCAGGTCCGGCGTCACCAGCGACGATGAGCGCCCTCGCCTCGGGAGCGGCGCTGACGGCCTCGCGCGCGGTGCCGGTGAATTCCGGTGTGGCCACCACCACCCGGGCCCGGGTGTCCCGCAGCAGTTCGCCGAGTTCGACCCCGTTGCACATGGTGGAGACCGGCACGGCGATCGCACCCATCCGCAGCAGCGCGAGAATCGTGACCAGGGTCTCCGGCCGGTCCGAGCCGACGACCATGACCCGTTCCTCGGGGCGCACGCCTATGGCCTGGAAGCCGGCCGCGACGTGAGCTACCTGCTCGGCGAGCTCGGAGTAGGTGAGGGAGCCGGCCGGCCCGGTCACCGCGAGGTGATCGCCCCTGCCCGCCTCGACCTGGCGGTCGACGAGGTACACGCTGGCGTTGAATGACTCGACAGGCATGGCTGATCCCATCTGCCCGCAGAATAGGTTGGACATATCCTCTACATACTTATGGCGTGCCGTCAATTACTTGTAGAATTGAACGACGGTACGTGCCGCGCGTGCCGCGCCGAGAGGAAGCAGCCGGTCTTGCCCCGCGCATCGAGTGACCCGGCGGCTGCAGCTGCTCCTGCCCCCCTGCCGCGGCGGCATCAGGGCGGCCCGGGCAGCGCGCGCTCGATGATGGTGACAGTCCTGGGCGAGTTCGTGCTGCCCCCGGGAAGTTCTCCCTGGACCTCGACCCTCCTGCACGTGGCTGGGGGGCTGGGGCTGGAAGAGAAGTCGGCGCGCCAGGCCCTGGCCAGGCTGGCCGCGGACGGCTGGATCGTGCCCCGGCGGACCGGCCGCCGGGTGCGCTGGGCGCTGACCCAGCCAGGGCACGAGCTCCTGGCCGAAGGCGCGGAGCGCATCTACGCTTTCGGCCGCGACTCACAGCCCTGGGATGGCCGGTGGCTGGTGCTGATGGTGACCGTCCCGGAAAGCCGCCGCCAGTTGCGCCACAAGCTGCGGACCCGGCTCACCTGGGCCGGCTTCGGCAGCCCGGCGCCGGGAGTGTGGGTCAGCCCGCATCCGGCCCGCGAAGCCGAGGCCAAGCAGGTCACCGAGCAGCTCGGCCTGACCGCGGACACCTTCTCCTTCACCGGCCCGTTCGCCGGCGTCGGCACGCAGCGTTCCCTGGTCGAGCAGGCCTGGCACCTGGATGAACTGGCTGCCAGATACCAGGCGTTCCTGGCCACCTTCGAGAACGTGTCACCGCAGCCGGGCGACGAGACCATGCTCGCCCAGATCCGGCTGGTCCACGAATGGCGGCGCTTCCCGCTGGCCGACCCCGGGCTGCCCAGGGAACTGCTGCCCCCCGACTGGATCGGCACCCGCGCCGCGGATGTCTTCACCCGCCTGCACCGCGCCTGGCAGGCCCCTGCCCGGTCCCGCTGGGCGGAACTGTCCGCCGGGGCACCCTGAGCCCGCGGCGGCGGGAGCGAGCGGGCCCCCGCGGCTAGAAGCGGACGTACTCGTAGTCGAGGGGCTGGCCGTTGATGCCGTTGCGCGGCGGGGCCAGCCACGCGGCGATCTTCCCCGGCTCGTAGACCGGCCGCATCAGCGACTCCACGTGAGCCTTGTCGGCAGCCGTGGGCAGCCACGACGCCCGGCCCGCTGCCCAGCTGGCCTCGTCCACCACCCGGCCATCGGGGGTGATGTGGCAGCCGGCGAACAGGCCGACCCTGCGGTTGAACCCCACGTGCGGCAGGTACAGCCCGGGCCCGGAGATCCCGTTGCTGGCCAGGATCCGGTTCCAGCGGGTGATCCCGGTCTGGCAGTCGGCGATGTACTGCGTGCGCAGGTCGTGGTTGAGCGCGGTGAGCGCGGGCAGGTCCACCTCCACGATCGCGCCGCCGTCGAGTTGCTGCACGGGGGTGACCGCCTCGGTGAGCACGTGGTCATCGTCGCGGCGCTCCTCCTGCCAGCGTCCCTTCAGCCCGCTGGTGAAGTAGTTCGCCACGTTGGTCGATGTCTCCCCGCCGAACAGGTCCAGGCTGACGCTGTAGTGGAAATTCAGGTACTTCTGGATGACCGCGAGCGGGATGCCGCCGAACGGAGCGATGTCGCCGGTGTCGTGGATTCGCATCAGCTCCGCTGTGCGCTCGGCAACCCTGTCGACACCGGTGGTGCCGACGAACATGTGATGCGCCTCTTCCTTGAGCATGAATTCGCAGGTCCGCGACAGTGGGTCGAAGGCGCTTTCCTTCAGGGTCCCGAGCTGGTACTTCCCGTCCCGGTCGGTGAAGTAGGTGAACATGAAGAACGACAGCCAGTCCGGGGTCTCCTCGTTGAACGCCCCGAGGATCCGCGGCGAGTCCTCGCTGCCGGAGTTGCGCAGCAGCAGTGCCTCCGCCTCGTCCCGCCCGGCCCGGCCGAAGTGGGCGTGCAGCAGGTAGACCATCGCCCACAGGTGGCGGCCTTCCTCGACGTTCACCTGGAACAGGTTCCGCAGGTCATACAGGCTGGGGGCGGTCAGGCCCAGCCGGCGCTGCTGCTCGACGGACGCCGGCTCGGTGTCACCCTGGACGACGATCAGCCGCTGCAGGCTGGCCCGGTGCTCACCGGGCACCTGCTGCCACACCGGCTCGCCCTTGTGCTGCCCGAACGCGATCCGCCGGCCGGGATCACGTTCGGCCAGGAAGATGCCCCACCGGTACTCGGGCAGCTTCACCCGGGCGAAGCTGGCCCAGCCCTGCCTGCCCACTGCCACCGCGGTACGCAGGTAGACATCCTGCGTCGGCAGGGCCGGGCCCGTCTCGCCCCACCATTGCAGGAAGGCGGGCTGCCAGGACTCCAGCGCCCGCTGCAGCCGCCGGTCGTCGGCCAGGTCAACGTTGTTGGGGATGCGCTCGGTGTAGTCGATCGACATGGGTCAGGCTCGCTTCTTGTCAAACACGGCCGGCTGGCCGGTGCCGTAGCGGCGCAGCGCGCCCTCCGGGCCGGCCGCGTTCGGCCTGGTGAAGATCCAGTTCTGCCAGGCGGTGAGACGGGCGAAGATCTTCGTCTCCATCGTCTCCGGGCCGGGGAAACGCAGGTTGGCCTCCATCCCGGTCAGGGCGTCCGGGCTGAGCGAGGCGCGTTCCTCCAGGGCGATGCGGACCTCGTCGTCCCAGTCGAGGTCGTCGGGTGCGAAGGTGACCAGGCCAAGCTCCAGCGCTTCGGCGGCCCCGATCGCCCGGCCCGCCTCCTGCTCCAGCTTGGCCAGGTGAGCGGGATCACCGTAGAACCGCGAAGCCAGCCGGGAAAGCCCGCTCGCGGTGGGATAAGCCCCGAAGTTTCCCGGGGTGAGCACGATCTGCGCCGGCTCGCCGGCCTGGGCGGCCGCGCTGTCCTCCGGCAGCCCGTCGAGCATGTACTGGCGGTCACAGGCCAGCGCTAGTTCCAGCAGCGGGCCGGCGAAACAGCTGCCCGGCTCGATCAGCGCGATCAGGCTGCGGCTGGTCACGTCGAGCCGGTTGAGGGTCCGCTTGAGGAAGTGCCTGATCTCACCGGCCAGCCAGTCCGCACCGAGGGTCTCGTCGATCAGGCGCTCGTAGGTGAGCAGGGTGCCGATGTCACCGCGGGTGGTGAACACCCAGGTGCCGAGCTCCACCTCGTTGGTGCGCAGCCACAGGATGAGGTCGTCGAGTTCCCGGCACATCGCCAGCAGCCAGAACGCCGCGCCCAGTGCATGCATGCCGTCAGCGTCCGGCGGCGCTTCCTGCAGCGGGCCGCGGACGGTGATGCCGACCCGGCCCGCCGGCCGGTCGAGCCGGGCGGTCACGTGCTGGTAGCTGATCGCGGTGTCGCTGACCTGCCGGTCGAGCGGAGTCAGAGTCACCGGCGGCCCGCCGGGCAGGCGGCGGGAGCGGGCGGCGGCCGCGCGGGCCCGCTCGCGCACCGTGTCGGCGAACCGGCTGGGCGGCGCGACCTCGTCCACGAGGTGCCAGGCGCGTGCGGTCTGGCCGCGTACTCCCTCGGCGCGGGTGGCGAACACGTCGGCGAGGTCCCTGCGGACGCCCCGCTTGTCCACCACGCGGGTCAGCCCGCCGGTGCCCGGCAGGACCGCCAGCAGCGGCACCTCGGGCAGGGAGACCGCGGTCGAGCCGTCGTCGACCAGGATGATCTCCTCGCAGGCCAGGGCGAGTTCGTACCCGCCGCCGGCGGCGGTGCCGTTGACCGCCCCGAGGTAGATCTGGCCGGAGAACTCGCTCGCGTCCTCGATAGCGTTCCGCGTCTCGTTGGTGAATTTGCAGAAGTTGACCTTCCACCAGTGCTCGGACTGGGCCAGCATCCGGATGTTCGCGCCCGCGCAGAACACCTTGTCCAGCCCGCCGGTGAGGACGACGGCGCGCACCTGCGGGTGCTCGAAGCGCAGCCGCTGCACGGCGTCCGCCAGCTCGATGTCGACGCCGAGGTCGTAGGAGTTGAGCTTGAGCTCGTAGCCGGGGAGCAGGCCGCCCGCCTCGTCCACCTTCAGCCTGATCCAGGCGATCTCCCCGTCGATCTCCAGCCGCAGGTGCCGGTAGCGGTCAGGGCCGGTGTCGAACGACACGACGGGTATGCCGGGCATGGCACGCGCCTTCACGGATGGGAAAGGGGCTGTTCCTCCATTCTCAACATTTGTATCGCGTGACGTCAAGCATTTGTAGCATGTTGGCCCGGCGGGCCCAGCCGTGAGTACACCTGGAGTGCGTTGCCGGCCAGCACCCCGGCCAGCACGTCGTCGCCCAGATCCAGCGCCGCGATCGCGCGGGCGTTGCGGGCGATGCCCGGCACGCCGGGCCAGTCCGTCGCGAAGATGAACTTGCGGGCGAGCCGGCGCAGGTCGAAGCGCGCGTAGTAGCTGGGCAGCCGGTGCGGCGGCAGGCCGGACAACTCGATCCAGACGTTCTCGTACAGCAGGGCCAGCGCCGCCGCCGCCTCGTACCACCAGCCCCGGCCACCGTGCGCGAGCACGATGGTCAGCCCCGGGAAGTCCCGCAGCACCGGGCCGAGCAGGGCCGGATCGGCCAGGGCGTTGGCCGAGCCGGGGAGCGAACTGGTGCCGCAGTGCAACACGACCGGCAGGCCCTCGTCTGCGCAGACCTGGTAGGCGGGGTAGAGCATCGGGTCGGCCGCGCTGAACCCGCCGTGCACCGGGTGGAGCTTCAGCCCGATCGCGCCCAGCCCAAGCTGGCGGCGCAATTCCGCCGCCAGCGGATAGTGCAGGTGCGGGTTGACGGCCGCGAGGAACGCGAACCTGGCCGGGTTGTGCTTGATGATCGGCAGCAGGTCCTCAGCAGGCTGGATGCCGGTGGTCTTGGGGTCGTACTCGCACAGCAGGATCGCCTGGTCGACGCCCTCGGCCTCCATCAGATCGTCGAACGCCTGCGGGATAACCGCCCCTTCATTGTCGAACACCGTCTGCCAGCCGGGCTGCCCGAACCGCTCGGCCCAATCCCGCCAGGCGGGCTTGAGCGTGGGCAGCCGGGCCGGGTGGAGGTGCGCGTCGATCAGCATCCGGCCGTCCAGCATCGAGTTCCTCCCTGTTGGCCCGGCTGCCGCCAGCCATTCCGTCTCAGCCGTCAGCCAGGCGGTACCGCCCGGTCCGCCCAGCGTAGAGCCGACGAAAGCGCGGATTTGATCCAGAGTCCGGGCTGGGAGCGCACCAGGGCACGGTAGCGGGGATGAGCACCTGCTCGCGCGGAACCGGATTTCCCGGTCAGGCCGGGCAGTCTGGTCTGCCACTTGGTCTGAGGCAATCGGCGCACGCTCGGGGCTATGTCAGGTGTCCTCCTGGCCGGGCAGTGCGTCGGTGACCGCCGCGGTGATGTCGCAGATGGGGGGCAGCGCGTTGATGTACTCGACGGTGAGGTAGGCGTAGCGTTCGAGGATGGCGAGCAGGACGTGGCCGGTGGTGAGCGCTGGGTGGCTGAGGCGTTCGGCGATGATGAGCACGTCCTCGGCCACGATGCGCCTGGCCTCCGGGGTGAATATGCCAGTGGCCCGGGGTGAATATGCCGGTGGCTGGGCGGACTGGGCGGGCGGGCGGTGCCAGCCATACCTGGTGCGCACGGCCGCGGCCACGCCGGCCTTGGCGTTCAGGACTCCGAACAGCAGGTGAGCGGGCTCGACCCAGCGATCGTCGGCTCTGCGCGCGTACTCGACTCCGGCGTTGATGGCGGCGCGGGCTTGGGCGGTGAAGCGTTCGAAGACGGGCGGGATCGGCCCTGGCCTCGGTGGTTCCATGCCGCGGGCGGCGAGCTGGGAGGCGCGCCGCCCGAGGAGGGCGTGATCCACCGGAGGCCCTATCGGCGGCAGCCCTCGGTCGGCATCGACGAGCGCCTGGGCGCTTTGGACCCCGAGCTCGGCGAGGATCCGGGCTGGGACCTCGTGGTCGCCGAGCGCGATCAGCAGATGCTGGGTGCTCGGCCCCAGAACGCCCCGGGCGGCGGCCGCGAGCAGCAGATGCTCGGGCTCGACCCCGGGGTGACTCAGCATCCGTGCCTCGTCATCGGCCAGCAAGATCGCGTTGTAGGCCTGGTCGGTAAACCAGCCCAGCGAGTCGGGCGGCCAGGTGATCGTGACGCCGGGATCGTCCCCAGTACCGCCACCCGTACCGCCCGGGGCCAGTAGCGCCCGCCGGGCTTGGGTGTACTTCTCGCCGGTCTGCGCCATGCGCGAGCGGATCGCCCGCTTTGACCGCCGGTTGCGGGTCATGTCAGCCCCTGCCCTGGCCAGATCCCACGCCTCCGGCCATGCCCGGAGATGACACGCCCGAGACGATGTCCCTTGCTCCGTCATCGCCGGCTCGCGCGTGGGCCGAGCACCGGCTCAGAGGATGCGCTGGGGCAGCCGCGCAGGGCCGAGTGTACCTGCGGGGACTCACTCGTCCAGCTCACCGCACGCCAGGACCAGCGTCCGAAGACCGGCCGCTTCGCTAAAGATTCTACCTATCGTTCGATTATAATGCTCACCAGCAAGCCGGGCCTTCGATCGCTGGGCGGGCTCCCCGGCCTGCCGATGGGCGGGCTCCCCGGCCTGCCGATGGCGGCGGGGAGAAGCTGCGAGACGAGGAGCGGAGATGCGCTACGACGGGAAGGTCGCGATCGTGACGGGCGCCGGCAGCGGAATTGGCCGCGCGACCGCGCTGGCGCTAGCGGCGGAGGGAGGATCTGTCGCCGTCGCGGACCTCGATGGGGCACGGGCACGCGCCGTTGCCGCGGAGATCGGCCGGGCAGGAGGGCGCGCTCATCCCATCGAGGTCGACGTGACGCAGACGTCGTCGGTGAAGACCATGGTGGCGACGGTGCTCAAGGAGTCCGGCCGAGTGGACGTCCTCGTGTCGAATGCCGGCTGGGACCGGATCGTGCCCTTCCTCGAGACCGACGAGCAGCTATGGAACAAAGTGATCGCGGTTAACTACTGGGGCCACCTCGCCTGTCTGCATGCGGTGCTGCCGTCGATGGTGGAGCGGGGAGAGGGGCGTGTGGTGATCGTGGCCTCGGACGCGGGCCGCGTGGGGTCGAGCGGTGAGGCGGTGTACTCGGGGGCCAAGGGTGCTGCCATCGCCTTCATGAAGGCCGCGGCACGCGAGGTGGCGCGCCGCGGCGTCACGGTCAACTGCGTCGCCCCAGGCCTCACCGATACCGCCATGCTCGCAGGGGTGCGTGAAGGCCATGAGCGATTGTTCGACTCGATCACGCGAGCCATTCCGCTCGGCCGGGTCGGTGCCCCCGAGGAGGTGGCGAGCGCGATCCTCTACCTCGCGTCCACCGAGGCCTGCTACATCACCGGCCAGACCCTCAGCGTCGACGGTGGGCTGACAATGCTGTGAGGGCGGGAGCGTGAGCGCTGGTCGCCTCTACCTCACCGGCACGGGCCGTTCCTCTGCACGTTCTGGCAGATGCGCTGAACGGGCGCACCACCCGGGCCGCCCGGTTCAGGCGCGCCATAGGCTGGCGCCGGGGCGGGTGAGGACGATGTGCGGCGCGACCGCCCTTGCCGACAGGCGGGTGACCGCCACGACCATCTCGGCGATGTCGTCGGGGTCCATCATCGACGCGGGGTCAACGCGGGTCGCGGGGCCGGCCCGGTCTGCGGCCCAGGCGGCCATCTCCGTGTTCACGTAGCCTGGCGAGATCGCGGTGGCGCTTACGCCCCGCCCGGACTCCTCCACCGTGATCGACTGGCACAGCGAAATGAGCGCGGCCTTGGTGGCCCCGTAGGCCGCGAGCAGCGGCTCCGGGACCATACCGGAGATCGAGGCGATCGCGACCACCCGGGCGCCGCGTGCGAGGTTGGCCGCAGCCGCGCGCCGCAGCGCCGGCAGGCACTCCTGCACGAGCGCGAACGGTGCGCGGAGGTTGACGGCGAACTGCTTGTCCAGGCGCCGCAGCGGGTAGTGTTCCAGTTCGCCGGCGAAGGCCATCCCGGCGTTGATCACCAGCACGTCGAGTGCCTGGAAGCGTTGGAGGTGCTGCCCGGCGATGCGCCGGACGTCCTCCTCGACCGCCATGTCACCGATGACGCTGTGGATCCTGGCGCCGTTCGCGCCGAGCTCTGCGGCGGTCTCGCCCAGCGTGGCCTCGCTCCGGGCGCTGATCGTCAGTGAGAAGCCGTCAGCGGCCAGGCGGCGGGCGATGGCCGCGCCGATCCCGCGCGAGGCTCCCGTCACGAGCGCGTGCCGGGGACTCATCTCTGCCCGCCCGCGTGGCCGGCGCCAGCCTCCGCGCCCGGCTGCCTGCTGTCGCTGCGGCTGGGGAGCACGAGCAGGTGCGGGTAGCGATCGCGCTGGCCGTCCTCGATAAGGCCGCCGAGGACTATGGCGAGCTGGGCCCGCCCGTAGGACTCGGCGTCGAGGTGGTCACCAAAGTGCCAGTGTTTGAGCGCCCACATGTGTGCCAGGATGATCAGGTCTGCCCCGACCAGTTCGCTGTCGTGGGAACGCAGGATCCCTGCGGTGAGCGCAGCCCGCAGTTCGGTCACGAGCAGGCCGGTCGTCTCGATCTCGAGGTTGATCACCGTCTGCAGCCCAGGCTTGCTGAGCGAGCGGCTCTCCCGGTAGGCCAGCAGGGTGGCGGTCTGGTGACGGTCCACGACGTGGCAGTAGGCGAGGAAACCGGCGGCCAGGCGCTCGAGCGGATCGGCGATGCCGGACATCGCCTCTGGGACCTCCTGCGCGTAGGCCTGGAGCACGTCCTCGATGATCAGCAGGAGGATGTCCTCCTTGCTGTTCACGTACTGGTAGATGGTGCCGACGCTGATCCCCGCCGCGCGGGCCAGCGCACTGACCGACATCTCGTGGAAGCCCTGCGCCTCCATCAGGCGGACCGCGCTCTCGACGATCTGGCTGCGTCGCCAGGAGGCGCGCGCGGCCTTGATCGCCTCGGGACCGATGGCGGCGGAGCTGGATGACGTCATGATGGCAGGCTCTTTCCTTACTGAACGAAGAGTCAATCGAATTGAATGAGTGTACCGTCCCCTTGACGCATGCGCAGCAGGGTCCTACCGTGCTGAGTATATGAGTAAGCATTCAATCAATCAGAACGATGGTTCAATCTAGCGTCAGGAACCTCGGCAGATGATCCACCTCGACGTGCGTGACCGGGTCGCAACGCTCCTGCTTGACCGGCCCCCGGTGAACGCCTTCGACATGGCGCAACTCGACCGTCTTGAGCAGGCCCTCGACGCGATCCGCGGCGCCGGGGATGTCGCGGTGGCGGTCGTGCGCGGCGCGGGCCGCCATTTCCCGGGGCGGCTGACGACGCCCGCCTCGCGCTGCCCGAAGTGCGCCCCGGGCTGCTGCCCGCTGGTGGCGGCACCCAGCGCCTCACCCGCCTCGCCGGCCGCGGGCGCGCGCTGCGGCTCATGCTGACCGGTGAGATCGTCGGCGGGCCCGAGGCAGAGCGCCTCGGCATCGTCGAGTGGTGCGTGGGCGGTGCAGGCCGGCACGCGCCTGCGGGCGTTCTAGGCAGGAAGGAGAGGAAGATGAAGATCGATCTCGCCGGGCACACGGCCGTGGTGACCGGCGCGGGCTCCGGGATCGGTGCCGCCATCGCGGCCGTGCTCGCTGAGGCGGGTGCCACCGTGGCCGCCGCCGACATCAACCTGCCTGCGGCCGAGGTGACCGCTGCGGCGATCGGCGAGCGCGGTGGCAAGGCGCGCGGCTTTCGGGTCGACGTGCGCAGCCGGGAGAGCATCGAACGGCTGCGCTCCGCCATCGACGGGGACTTCGGCCTGGCCGACATCGTGGTCAACGGCGCCGGCTGGAACCTCGGACAGCCCTTCCTCGACAACGAGCCGGGCTTCATCGACAACGTCGCGGCGCTGAACTTCCTCGGCCCCGTGATCATCTGCCAGACGTTCCTCGCGCCCCTCGTCCAGGCGGGAAGGCCGGTCCCGGGCCTCAACATCCTCCGCGTCGCAGGGGCGGGGGGG
>OFHK01000087.1_pt1 | contig 28043 bp, 25 predicted proteins | sample 1521951 | NCBI WGS metagenome assembly OFHK01 (sample SAMEA2468436, study PRJEB22500) | soil metagenome | biome: Glassland; feature: Farmland; material: Clay | place: Australia | collected 2013-01-31 | depth 0.55 m
ATGGTCGATCACACACAGAAAGGCGCGGCATTCCTCCCGGCCGGCCAGCTCACCACCTGGGGCCAGGGCATCGCGCTGGTTGCCCGGCACCTGGCGCGCTGAGGGCCGGCTGACGCGCGGCTTAGCCGGCCACGCTGACGGTCGTGGCGAGGTCGTCGGTGCGCTCGTCAGCGCCGACGTCAAGCGGGCGGGGGCCGGTGGCGGTCACCCAGCCGCGAGCGGCGTCCCAGTACTGCAGCTGCCGCAGCGGCACCTGCAGCGTCACCAGCTGGCTTTCCCCGGGCCGCAGGCTGATCCGTGTGCAGGCGGCGAGCGCCCTGGCGGCGAACGCAACTCCGCGCGGCGGGCTGGCAGGCGCGCCCAGGTAGACCTGCGGCACCTCATCGCCGGCTACCCGGCCGGTGTTGGTGACCCGGAAGGTCACGGCAAGCCCTCCCCCCAGCGGCCGTGACCAGCGCAGCCCCGAGTAGGCGAAGGTGGTGTAAGACAACCCATAGCCAAACGGAAACATCGGGCTCAGGTGCTGTTCGTCATACCAGCGGTAGCCGACGAATAGCCCCTCGGAGTAGGTCGTGGTGCAAGCCGGCCCGCTGCCCGCGGGATCGCTGGGAGGGGGGCAGCGCCGACCCGCCGGATCGAGCCCGTCCGTGGTCCGCTCGGGGTGGATTCCCTGCTCGTCGGCCACTCCCTGAGCCGCCGAGGCGGGCCAGGTGAGGGGTAGCCTGCCCGCCGGGTCGACCCGGCCGAGCAGCACGTTCGCGGTGGCGGCCCCGCCGCCCACCCCCGGGGACCACATTTCCAGCACGGCCTTCACCGTGCCCAGCCAGGGCATGGCCACCGGGCCAGGGGTGTTGAGCACCACGATCGTGTCCGGGTTGACCGCGGCGACATCTTCGATCAGCCGGTCCTGGCCATCGGGCAGCGGGCCCGCGAGACCGCCTGCACTATCGGCGAACACCACCGCGGTCGTGGCGCCCTTCGCGGCACTGACGGCCGCAGCGAGGTCAGCCTGCTGCTGGGCCGGGGTGACCCAGTCCAGCCTGATCTGCACCGGGCTGCCGGAGGCATCGGGAAGCTGGGTGACGTTGAGAGTGTGGCTGCCGGCCGGCAGGGTCACCCGGGCGGCCAGGTTGTCCAGCCCGTCGGTGGTGGGCAGGAGCCGGTTCCCGCCCGGCCCGGTGACACCGTCCGGGGATACCAGGCTGCCGCCGGATCCGGTCGTGGCGATGGTCTTGCCGTCCAGGCTGATGGAACCACCCGCGCCGGCCAGCCCGAGGCTGATCCAGTAGCTGCCGGTGACCGGCACGGTCAGATCACCGGACCAGGTGCTCGCGGAACCGGCCGGCAGCGCGTTGCCACCTGCCACGGTGTTGTCCAGGTCACTGACCAGGTGCGTGGCCCCCGTCCCGGTGACGGTACGGATCAGCCCGCGCTGGCCGTTGTGCGACAGGGCCGATGCCGGGACCGGGGTTCCCGTCATATCGTCACCGGCAGCGTAGGTCAGCTTGGATCCGGGATCGCCGCCCAGGTCCTGCGCCAGTGCCTGAGCCGGCCCGGCCAGCCAGGAGGGATCACTGCCGGTCCCGGCGTAAGGCCCGGCCGGACCGGCTGGGCCGGCGGGATCCGCTGGGCCGGCGGGATCCGCTGGGCCGGCGGGATCCGCTGGGCCGGCGGCCGCCGAAGGGGCAGCGGAGCCAGCCGCGGGACCGGGTGGCCCGGTCACGATGGCCTGCCCGGCAGCAGGGCCGATCAGTGCGAGTGAGCTGCGTTCGCGCGCTGACAGCGGAAGGGCCTGGCCCTCGTTCTTCAGCAACGTCGCGGCGTCCTGCGCGGTGGCCTGCGCGAGCTGTGCGCCAGCGAGGGGAGTTGGCATGAGCGGGCGCCCGGGCGCCGGGTGCAGCAGGCCGAACCGGTCCATCTCCACCAGAATCCGGCCGACCGCCTGATTGACGGTGGAGAGCTGGATGCTCCCGCTCGCGATGGCAGCCCTGATGGCTGCCGGACTGAAGGACTGCGGGGATGTGCTCCGGCGCCCGGTGGCGGGCAACTCCATGTCCAGGCCGGAAGCGAGCGAGACAGTGCTGGGATCAGTCCCCCACGCAGAGGCGACGAAACCCTGGAAACCCAGCTCATTGCGCAGGACGCCGGTGAGAGTGCCCGCGTCGTCGCAGGCGGCAGACCCGGGACTCTCCGGTCCCGGCGGGGTCGCGCCGACTACCCGCACCGCACCGGCGGAGCACATGATCGCCGCGACTCTGGCCCGTACCGCGTCCGCGAAGGGCTCCAGGTAGATCTCGTGCAGGGTCTGCTGGTCGAGCACGACGTTGCCAGTACCGGTGTCAGCGACGTAGTTACCGGCCATCGCCAGCGTGCCCTGGGCCTGGATGCCGGTGACCTCCGCCGCTATCTCCTGGCCGGCCAGCAGCGGATCCTCACCGAAGGTGAGCGGGGTACCGGCAGCGGCCGGGTCGCGCGCAATGTCGGCTACCAGTCCGTCAACCACGTCCCGCCCGGACGCCCGCGCCGTCTTGCCGATCATGGCGCCGTTGGCATACGCGTCCCGGCGGCTGAAAGTCGCGGCGACTCCCAGCGGGATCATCATCGGCGGGAAAGGCTGGCGCAGCGCCGCAGCGGGTGGGCTGCCGGCGAAGTGCGGTGGGCTGATGCCCAGCCCACCGATCCGCGCTCCGCCAGCCCTCGCCGGGCCGGCGCCTGACGGCTGGCCCACCGCCTCCAGCAGGCTGAGCTTGTCCGCCAGAGTCATCCGGGCCAGCAGGGTGCCGGCCCGCGGATCCCCGGTCACCGCTGTGACGGCACTCCGCATGCCGGTCCTGGCCGACCGGATCCTGCCCACCGACGCCACCGCGGCGGTGGTGGCCAGCAGGCAGGTGATCCCTACCGCCGCTGCCAGCCTGGCCGCCCCGCCAGGCCGGCCAGGTAGCCTCCGCTTCCCCGTCACCCCGATACCGCCTCCCGCGGACCGCAGACAATACCGGCCCGCATGAACTGGCCTTGACGAGCCAATGAATAAAAATGACAGGTCACATTCGATGCAGCACGCTAGAGCCAGATCATGATCAGGTCAACGATCCGGGGTTTCAGGCACGCCCTGCTGCCCCGTCACGGTGGTTCGATTTGCGGCAAAACCGGGAAAACACAGGCATCGGGGATCCCGGCGATTCCACGTATGCTGAATACGAGCTGGCGCACCGGCCCTTAGCCCCGGCCAGGGCCGCACCGGCAGTCCTCAGCGGGGGCGAATGTCCCGTCCTGGTAGGACCTCTGCCACCTTGTCCCGACCTGGCGGGAACGCATCCTGAAGGTAAGGACACACCAAGGAGGACGTGATGAAGGCTAAGGTCGGAGACCGGCTGGTCATCTACGGGACGAACCTGGGTGACCGGCGGCGGGTCGGCATCGTGACCGGGGTGGCACACCCAGACGGGTCCCCGCCTTATGTTGTGCGGTGGCTGGATGACGATCACGAATCGGTGGTCTTCCCCGGGCCGACGGCGCATGTGGAAAGCAGGCAACCGGTGGGAAGCCACCGTGATTGACACTGAGGGCCTTACCAAGCTGCTGACTATCCAGGCGCCTGATCCCGGAATCGTCTCGGTATATCTCACGGTGCCACTCGATCCCGCACAGCGGCGCGGAATGCAAGCACGTCTCGACGACGTCCTCGGTCAAGTAGATATTTCCAGCGGGGATGGCGATTCGTGGGCACGCGCGCAGCGCTCCGAGGTCCCCGTGGTGGTCACCGACGTGGCGGCCCGGCGCAGATTCCCGCCCCCGGGCCCGCCGGCGTAGAGCCAGGCCGCACCCCTGCCCGGTCCCCGAAGAGGTGCCGGGCGGGCCCCGCTACCCACCCGGCACCCCGCTCCGCCCCCCCGAAGAGGTGCCGGGCGGGGCCCCGTTCCACCCGGCACCCCCTCGGAGGTTGCTCTTGTGTCAGACCGGCGGCCGCCCTGGCTGCGTGGGCGGAATATCGATCTGGCCGTGCTGGCACACCAGGCCACCCACCCAGGGCCTGCCCAGCTGTGAGGTTTCATCGGGCGGGGTGACCCACAGGTAGTTGCCGTCCGGCTCGCAAGTGGGCGAGGTCTCATCCGGCGCGGGAACCACTGTCCACTGCATCCGCGCCCATGCCTGCCGGTGGCCGCGCCGCCGAAGCCGTACCGGTGTTGCCGCCACCTCCGCCAGGACCGCTGCCCTGGTCAGGAGCCTGGCTGCCGGTGACCGTGACCACGGAACTGGGCTGTGCCCCGGACGAGCCAGAACCGATGTGCAGTGTGCACCCGGAGATGGCGAGGGCCAGGCTCGCGGCGATCGCGGCCGTGATCGGGTGGGGCTTCATGATGGCTCCCGGCTGGAACGTGGCGGACACCGGTAAGAGCCATCCGGCCCGGCCATGCCAACACAAAATGTGGGAGCAATTTCCCGCCGGCCACGCCCAGCCTTCCGGCCTGGGCTCTAGCCGGTCTTGTGGCCTGGGACACTACTGACCATGCAGACTCTGGTCGTTGACCATCCGCTGGTCGCGCACAAGCTCACCATGCTGCGTGATGCTGCCACGCAGGCCCCCACTTTCCGCCGCCTGGCCGATGAACTGGTCACCCTGCTCGCCTATGAGGCCATGCGTGAGATGCGTGTCCGCCCGGTGATGGTGAACACTCCGCTGTGCCCGGCGGCTGGCGTGAAGCTGGCCGACCCGGACCCGCTGGTGGTACCGGTGCTGCGGGCCGGCATCGGGATGCTGGACGGCATGGCCCGGCTGCTGCCCACCGCTGACGTCGGCTTCGTCGGGATGGTGCGGGACGAAGAGTCACTCGTCGCGTCCACCTACGCCGACCGGCTCCCCGGCGACCTGTCCGGCCGCGAGGTCTTCGTGCTCGACCCGATGCTGGCCACCGGGGGCACGCTGGAGACTGTGATCAACATGGCGGCCGACCGCGGCGCGGCCGCGGTCACGGCCGTCTGCCTGCTCGCCGCACCCGAGGGAGTCGCCCGGCTGGAATCGGCGTTCCCGGCCGACGACCCGGTCCGGGTCCGGGTCGTGACCGCGGCCGTGGATGAACGGCTGAACGACCGCGGCTACATCATCCCCGGCCTCGGGGATGCGGGCGACCGGCTGTTCGGGGTGATCTGACCGGAGGGCTGTATCTGCGAGCAAGAGGGCTGCATGCTACCGGGGGTGGCTTACGCTGGCTCCGTGAATGGGCAGGCGCCAGGAGCAGACGCCGTCGGCTCCGCCGCCGGGCGCCTGCGCCATCTGCGCACGAGCCTCGACATAAGCCAGGAGCAGCTTGCCCGCCACCTGGGTGTCTCCTTCGCGACGGTGAACCGCTGGGAGACCGGGCGTACCCACATGTCCGCCCGCGCGGCGCGCGCGCTTGCCGAGTTCGAGGCCCGGGCCGCGGCGGAAGGTCTGGCCGCAGCGCCGGTACCGGCCGCCTCCTCCCGCTTCATCGGCCGCGAGCGGGAACTGGCCGAACTGTCGGCCCTGCTGGGCAGCTCGCGGCTGGTCAGCGTCACCGGGCCTGGTGGTGTCGGCAAGACGCGGCTCGTCACCGAGGTCGTACGGCGCCAGGACTACCCTGGGCGGACCACAATCATCCCGCTGGAACCGGTGCGGCATCCACAGTCACTGATCCCGGCGGTAGCGTCCAGTCTCCGGGTACGTGACCAGGCCGGGGTGGCGATCCTGTCCTCTGTCGAGGCGGCCCTTTCCACCACACCCAGGCGGATCGTCCTGGACGGCGCGGAGCATCTGCGCGAGGAGGTCGCGCACCTGGTCGCCCGCCTGCTCACCGCGGTCCCGGACCTGCGGATCGTGGTGACCAGCCGGGTGGTGCTGGGATTGCCGGGCGAGGTGTGCTGGACCCTGCCGCCGCTGGCCTGCCCGACGCCCGCGGCCCCGGTCTCGGCAATCGCCGGGTCCGACGCGGTGCAGCTGTTCCTGGCCAGAGCCTCCGAACGGCTGCCGGAGCTATCGGGCGCTGACGCCGCCCCGCGGGTCATCGCGGAGCTGTGCCGCAGGCTGGACTGTCTTCCGCTCGCGATCGAGCTGATCGCCGGATGGGTTGGCACCTTCTCGGTCCGGGAGATCCTCGACCAGGGAGCGGTCCTGCTGGCGAGCGAACCGCTGGAGGAGGACGAGCCGTCCGGGCGCAGCCTTGGCGACGTGGTCCGCCGCAGTTACGACCTGCTGCGGCCCGAGCAGCAGCAACTGCTCCCCGCGCTGAGTGTTTTCGCCGGCCCGTTCACGGCCGAGGACGCGGCAGCTGTCGCTGGCAGTGAACGTGCCGCCCTGGCCCGCGCACTGCGGGGCCTGGTGGACTCATCGTGGCTGGTCGTCGACCACGGAGCCGCCAACCGGTTCAGCATGCTGGAGACGATGCGCGTCTTCGCCGCCGCCCGGCTCGACGAGCAGGACAGCGCGGGGGCCGTCCGGCACCGGCACGCAGCGCATTTCGCCGCCCTCGCCACCGGCAGTGAGATGGGCCTGGCCGGGCCCGATTCCTCCCTATGGGCCGCGCGGCTGGAGGCGGCGCTGGCAGACCTCGATGTGGCGCTGCGCTGGGCGCAGGAAAGCGGCGACATCGACCTCGGCCTGGACATGGGGGCGGCCCTGTGGCGCTGGTGGCTGACCAGCGGCCAGCTGGCGGCCGGCCGCGACTGGCTGGGCAGGTTCCTCACTCACATAACCCAGCGGCGGGACGAGCGGAGCGGCCGGGCGTTCTGCTCAGCGGCCGTGCTCGCCGCGGAGAACGGCGACTATCCCGAGGCTGTCCGGCTGGCGAGGATCGCACTCAACGTCTTCGACTCCCTCGGCATGCGGGAACGCAGCGCCTTCGCGGCGACAGTGCTCGGGTCCGCGTACCGGTATCTGGACGACCGCGCCGCCGCACGGCGCTGCTTCGAAACGGCGCTGGACCTGCGGGCGGCACTCGGTGACCGGCGCGGCGTGTCGGTGGCCATGAACAACCTCGCCCTGATGGCGCTGGACGATGGCGATCTCGCGGGGGCGCGGGCGAACCTGGAGCAGGCGCTGGTGATCAAGCGCCAGCTCGGTGACCACCACTCGCTCGCGATCGGCCTGGCCAACCTGACTGACGTGCTGATCCGCACGCATGAGCTGGAGGCCGCCCGGCGTACTCTGGCCGAGGCCGGTGAACTCGCCGAGGATCTGGGCAACCCCCGGCTCAGCGGTCTGCTGGCGGCCAACCATGGCTATCTGGCGGCAGCCGAGGGGCGCTGGGCGGACGCGGCCCGCCACTACCAGGCCGCCGCGCTCGCACATCAGCAGGGCGGTCATGCGCACGACGTGGTGGTGGCCCTGACCGGTCTCGGCCGCGCTGTGTACCGGCTGGGCCGGCCCGGCGAGGCTGCCCGGCATCTGCGTGCCGCCGAGGCGCTGGCCGCCGGGATCGCCAACCCGCAGCGGCTGGCAGATGTCCGTACTGCCCTGGCCGAGATCGGCGAGAGCGCGGATGCCGGCGCCCTGCCGGACGGCCTCACCGCGCGCCAGGTGGACGTCCTGCGGCTCCTTGCCGGGGGGATGAGCAACAAGCAGATCGCCGGCGAACTGCACCTGAGCCCGGTCACCGTGGAGCGGCATCTGGCCACCGTCTACCGCAAGCTCAGCCTGGGCGGCCGGGTCGAGGCAGCCCGCTACGCGGTCGCACACGGCCTGGTGGCGCCAGCGCGCTGAGCCAGAATGTTATAACTCCGCCGCCCACAGGCACCGGTTCTCGCTGGCCGCCACGCACCCTGGCCGATATGCGGCGGTCAGCGCCCGGTACCGGCCAGGCCCCGGATACATGGTTTCAGGGATTCGCGCACACGCGGGGGCGGCGTACACATAAAGCGAGTCATTGTCCGGTGCCCGCCGCGCCCCTCACAAGGACGGCCGCGTGGGCACGTGGCTGGTTCCGGCTTCGTGGCGTCACAGGGGCCGCCGCGGGCCTGCCGGGGAAGATCACGAGTCCTCGCCCACCCGACAGGAGCTTTCATGCGGGAGCAGATTCACGGAACCACGATGCCCGTCCTGTCCGTCCACCTCGATCCGGGCGAGAGCGTGGTCGCCGAGGTCGGCGAGTTCTCGTGGATGACCGATTCCATCCAGATGTCCACCAACGTGGGCAGTTGCACGGGCGGCCGGGGGCTGATGGGTGCGCTCAAGCGGGTGACGGGCGGCTCGCCGCTGCCGATGAGCACCTACACCGCGCAGGGCGCGGCAGGGACGATCTCGTTCGCGTCGAAAGTGCCGGGGAGCATCCTGCCCGTGGACGTCGCGCCGGGCAGCGACTACCTGGTGCACCGGCGTGGCTTCCTGGCCGGCAGCCCTGGCATCCAGATCTCGGCCGGCTTCCAGCAATCGTTCCGCGCGGGGATTTTCGCCGGTGAAGGCTTCGTCCTGCAGCGCATCAGCGGCCAGGGGCGGGCATGGGCCGAACTCTCCGGTGAGGTGATCCCCTACGAGCTCGCGCCTGGTCAGTCGCTGCGGGTGCATCCCGGGCATGTCGGCATGTTCCAGGCGTCGGTCTCGTTCCAGGTGGTCCGCGTCCCCGGCATCACCAACCGCTACTTCGGCGGTGACGCCCACCACTTCGCGGTGCTGACCGGGCCGGGGACCGTGTGGCTGCAGTCGATGCCGCTGCCGCAGCTGGCTGCGGCGCTGTCTCCCTTCATGGGCGCCGTGCCGGACCACCGCCAGGCGGGGGCGGGGGCGGCGGCGGGATCGTCGGGGACCTGCTGAGTTAAGAGCTGGGCCGGCGCCCGGCAGGCGCCCGGCCCGTGAAGCGAAGGCCGCTCCCGGCGGGGGGAGCGGCCTTCCTTCTCGTCGGGGCACCGGAGCCGGCTTCGCCAGGGCACCGGAGCCGGCTTCGTCAGGGCACCGGAGCCGGTGGTCAGCCGCCGCCAGCCACCTGGCCGGCCCAGGCGTTCCGGCGGCGCGGCCAGGCCTGGGCGAGGTGGTTGGTGACTGCGCAGGCTCAGCCCGGCATGAGCGGCCGGCGTCAGCCCAGGCCGAGCTGCGTCTCCGCGGTCATCCAGTTGGTGGCGATGGCCCGCTGTGCCGCGGCGAGCGATACCCGGCCGCCGCACACTGCCCGGTTCAGCGCGTTCTCGACTTTGTCCTTCGGGTTGGGGACCGAGCCCACCTCTGGCCACAGGTTGGTGATGTCGTTGCTCCCGCCCAGTTCCAGCGAGACCAGGTGGTCGAGTTCGCTCCTCGCGCCGTCCGGGATCCGGTAAGCGGGGTAGGCGACGCCGAACTTGGCGCGGCTGGTTTCCGACTCCGGCGGGCGGACCTTCCCGGTGTAGCCGGACCGGCAGATGGTCGATCCGATGTTGGCCTGGTTGACCGCCGGGTCGACGCTGCCCGGCGTGCACCGCGGGTCGGGCAGCTGCCCGCCCGCCCGGGCCTGGCACCGCGTGAGCTGGACCGAGTAGGTGACCCGGCCCTCGTCCGCGATCCGGGCAAGCCGCCCGTGACGGTGGCCACCCGGCAGGGGCGAGGACGCCGGGGCCGACGTGGCCACGACGGTGGCATGGCCTGTGGCCTGGGCAGCCGGTGCCGCCGGGGCCGGCCCGGAGACCACTACCTTGCAGCCGGTGACGGCACTGGCACCGACGACGGCCAGACAGGTCAGCGCCGCTGGCAGCGGGGCTCGCAGGAGCCGGTTACCCATGGCAGCCCTCCGGGGTCAGGAACTTCAGGCAGACGCAATTCCGGTCCCGGTCCGCTACGTCCCCGGGCCGGCCATCCTCACCACGGCGTCACTAGCCGCCCGCGCGGTCGCGAACCCCGGCTTGATCACGGTGTCGATGATCCGCAGGCGCTCGTCGAAATGCGCGAAGGCACTCTTCATCGCGTTGATCGTGAGCCATTCGAGGTCCCGCCAGCCATACCCGAACGCCTCCGACAGGAGCTGGAACTCCGATGACAGGGTGACCCCGCTCATCAGCCGGTTGTCGGTGTTCACCGTGACCCGGAACGACAGCTGACGCAGCAGCCGCATCGGGTGGGCATCGATGGAGGTGGCCGCCCCGGTCTGGACATTGGAGGTCGGGCACATTTCCAGCGGGATCCGCCGGTCCCGCACGTAGCTCGCCAGGCGGCCCAGTGTGGCGGTGCCCCCGGCCGAGATCTGGATGTCATCCACGATCCTGACCCCGTGGCCCAGGCGTTCCGCGCCGCACCATTGCAGCGCCTCCCAGATGGACGGAAGCCCAAAACCTTCCCCGGCGTGGATGGTGATGTGGAAGTTCTCCCGGGCCACGAACTGGAATGCGTCGAGATGCCGGCTGGGCGGGCTGCCCGCCTCGGCCCCGGCGATGTCGAACCCCACCACGCCCTCGTCCCGGTGGCGGACCGCCAGTTCCGCGATCTCCAGCGATCTGGCAGCCGTCCGCATCGCGGTGAGCAGCGCGTACACCGTGATGCCGCGCCCGGCACTGCCGATCCGGAACCCCTCCAGCACGGCGGCCACGACTTCGTCGGGGGTAAGCCCCGCGGCCACGTGCAATTCCGGGGCGAACCGGACCTCGGCGTAGACCACCCCGTCAGCCGCGAGGTCTTCCGCGCATTCGGCGGCCACCCGGGTCAGTGCCTCCGGGGTCTGCATGACCGCCACCGTGTGCTGGAACGCGTCCAGATACAGGTTGAGGTGACCACGGCTCGCACCGCGGCGCAGCCAGCTGGTGAGCTCCTCCACATCGTGGCTGGGCAGCCGGTCATAACCGCACTCGCGTGCCAGGTCGATGACCGTCGCCGGCCGCAGCCCGCCGTCCAGGTGGTCATGCAGCAGCACCTTGGGTACGGCGCGAATCTCCGCAAGGCTCAAGGTCACACCCTCATTGTCACATCATGGCGGGCGATGCGGAGGCAGGGCGGCCAGGGACACGCTCAGGCCGGTGCCGGGTGCCCGTCATCGAGTCGCGTGATACCTGCTCCGGGCGCCAGGGGCAGTGACGTGGCAGCCCGGCGGAGAGCGGGCCAGCCAGGGGACGTACCCGGCGGAGAGCGGGCCAGCCGCGGGCAGCCAGCAACGGGAGCCGCACTGTGACCACGGTGCCCGCGTCCTGCTGGGATTGCAGCTGAACCTCGCCGTTGTGATTGGCAACGATGGTACGCACGATGGGCAGCCCGAGCCCGGTGCCCGGGATGGCCTGTGCCCGGGCGTTCGACGCACGATAGAAGCGGCTGAAGAGCTCGCCCTGCTCCTGTTCCGGGATGCCGATGCCGCTGTCGGAGATCCGGACTACCGCCGACCCGCCCTCGGCTGACGCCGTCAGCTGCACATGGCCCTGCTCCGGGGTGAATGGTTGACCGCCTGGGCCACCCCGGCGTAGCCGAAGATGGCGGCTATCGCGACCAGGACCGCGAACACCGGGAAGACGATGAGGAGCTGGCTCAGTAGCGAACGGTGCGGCCTCATGCCCATCCACGCTCGTTCCGGTGGGCGGTGCCGCTGGTGACCCCGGGCTGGCCCGGGCCACCATGCCCGCCGCGCCCCGGCTGCCACTGCGGCTCCGGGGGTTCCCCCTCCGCCATCGGCTGCCGCGAATCGGTGTCCCCCCTGAATCCCAGCCGCGGTATCCGCACCGTGACCGTGGTGCCCTTTCCCTCCTGTGACTGAACGGCGATCTCGCCGCCATGGTTGTCGATGATCGTCCGCACGATGGCCAGCCCCAGGCCGGTGCCGGGAATGGAGCGATGGACGGCATTGGAGGCACGGAAGAACCGGGTGAACAGCTCAGCCTGATCCCGTGCGGGAATGCCGAGGCCGGTATCGCTGACCCCGATCTCCACCATGTGGCCCGCGGTCTTCACCGACACGTGAATCTCGCCCTGCTCGGGTGTGAACTTCACCGCGTTGGACAGCAGGCTGGTCAGCACCCGGTCGAGCTGGCCGGGATCCCCTGCCACTAGCAGGTTGCTGCCCGATCCCGCATAGGAGAGGGAGAGCGACACCTCCTTACGTGCCGCGGCGGGACGCAGCGCGGATACCGCCGCGCTGATCACGTCCGACAGGTCGACCGGCATCATGGCCGTTTTGAAGGCACCCGACTCGATCCTCGACAGGGTGAGCACGTCCTCGATCAGGTGCCGCAGCCGGGCTGTGTTGCGGTCCACCGTTTCCAGCATCCGGGCCTGCGCCGCGGTCAGCGGCCCGGCATCCAGGTCACGCATGATTTCGAGGTATCCGGCGATGCTGGTCAGCGGCGTGCGCAGCTCATGCGAGACCGTCGCCAGGAAGTCCGACTTCGTCTGGTCAACCGCCTTCAGCTCTGCGACCAGGCGGTTCTCTGCCTCATACAGCCGGGCATGATGCAGCCCCCGGCCCAGGTCGGTGGCGATCCACTCGGCCGCGGCGGCCTCGGCCGGGGTCCACGGGTGACCGGCATGCAGGCGGACGGCGACTACGAACCCGAGCAGGTCGGAATTCACCCCGAACGGGATGAGCAGCAGCGCCATCACGCCTGCCCGCCGCAGTGGTCCCCGGATCCCGGGCGTGATCGAGTCACCGGCTGGTCCCTGCACATCCTGGATCACCAGATTGGCATGGGCCGCGAATCTCTCACGCAGCGAATCCAGGGCCGCGCCGGGAAAGTCCCGGGCGAAATCGTCCTGGAACAGCCAGCCCTTCTCATGGCCGACCGGGGGGGCCAGCCCGCCTCCGGCCCCGACCAGATGCAGGTAGACGGCGTCCGCGTCGATGATCTCCTCCAGGACCTGCCGGGCCTCACTGATGACCTCATCGGCGCGCAGGTGCTCGCGGATGCGGATGCCGCCCGCCCGCGTCGCCGCGAGCAGCCTGCCCGTCTCTGCTTCCTCCGCCCGCAACCGGTCGCTCTCGTCGGCCAGTTCGTTGAGGGAGAGGGCCACCTGCCTGGTCTCAGCGGCCCCCATCAGCCCGGCACGGGCCGTGTGATCGCCCGCGCTGAGCCTGCGCATGGTGCCGGTGAGCCCGGCCAGCGGCCGGGTTATGCCACGTACCGTGCCGGCCGCGGCCGCCAGCCCGAGCAGCAGAGCGAGGCCGGCCAGGCCTGCACTCCAGGCCACCGCCGTGTCGAGATCCCGCTGCCCGGTGCTGATCGCCACCGAGGTCTGGGCCGCCAGCCGATCGTGCAGGGCCTGGTTCGCCAGGTAGAACGTGCTCGCGCTGCCAAAACTCTCGTTGGCCAGCCGGACCAGGCTGGCACTTCCGGGCACCAGCAGCTGCATCTTGTCGGCGTAGCCGTACCAGCGGATGGCCTCCAGCCGCTGGAGCGCGATGTTGCTGCGGGCGCTGCCGGTGGCCAGCCCGTGGGCGCGCGCCACCGCGGCCGTGAAGTCACGGCGGGCAGATTCGTAGTAGCTGATAAGACGGGTCTCACCGGTGAGGATGTAAGCCTGCAGGATCGCCTGCGAGGTGGAGAAATCAGACCGCACCCGCAGGTTGGCCGCCTCCAGCGGCTGGAGCCGCCTGACCACCAGATGGATCGTCTGGTCCTGCCGCTGGAGGCCGAAGTAGATGAGCGCGCCAGCACCGGTGAGCAGGAGGATGAACGCTGCCAGGGCTCGCCAGAGCCGCTGGATCATCGAAGCGGGTCGCCGCGACCGGGCCGGCTCCTGCCCGGGCCGGCTGCCGTGGCCGTGGCCGTGGCCGTGAGCAGGCTCGGGACGGTCGCGGCTCACGCCTCCCCCTTGCACCGTTCATCACACTTAGTAGCCATTACTCTACTCTTCGCGTCCGGGCGTCGACGGCGGCGCCGGCGCGTGGCAAGCTCGCAGCCATGACCGACCAGCACAGCTTCCCCGGCTCCGCCAGCGGCCTCGCTGACCTGCCCCCAGATCCCGATCCCGCCTGCGACGTCGCCCATGGCACGGCCCCGGCCCCGGTGGTCTCCCGCACCCTGGTCGCGGTCTTCGCCTCCCCGGTCGCCGGCTACCTGCTCCGGTACGCCGCCGACGCCGGGTTCCGGCCGGTCCTGGTGGACCCCGACCCGGGCCGCGCCCATCCGGACGAGACGGGCGTCGCGGTGGCCAGCAGCCTCGATGGGTACCTTGACCACACCACCGACGTCGTGGTGACCGACCACCACCGGCCCGAACTCGGCCCACTGCTGCGTGACGCGCTGGCCAGCCCGGCCCGGTGGGTGGGGATCCTGGGCAACCCCCGGCATCCGGCCCCCCACGTCCCGGCGCTGGCCGCGCTCGGGGTGCCCGACACTGAGATCGGCCGGGTGCACCGCCCGGTCGGGCTGAACATCGGCTCCCACACCCCCGCCGAGATCGCGCTCGCCACGCTGGCCGGCCTGATCGCCGACCGTAACAGCCGCCCCGGCGGATTCGAGTTCTGACCCGGGCTGTCCTGGCGGCACCGGCCCGCCCGGCGGATCCCGGTTCTGACCAGGGCCGTCCTGGCCAGGGCACACCGTGCGCCCGCACCGGTCTCCCACGGCCGCACTGGTGCCGACTAGATTGGGACCCGGGCATACCGGCACGGGACGGTGCGCTGGCGGCCCGCCATTCGGGCGGCCCGGGCGAGCACAGGGTGGACGGGCATGGCTGCTAACGCTCAGGACCAGAACGCCTGCGTCATCGGGGTGGATTTCGGGACGCTGTCCGGGCGCGCCGTGGTGGTCCGGGCCGCCGATGGGGCGGAACTTGGCAGCGCTGTCCACGAGTACCGCCATGGCGTCATGGACGCCACGCTGGCCGCCACCGGTGAGCCGCTGCCGCCGGACTGGGCGCTCCAGGATCCGCAGGACTACCTGGACGTGCTGCGCACCGCGGTGCCAGCCGCGGTGACCGCCGCGGGGGTGGACGCAGCGAGCGTGATCGGCATCGGCACCGACTTCACCGCGTCCACGCCGTTGCCGGTGACCAGCGACGGGACCCCGCTGTGCCAGTTGCCGGGCCGAGCCGGGCGCCCGCACGCGTACCCGAAGCTGTGGAAACACCACGCGGCTCAGCCGCAGGCGGACCGGATCAACGCCCTCGCGCACCAGCGCGGGGAGCCCTGGATCGCCCGCTACGGCGGGAAGATCTCCTCGGAGTGGCAGTACGCGAAGGCGCTGCAGGTGCTGGAGGAGGATCCGGAGATCTACGCCCTGGCCGACCGCTGGATCGAGGCGGCCGACTGGATCATCTGGCAGTTGTGCGGCACCGAGACCCGCAACGCCTGCACCGCCGGCTACAAGGGCATCTGGCAGGACGGCCACTATCCCGCGCCGGAGTTCCTGGCCGCGCTCAACCCGGGCTTCGGCCGCTTCGCGCAGGACAAGCTGGCCCACCCCATCTCCCCGCTCGGCGGGCGGGCCGGCTCGCTCACCGCGCAGGCGGCCGCCTGGACCGGGCTGGGCGTAGGCGTCGCGGGCGCGGTCGGGAACGTGGACGCGCACGTCACCCCGCCAGCCGCGAACGCGATCGCGCCCGGCCAGATGGTACTCATCATGGGCACCTCCACCTGCCACGTGATGAACGGCACCACATTGGCCGAAGTGCCCGGCATGTGCGGCGTGGTGGACGGTGGCATCGTCGCCGGGCGCTGGGGATATGAGGCCGGCCAGACCGGTGTCGGCGACATCTTCGCCTGGTTCGCCGACCACGCGGTGCCGCCCGCCTACCACGGCGAAGCGGCCCGGCGCGGCATCTCCGTCCATGACCTGCTGTCGGCGGAGGCAGCCGCACAGCCTGCAGGCGCGCATGGCCTGCTCGCCCTCGATTGGCTGAACGGAAATCGATCCGTACTCGTCGACCATCACCTCTCTGGTGTCGTGGCCGGGCTCACCATGGCCACCCGGGCGCCGGACATCTACCGTGCGCTGATCGAGTCGACCGCTTTCGGCACCCGGGTGATCATCGACGCGTTCGAGATGGCCGGGGTCGGCGTCAGTGAGCTTGTGATCGCGGGCGGGCTGACCAGGAACGAACTGATCATGCAGATCTACGCCGACGTCACCCGCCGCCCGCTCGGCCTCGTCAGCTCCGGTCAGGGCCCGGCGCTGGGCTCGGCGATCCACGCCGCCGTCGCGGCAGGCGCCTACCCCGACGTGCCGGCCGCCGCAGCCGCGATGGGCCGCCACCGTGCTGCCGTTTACACGCCGGACCCGGCCAGCGCCGACGTCTACGGCGAACTGTATGCCGAATACGTGCTCCTGCATGACTACTTCGGCCGCGGCGCCAACGAGGTGCTGCACCGGTTGCGCGCGGTGCGCGACCGTGCCCTGCGCAACCGGGCTGGTCACAGCGTGGTCCCTGGGGGCAGCCGGCCATGAGCTTCGACCCCGGCCCCGACCCGGTGCTGGCCAAAGGCATCGCCCGTGCCCGGGCCGACCTGTGCGCGCTGCATGCCGCACTGGTGGACAACGGGCTGGTCGCATGGACCTCGGGCAACGTCTCGGCGCGCCTGCCCGCGGCGGGACCGGACGGCGCCGACCTGATGGTCATCAAACCGAGCGGGATCGCCTACCCGGACCTGACCCCGGAATCCATGGTCATCTGCGGCCTCGACGGCCATGCCCTCGATGGCGAGTACCGGCCCTCCAGCGACACCGCTGCCCATGCCTACGTCTACCGGCACATGCCGGAGGTCGGCGGGGTCGTGCACACGCACTCGCCCTACGCGACCGCCTGGGCCGCCCGCGGCGAGCCGATCCCGTGCGTGATCACCGCCATGGCCGACGAGTTCGGCGGCGAGATCCCGGTCGGGCCGTTCGCCCTGATCGGGGGGGACGAGATCGGCCAGGGCATCGTAGCCACGCTCACCGGCCACCGCTCCCCCGCCGTGCTCATGCGCAGCCATGGTGTCTTCACCATCGGCGCGACCGCCACCGGCGCGGTGAAAGCGGCCGTGATGTGCGAGGACGTGGCCAGGACGGTCCACCTCGCCCGCGCCTACGGTGAGCCGCAGCCGCTGGCCAAGGACCAGATCGACGCTCTCCACAGACGCTACCAGGAACAGTACGGCCAGCGATGAGGGAAATGGCCCGGCCTTTCCGCCCGTGCGGGCAACTGGGGCGACGCTGATCTCGACCCTCATGCTGATGGGGATCGCGACCTTCCTGATGGGCCTGATGCCCTCCTACGCCGCCATCGGGGCCGCTGCCCCCATCCTGCTCGCCGTCCTGCGGATTGCCCAGGGCGTCGGGGTGGGCGGCGAGTGGGGAGGCTCTGTGCTGCTGTCCATGGAGTGGGGCAAGCAGTACTGGCGCACGGCGGTGTCGGAATTCGACCAGGCGGTGGACCGGCCCATGGTCACGGAGGCGGCTGGCGGGGGCACGGGCGCCTGAGCGTGAGCACGCCCGGTGTGAGGTGAGCACACCCGGCACGGCGCAGGGCCGGTGCTGCGCGCCCCGAACCGCGGCCGGCTGGGGTTAGTCATCCAGCAGCGGGACGCCGACGAAGACGCCTAGCTCTTCCCGGTAGAGCTCGACCTGCAGGCCGTTCGGGTCGCGGAAGTACATGCTCTCCTCCACGCCGCGGTCGGGGCCGAGGTAGGCGAAGCCCGCCTCGTCGAACCGCTTCCTGGCCGCGTCATATTGCTCCGCCGAGATGGAGATCGCGAGGTGCTGCAGGCCCCCGATCGTCTCGGTGAACGAGGGGTGCTCGTGCCCGGGGAAGTCGAAGAACCCGAGCAGGTTGCGGTTGCCGATGTCGAAGAAGAAGTGGCTGGAGCCCGCATAGTCACGATTCTCGACCAGTTCGACCAGCGGGAATCCGAGGAACTCCTGGTAGAACTGGATGGTCTCCTCCACGTCGCGGCAGATGAAGGCGGCGTGGTGGACACCCTGGACAGTCGTGGCGGGCCGCTCACTGCGCGACCGCAGGTACTTGTCCCGCAACCGGTGCCGGCGCGCCCTGACTTCCTCGAGTTCGCTTCCCTGGGGCTGTGGCATGGCCGCCTCCCTGCGTCGTGACGGGCCCGGTGACCTGCCGGGTCCGGCCGGCTTACCGCCCGGCCATGCCCAGGGTATCCAGGAATGGCCGGGCGGCCAGCGGAGGCCGACTACCCATCAGCGAGTGTGGTCGCCAGGAACGACGACAACCGGGCAGAGGGCATGATGCGTCACCTGGGAGCTAACCGAGCCCATCATCAGCTTGGTGAAGCCGCCGGCCCCGCGGGCACCGACAACCACCAGGTCAGCATCTTCCGACGCCTTGATGAGCTCGTCAGCGGCCACGCCGCTCACGACCTGCACGGTCACCTGCTGGCCGTAAGCCGGGTCACTGTGGGTGACCGCCTTGTCGACGATCTCCCGGGTGGCCTGCTCTACCTGAGCACGGACGTCCTCGTCCCCTCCGTAGTGCAGACTTGCATGGGTCCAGGCGCTTGCGGCAACCGGACTGACCGCCAGGACGGTCAGCGGAGCGTGCCGGAGCGTGGACTCCGCGAGTGCCCAGTCCAGGGCCTTCTGGGAGTGGGGCGAGCCATCCACTCCGACCACAATGCCAGACATTTTCTCTTCCTCCTGTTCTGGCAATCTGCCACCCTGAAGGTAAGTGCGTGAGGCTTCCCCTATCAGAGGCTCATTACCCGTTCTACTGGGACCTTCGTCAGCAGTGCCGGGACGATGGTCCCTGGACGTGGCCACCGCTGCGGCTAAGGTGAAGCCACCGGGGGTGTGGCACCAAGCTGGAGTCTGCGCGTTAAGGAGCCGGAACATATGGAGAAGGCTGACGGCAGCCGCGAGAAGATCACTGTGTTCCTGCTCGATGATCACGAGATCGTCCGCCGCGGGGTTCACGACCTGCTGGAGGCAGAGCCGGACATCACGGTGATCGGCGAGGCGGCCACCGCGGAGTCTGCCCTGGCCAGGATCCCCGCGCTCAAGCCTGACGTGGCGGTGCTCGACGTCCGCCTGCCGGACGGCAACGGGGTGACCGTGTGCCGGGAGATCCGGTCGAAGATGCCCGGGGTGGCCTGCCTGATGCTCACCTCCTTCGGCGACGACGAGGCTCTCTTCGACGCGATCATGGCCGGGGCTGCTGGCTACGTGCTCAAGCAGATCCGCGGCACCGACCTCGTCGGCGCCGTCCGCACCATCGCCTCCGGCCGCTCACTGCTCGACCCGGAGGCAGCAAGCCGCGTCATGCAGCGGATGCGTGACCAGGCGCAGCGCTCCGACCCGCTGTCCGGGCTCACCGAGCAGGAGCGGCGGATCCTCGAGCTGATCGGTGAGGGCCTGACCAACCGCCAGATCGGGGAACGGCTGTTCCTCGCCGAGAAGACCGTCAAGAACTACGTGTCCGCGCTCTTCGCCAAGCTGGGCATGGAGCGCCGGGCCCAGGCCGCCGCGTACGCCGCCCGGGTCTTCGACGAGCACGGCGACAGCGGCCGCTCGGCGCACGGCCACTGACCTGGCTCAGAGGGACAGCGCTCAGAGGGACAGCGCTGACGGCTCACCCCGGCCCACGCGCCACTCCAGATCGGTGCCCCCGTTCTCACCGGACCCGACCCGCAGGACCCCGCCGAGCCCGCTGGCGCGCTCGGCGAGGTTGGCCAGACCGCTCCGGCGGGTGGTGCTGCCGATTCCCCTGCCGTTGTCGCGGACCCGCAGCACAAGGTCGCTGCCGTACTCAACGCTCACTTCGACCTTGCTCGCACCCGCGTGCCTGGCCGCGTTCGACAGCGCCTCCCGCAGCGCACCGAGCAGGTGCTCGCCAGCCTCCGCCGGCACCTCATCGTCCAGCGGCCCCACCAGCCGCAGCGAGGGGGCGAATCCGAGCGGCACTGTCATCTCTTCCACCACGTCCAGGATCTTCGCCCGCAACCCGTGCCGTTTGACATCGCTGTGCGACTGCAGCGAGAAAATCGCTGACCTGATCTCCCTGATCGTCTCGTCCAGGGCGTCCACGGCGCTGCTGACCCGGTCCGCCACCTCCGGGCGGGTGATCAGTGGCACCGCGCCCTGCAGCGACATACCCGTCGCGTACAGCCGCTGGATCACCAGGTCATGCAGGTCCCGGGCGATCCGGTCCCGGTCCTGGAGCACCGCCAGGCGCTCGGAGTCCTGCCGGTGCCCGGCCAGTTCCAGCGCGATTCCCGCCTGAGCCGCGAACGTGGTCACCATCTCCATCGCCTGCTGCGTCAGCGGCGGCGACCCGGGGTCCCGGCCGAGGGTGAGGACGCCGCGCACGTCGCCAGGCGCCCCCAGCGGCAGCAGGACCGCCCGCCCCAGCGGCATGTTCTCCCGGGCCACCGGATGGACCCGCTCGTCCATGCCGAAGTCCTCTACGATCACTGGCTTGCCGGTGGCGATCACCTGGCCGGACAGCGACTGATTGCTGGGCAGCACGAGCCCGAGCGCCTTGCTCGCGCCCTCCCCGGCGGCGTGGGTGTTCACCAGCCGCTGGCCGTCGCCGGTCGGCACCCCCAGCGCCACCAGATCGGCGCCTGACAGCTCCAGCGCCCGGGTGGTGACCAGAGCCAGCACCTGAGTGGACCCGGTTCCGGACAGCAGTTCGCGGGTGACCTCGGCGCTCGCCCGCAGCCAGCGTTCCTGCCTGCGGGCCTCCTCGTACAGGCGGGCGTTGTCGATGGCCACGCCGGCCGCGGCCGCCAGCGCGACCAGCAGCGTCTCGTCCTCCTCGTCGAAGGGGCCCCCGCCCTCTTTCTCGGTCAGGTAGAGATTGCCGTAGACCTCGTCCCTGATCCGGATCGGCACACCGAGGAACGACCGCATCGGCGGATGCCCCCCCGGGAAGCCGGAGGAGTGCGGGTCGGTGGACAGGTCCGCGAGCCGCAGCGGCCTCGGATCACTGATCAGCCTGCCGAGTATGCCCAAGCCCTGCGGCCAGTGGTCGATGCTCCCGATCTGCTCATCGTCCAGCCCGACCGGGATGAATTCAGCCAGCTGCCGGCCCTGGCCGATCACGCCCAGCGCGCCGTACCTGGCCCGGACAAGTGAGACAGCGGCCTCGACGATCTTGTGAAGGACAACTTCCAGGTCCAGGTTGCCGCCGATCGCGACCACGGCCTCCAGCAGGGCATGGACACGGTCCCGGGTGGCCAGCACAGCCTGGAGCCTGGACTGCAGTTCGGCGAGCAAGTCGTCGAGACGCAGCTGAGGCAGGATGGGCTGTGCGTCTGGTTCCACTGGCGGCTCTCCAGCCTGGCCGACCTACAGGGTCTTCACTCACCGTAACCCGCGCCTGTGCCCTGAGGCCACGCACGTGGGCTGATTCGGCCAGTGTGGCGGCTTAGCCGCCGAATTGTCCGTTGGCTGGCCTGGCCGTGACGGGTGGGACGAGCCAGCGGACGAGTTCCCTGCCTGCCTGCGGATCAGCATCGCCGCAGACGTCATGGTCATCGGGATCCGTGCTGGTGCCAGGCCCACTGTCCCTGGCCGCGTGCGCGCTGGCCTGGCTTGCGTGGGCACCGATGGCGCGTCGCTGACGCCGGCGGACAGCGGGGCCTTCCTGGCCCAGCTGGATATGCCACCGCTCGCCCGGCCCGGGCATGGTCCGGGCCAGGACCGCCAGGGCATCCTGCCGGGCGGCCAGGCACGCGGCCTGCGCCACCGCGACGACGTCCGGGTCCGCCACCGCCGCCGCGGGATCGGCCACCAGCAGCAGATCCGCACCGGTGCGCCGGCGCGTGCGCCGGATATGCTCGGCGAGACTCGCGGGCGGCACGCAACCGAGCCGGCCATCCGGGTAGTCGGCGATCGTCACCGATGACACCCCGAGCAGCCCAGCCGCAACCTGGAGTTCCCACGGGCGGATGACTTCGAGCCGTTCGCAGGTCGAGTTGACTTCCGATCCCTCACCCCGGGTCAGGCACAGAACCGCCAGTCCCGCGCCATGCAAGCGGAACGCGGACAGAACCGCCCCGAGGTCGGCACTTTCCTGCCCGGGACGGGCGATCACGGCCAGCACCACGCCAGCGGCGGGCAGGGCACCCGTTTCCGGTGCCTGCGCCTGGGTCAGGCCTGCTGGCCCGTCAGGGCCTACCGTGGTCAGCGGCGTCCCCCTGGGCTCCACTGGCGCTGCCGGGAGCGGCGGGTGCAGTTCCGGCGGCGGGGCTGCCAGCTGGGCCGGCAACGCCCCGGACGGCAGGCAGAGCAAGTTGCTCCCAGCCATCGCATCCGGCGGGCTGGCTTGCCCTGCCTCGCCGGCTGCGACCGGGACCCCCATGTTCACCTGCGCATCTCCTCCTAGAACTAGAATGAAGGCCGGGCCTGCGGGTAGACGAGAAGCATTGGTCCGCCGCCGCCGGGACTAACGGCCCCCAGCCGGTCCCCCGGCATGGTGGCCAAGGTCCCGGCAGGGCAGGACCAAGACCTCTGAGCAGGCCGGGACCGGCCGCCCGACCCTGAAGGCAGAGCCATCACGCCAGCGTGCTGGCGCTCACGGGCCGCCCGTCTTGTCCGGTCCCGCCGGCCGGCCTGTCCGCCGGATACGCCACTGGCCACGGAGCTGGGCCGGCCCGCAGGCGCGGCACCCACTCTGGGCAGCCTGGGTGAAGAGGTGATTGTGGTGCGGCGGATACAGACCTCGGGGCCGTGGGCAGCCTCGCTTGCCCGGCGAATCGGGCTGGATTCCAACCCGCTGCGCCGGGGCATAGACCGGGCCGAGGCCTGGATCCGGATCGGGCTGGTGCTGGCCTTCCTGGCCGGCGGCCCGATCGCCGGCTGGCAGGCCGCCCACTGGGCGGGGTCCGTGGCCAGCCGCACGGCCAGGAGCCAGCTGGCCAGCGAGCACCTGGTTACCGCGACCCTGCTCCGCAACGTGCCGGGTGGGTCGCACTACCCATACCGCACCGGCCTGAACCTCGGCTGGGTCCCCGCCCGGTGGCGGGCCCCCGATGGGGCGGCGCGTACCGGGGATGTGCAGGCACCACCTGGCGCCAGGGCAGGCAGCACCGTGCGGGTGTGGACGGACCGCGCCGGGACGCCCACCGGCCCGCCACTTGAGCACAGCCAGATTCAGGGATGGGTGCTGCTGGTCGGGTTCATCGTCCCTGTCCTGCTGGCGCTGGTGCTCATGGTCACGCTGGGGCTCGCCCGCCAGTTGCTGGAACGGCGCCGGCTGGCCAGCTGGGAGCAGGCATGGTCGGCGGTGGAACCCCACTGGACCCGGCGGCTTCGCTAACCACCCGGCGGCTTCGCTAACCACCCGGCGCTTCGCTAACCAGATGTGGCGCGGGTCACGCTGCGTGGGCCCTGTGGCTGGGCAAGCGATGACCGAGGTCCTTTACCAACTGTGACTGGCGGCCCTGCCCCGCTTTCCGCCTCTGGAGCGAGGCTTCATATAGCGATTCAAAGCAAGGCCGGGCCACCCGGCCCGGCACAGATCAAGGAGGCATTTCATGCGCCGCAAGACCTTTGACGCGCTGGCTACCATTGCGGGGCTGGTTCTCGCCGTGGTGCTGCTGGTTGCGGGTGGGCTGCTGCTCTGGGGACACAACTTCGTGAGTGACCAGGTGCACACCCAGCTCGCAGCCCAGAAGATCTTCTTCCCGCCCGCAGGCAGCCCGGAAATCAAGGCACTGCCGTCCACTGACGCCCAGGCCATGAAGCAGTACGCCGGCCAGCAGCTGGTGACCGGCCAGCAGGCCGAGGTGTGGGCCGACAACTTCATCGCCGTGCACCTCAGGGAAATCGGTGCTGGGAAGACCTACTCGCAGCTGTCCGGCGAGTATATGGCGATGACCCCCGCGCAGCAGGCGAGCGCCAAGGGCGCCGCGCTGAACGGCCAGGTGCAGACCGTCTTCCGCGGTGAGGCCCTGCGTGGCCTGCTGCTGAACGCGTACGCGTTCGGCAAGATGGCCCAGATCATGCTGATCGCCTCCATTGTCGCCTTCACCGGCGCCGGGCTCCTGCTGATCCTGTCGATCTTCGGGATCGCGCACCTGCGTCACGTCCCGGCCGGGGAAGAGATCTTCACCAAGCGCGCAGCCGTCCACACCGGGACCGCCGCGGCCACCTGAGCCGTGTGCAGCCTGGCCCTTGTGCGGCACCCGTGATGCCGGGACTTTGGTCCCGGCATCACGGGTCTGGTGTCCCTGCACCGGGACGGCATCAGCGGGCAGGCTAGGGCCATGGCACCCGCCAGTGAGAAGCCGGCTAGGGGGAGCTGGCTCGGGAGAGCCGACCGGAGTAGGCAGGGATAGACGGCCGCCAGGCCGCAAGACCCACCGTCGCCAGGACGGGAGAAACTCCGTAGACGGCGACCCGAACCCTCACGGCGGGTGCCATGTTGCGTGTCCCGCAGTGGTCCCGCAGCGTGCCTCAGAAGTGCCCCCTCAGCAGTGCCCCCTCAGACGGGCAGCGCGGCACACCGGGCGGCCGCCCAGCTCCGTATGATCCCGCCGCAATCCCGCCACGACCTCCGCCGCCACGGTGGGGGGACACACCATCACTGTCCGCAACGGGGACCAAAGTCCCCCCAGTCCATGACTGTCCTCCCTACGGGCTGACCTCGCCCGCAGCGCATCGTATGGCAGACGATATTATTCCCCCGACCTCGGCCGAACGGCCTCTCACAGGAGAGAAGATGAATATTCACGCCCTGGCGAATACCAGTTCCGGGGTAATCAACCTCGATCAGCCAGGTTCATACTGGCATTGGTCAGTATTCACCGTTTCAGTGGCAAACCTGGCACTCATCCTGGTGATGGTGATCATTTTCGCCGTTGCGCTCGTGCTGCCGTTCCCCAAGGCCCGCACCTACCCGGGTGAGGACGAGCTGCCCGCCGGAACCACCCGCGGCACGCTGGCAGGCTCGCCGGGGCCGAGCAGAGCCGACCTAGGTGAGGACCAGGACAAGGACATGTGGACCTCCCGGCTGCGGCGGCGGGCACTGCGGCTGCTGCCACCGGGCAAACTGCTCCCCGACCGCCAGCCCGCCTACGTCGCCTCCTGGGTGTACGTCTTCGGGGTGGCCAGCCTCGCGGCACTGGGGGTGGCGATCGTCTCCGGCTTCGCGATCGCGGTCGGCGGCGCCGACTGGTGGCACACCAACCCAGTCGGTCATTTCTTCAACAGCCTCCACCTGTGGAGCGTCGAGCTTTTCATGGCGCTGCTCGTCATCCACCTGTGGGGAAAGTTCTGGATGGCAGCCTGGCGCGGGCGCCGGGCAATGACCTGGATCACCGGTGTGGTCGCGTTCATGGCGTCTGTGGTCGAATGCTTCAGCGGTTACCTGACCCAGCAGAACTTCGACTCGCAGTGGATTTCCACCAGCGCCAAGGACGCCTTCAACTCGGTCGGTGTGGGCGCATTCTGGAACGCGATGAACTTCGGCCAGATGCTGCTGTGGCACGTGGTGCTCGTGCCCATCGTGCTGATCGCCATCGTGGGAGCCCACGTCCTGCTCGTGCGCGTGCGCGGCGTCTCCCACCCACTGCCCAGGCACCTGGGCGGCCCCGGTTCCCGCAAGGAGCGCCGCAAGGCCCGGAAGGCCGCCGACGCCGCGCCGTGGCGTGGCCGGACCCGGCGCTACGACATCATCAAGGAGGGCACCATCGCCTCCGTGGTGATCCTGGTGCTCACGATCGCCATGGCCTGGGTGCTGTCCTCCCCGGACGTGCCGTCGATCACCGTGCAGAACTGGGCCAGGGTGGCGCCGGCCGACTTCCTCGCCACCGCGGCTACCGAACTCAACGGCACCAGCGAGACGGCGACCTACGGCCCGCCCTACAACAACGCCACCGGCACCACCCAGAGCCTGCTGTTCGCGCCCGCGGTGATCACCGGCGTGACCCAGCCGATCAACGGGGCGAACGACTTCGTGGTGTCGCCGCTGTCCAAGGTGGCACCCACCACGCCCGGGCTCAGCGCCGCCCTGGCCCGGTGGAACGCTGCCACGCCGGCGCAGCAGGTCGCGTGGGCGAACGCCTACCTCAAGGCAGTCACCCACGTGAAGTTCGTCAACGGGACGCCGGTCATCCCGCCCGCCGCCGACGGCCCGGTGCCCGCCATGCTCGCCACCGAACTCACGATGGCGCGCGGCGGCGCACTCGACGCCGACCTGCTGGCGCAGCGGGACTTCTACGGCACCAACTTCACCAAGCCACTGCTGTTCATGGAGGACGGCGCCTACTTCGCCGACAGGGCCACGGCTGAGCACCTGTCCGGTGAGCAGTGGGGCGTCATGAACGAGACCGGCAGCTACCCCGGCCAGCCCTGGCTGTGGCTGTACACGCTGTGGTACCAGGTCCGGCCGTTCTCCAACTCGGACAATGTGGACATGCTCGCGATCTACCTGACGGGCCTGGCCACCATCCTGCTGCTGGCCATCCCGTTCATCCCGGGCCTGCGTGACATCCCGCGCTGGATCCCGGTCCACCGGCTGATCTACCGGAACTGGGAACCGGCCACGGCAGGCCCAACGGCTACCCCCAGTACCGGGACCGGGACCGGAACCGGGACGGGCACTGGCAGCACCCCGGGCACCGGTCATGACGGCCACCCAGACACCGGCCCGTCCGGCCAGACCGGCCGGCCAGACACGGCGGGCACAGGCAGCGCCCGCTGACGCAGGCGACCGGCCCCGGCCGCGGGGACCCAAACGCCCGCCCCGGGCAGTCCCTGCCCCAGCCCGCCCCGCCCCCCCGGGCATCACCCCGGGCCCCGGAGCCGACGGGGCGGCGCGGCGCGCCGCGGGGGGGCGAGGCGCGCCGCGCGCACCGGCGCGGTCGGGTAGTGCCGCCCCTTCAGGGTGCCGAGCTGGCCCTCGAGCGAATCCGCGATGTCGATGTACGGGAGACCCAGGACTCCCCGCAGGGGCAGCGCGGGCTTCAGATCGCCGTTGAGGTTCTCGACTGCCCGCCACACCGCGTCGATCGCCTCCAGGCGCTCGAGCGGGGCGTCGAGGACCTCCAGCGGCGGTATGTCGTCGAGGTCGACCACCGCGCGCGGTCGCCGCTCGCTCGCACGCAGCTCGTCGAGGACGCGGTTCTTCGTCACCTGGAAGAGCCAGGTCGTGAACTTCGAGCGGAGCGAGAAACGCGGCAGGCCCTGGAAGACACGGAGGAAGACCTCCTGCGTCAGGTCCTCGGCGTCGGCCGCCTGCGCGGCAAGCTGGCCCGGGAACCGGGAGCCAAACTATACCTGCAAGGCGTGCAGGACATCCGCATGGGCGGGCGCTCGTCCAACGCCGACGTTTACGATCCGGCCAGCGCGACATTCGCGATGACGGCGCCGATGCGGGTGGCGTGCAGGCCTTGGCCGGTGTGCCGGGGCCGGCCGGCCTGTCGGGTCCAGGCGCTCATCGCGGTGTCCCCTCCTCGCCCTCGGCCCGAGCTGGCCCGGCCTGATCTGTCCAGGTCGGCGACCCCGTCCGGACGCCCGGCTGCTTCAGAAATGCCGCTTTGGTGGGACGATACTAGTTGAAAGCGGAAAGGCGCACCGGACGCTCGCTAGGATGCGGGCCGGGGCATCAGGGGTGAGTCGCGGGCCCGGGCGCGTGCCGTAGGCTTCACCGCACATCCGGGAAGCTGCTGCTTCCTTCCAGCACGTGGGTGAGGGCTGAGGCTAATGTCGGTTGGCCTGGCGGTAGCCGGGTTCGGAGTCGGAACGGTAGTCAGCCTTGCGACGAGCTTCGTGCTGGTGTCCCGGCTAGAGCGGGTGGGCGAGCGGCTCGGGCTCTCCGAGGCCCTGCTTGGCATGGTCGCCGCGCTGGCGGCGGACGCGCCGGAGATCACCGCTGCGATCACGGCCGTCACGCACCAGGAGCGAAGCGTGGGGGCTGGGGTCGTCATCGGCTCGAACGTCTTCAACCTCGCCGCCCTGCTTGGCCCCGGCGCGGTGGGCGCCGGCCCCATCGGACCGCACCGCCACGTGGTGGCGCTCGGCGGTGCTGGTGCGATCGGCGTTGGCGCGTTGTTCCTCGCCCTCTGGCTCATCCGCGGGCGACGACGAGAAACGCCGATTCTCAGTCTCGTGATCGCGATTGCCGTCGGTGGCAGCTATGGATACTGGTTTCACAGTACCGAAGCCGAGGACCAGATTCTGGCCAATGCGGTCCAACTGATCGCCTTCTTGTTCGTCGTCATCTCGGCGGAACGCCTGCGCGAGGAGTTCACCTGGCAGCATCGCGAGGT